>Ga0307991_1003113_pt1 | contig 10892 bp, 10 predicted proteins | sample EllFjometagen131_FD_203146 | JGI IMG/M metagenome (GOLD analysis project Ga0307991, IMG submission 203146) | Marine microbial communities from Ellis Fjord, Antarctic Ocean - #131 | ecosystem: Environmental > Aquatic > Marine > Unclassified | place: Southern Ocean | collected 2014-10-08 | reverse complement strand
ATTATGCCTCCAGATCTTTTATTGGTAATAATATCTCAAAAGTAGTACCCTTTTTCAATTCGCTTTGCACAATTCTTATTTTACCCTGATGGTATTCTTCGATTATTCTTTTTGCCAGGCTCAAACCAAGTCCCCAACCACGCTCCTTGCTGGTCACCCCTGCCAGGAATACGCGTTGGAACATATTTCGCGCTATGCCCTTTCCTTCATCACTAATCCGTATCATCACGTTATCTTCCTTAACCATGGAAGTTATTATTATCTTTCCACCTTTGCCGGTCATGGCATCAATAGCATTTTTGATCATATTTTCCAGCGTCCACTTGATCAGGTCTTTATCAACCATTAATACTACATCATGTATCTCACTGAAGTAATAAATATTTATTTTATTATTACCCTGAGGAACTCTTGATTGAAAATAGGTTGCCGTTTCTTTTATGATCTCATCTAAAATAGTATTCTGTAATTTTATTGTGGAACCCACTTTGCCAAACCGGGATGCCACATTCTGAAGTCGATTTACATCTGTCTCAATGTGGTCTATATATTCCAAAAGCTCTCGCGATTCTTCGGGATCACTTCTGTTTTCCAGCCTGCTACGCATGATGCTGAGCCAGCCTACAAGTGATGAAGTAGGAGTGCCAAACTGATGGGCGGTCTCCTTTGCCAGACCAATCCAGAGCTGATTCTTCTCATTCCTGCGCATATATCCCAAGGCAAATGCTCCCACAGCAATAAATATCACCACAAATATACTTGCCACATAAGGCATATATCGCAATTGCTTCATCGATCGCGTTTCCCCAAAATATACATAGCCGATCAGATTATCTTTCCTTCTATTCTGATATAATAACGTGTAACTGCCCCGATTATAAAGCCTTTTCACCATCTTGTGAAGTTTATCCTTATCCGCCTGCTCCAGTGATTCAAAATTACGCATCTCAACATTGATATTTTCCCAGGAAAAAGGCACCTGTAAACTGTCACAGAATATTATGGGATAATTAATGGACGGAATGATCTCTGTCATGAAGTAATCTGTCAAAAAGTTCTCCAGATTTACATTGTCAGGCAAACCAATAAATTGAGCATATAGGTCTGGCACCACTGATACATCTCTTTGAATATCTTTGCTCAGAAGATTGGTAAAGATCAGAAAACTGATCAATATCACCAGACTTCCAACAATAAAATACAGTTTTATCGTATTGGAAGTACTATTTTTCAGTATCTTTAACTGCTTCCCAAACTTCATCTAACTGCTCAAGATTGCTGTCATGCATCTTTGTTTTTTTATCTTTATAAATTTCTTCAACTTGCTTAAATCGTCTTTCAAATTTACGGTTTGTGCCTGATAATGCCATCTCAGCATCAATTCCCAGCTTACGGCTCAGATTCACTACAGTAAACAGCAAATCTCCCAGCTCTTCCTCAATATGAACCGGGTCTTCTTCTTCGATAGCTTCCTTCAGTTCTGCTATCTCCTCTGAGAGTTTATCAAATACCTGATGATGATTATCCCAGTCAAAACCTACTGCTGCTGCTTTTTCCTGCATTCGCTGAGCTACTATCAGCTTAGGCATACCACGAGGAACGCCCTCCAGAGCTGATTTGCGATGTGTCTTCTCTTTCAGCTTGATCTGCTCCCAGTTTAATTTCACCTCTTTTGCATCTTTCACCTTCTCATCGCCAAAAATATGCGGATGACGACGGATCAATTTCTCATTAATGCCCCGCAGAACTTCACTCATCTCAAAATCTCCAGTTTCTTCTGCTATTCTGCTTTGCATCACAATATGCAGCATCAGATCACCCAGTTCTTCACTCAGATCTTTCATATCCCCGGATTCTATTGCTTCTATGCTTTCATACAGTTCTTCTATAAAATTGGGTACAAGACTTTTGTGCGTCTGGATTTTGTCCCAGGGACATCCCGTCTCTGGATTACGCAAATCTGCCACTATCTGTACCAGTCTGTCAAATTCCTTCATTGCTGCTCCTGTAATATATATTACTATTTTAATCTTCTAATCTTCTACGTCAACTCCATTTTCAAAGACTTCTATCAATTCCACTTCCTGATCTTTTTCTTCTGCTTCCATGACTGCAAGTTTCCTGCGCAATTTATGCCGACGTCGTAAATAGCCAATAATGAACAATAAAGGGAAAAACATCCAGATCATTCCACTGAGAGCAAGAATGATCTCAGATCGAAAATGGGTAGTACAATACTCCTCAAAAAATATCGAAAAATCAAGTGCTGTGTATTTAATACTTCTAATAAATACTGAATTAAAACTATGATTTTCCTCTGCCAGATCCCACATGCGGTAAAACTGCTCTTTTTTGTTCTGATACAGATAGCGTACGGCTAAGGCGGACTTAGCGTAAAATGATTCCCACTCTATCCGGTTTCGCGGATAACTCGTTCGCATCTGTGATAAGGGTCTGGTATTGCCAAATAAGTAATCCCTTGCCAGACCAAGTTCCCGGTTACTGCCAAAATCATTACTAAAATATACTGCCATTCCTTCATGAAACCATAAAGGTGCATTACGGAAATAGTGAAATACAAAACTGTGGATATATTCGTGCAAAAGTATTTTATTTAATTGATTATATCTCAGATTATCTCTGGGATTGCGAATATATATGGTATTTGTGCTTCTTCTGAATATCGCCTGTGAAAATTCCTGGATTCCGCCACTGCTTTCCACAAAACTCTGGTATTCCGCATAGTCTTTTGCGATCACGATTTGGGTTTTAAGTTCTGGATAATGCCCTGTCTGTTTCTGAAAGTCGCCAATATCTGCTGCTAATTGCCTGCCCAGCTCCGAGGCTATTTTACCGTCTGAACCATGATAGGTAACATAGATATTATCATAATTCAATACTTCTGAATAAATTGGAAATATTACCAGAATAAATAGAACTATTATAATTGATTTCACAGCAGCAGCTAAGCCTTTCTTTTATTTCAAAAAGTGTTCTTCTATCTTTTTAAAAACCTGCTCCACCAGATCCTTCTTCTCGATCACCTCCAAACTGGGTACCACGTCCTTAAGTCCTTCCAGCTTTGCCTTCACCACTGAATGTGAAGGATCATAATACGCTGACATCATGATCACCTGAATATCATTATTGGTCTCCATGATCTTTCTATATAGATCACATCCATTCATATCTGGCATTGCCACATCAGTGAGTACAGCATCTATATCACCCTTTCGGATCCGACGCATTGCAGCAAATCCCCCATTAGCTGTCTCAACATTGATATTTTCATATCTCTTGCTGATCATTAATTGCAGGCTGCGGGCAGTGATAACATCATCATCAACTATTAACAAATTTATTTTCTTGCTTTTCTCCATCTTTATTCCTTATTTAACAAATATTCACTCAACTGCTCCCGTGTGGTTTCATAACACTCCAGCAATTGCTCCGGTATTTTGCTGCTCACTTCATTATAGATTACCCATCTCTCATCCAGTTCTGATTTATCTACTGCAAATATTTCATTAGGCTGATATTCCTGCTTAACGCGATCCAGTATCCTGCCGTCTATACGCTTTAGTAAACCATTAGCTATCTCTATGATCTTACCTTCATATTCATATTTTAAATTCAAGTGTTTGGTAACTGACAAAAATGCTACCTGATGATAAAAATTACTTAATAATTTCTTCTGATGCTTCACTGCTTCTGCTTTTGTAAATAAAAAACCATCCAGCAATGTTTCTATTTCATCATTAACTATTTCCAGATTTTCCAGTTTGGGCAGCAGAAAATATCGGGTGAGATCCTCTGCTAACTGATTTTGCTTCTGGATGCAATAACCAGCGCATTTACCCGCTTCCAGTAATTCGCATGGATATGATTCTCCAGGACAGGCTGGGGTCTTAAAATAATCTGCTGACGCATCGATCACATCATGCACAAAATATCTGTTTCTGAAGGGTCCCAGATAAAAATAATCATGGATCGTAGTGCTTTCCACCTTCACAAAAGGAACTTTTACGAAATTGAGCCCTAAATATTGATAATCATCATAATATCTTATTATCCGATTAAATGGAGGATTATACTTCTGCTCGAGGGCTTTATATCCCAGTAATGCTGAAAATATCCTACTAATCTCCCAGTATCCTATCTTATCGCATTGCTCTATCAATTCACCTATGTTCTTATCTTCAATATCATCTACAAAATATACCGACAAATAGGCTGATATATTACTCGTCATAGCACACATCAGCATTTTTTCTTCACCAAAAAATGCCACTATCCCTGAACTATCAGGTAGCTGAATTACACCAGCCTCTAAATGCTCTTTTAATATCTCTTTCATAAATTACATCACTTTTTCCCCTAAAATAAATGTCAACCTTTATACCTCATCACGCATCCCCACGAAAATTGAATATTATCTGGTTAATAAAAAACCCTGAAAAGGTTGAACTATAATAGCCATGGGTTTTAAATCATGGATTGATAAGATATCGCACCCACCCCATCCCGCTTCTGCAAAGCCTAATAGCCTCAGGTTGGCACGAAGTGACTACCTGAGATTGATGGAAATTAAAATAAGTTCTCTGCTAAGTTACCTCCCGGATGGTCTTTAGACCTCCCGGATGGTGACGACATGTTATTCCAAACCTATACTCAGCTAATAATAAAATTAATTTCGGGAGGATGCTTTCTATTTAACATAATTGACAAGTAAATTGATAGAGCAATTTTGACTCTCTATAAAATAAGTGAAGGAATGAAGATGAAATTTGTCGAGGAGATGAAATTAATTCGCCAGGGAGTTGAAGAGATCATCCCTGAAGAAGAGTTATTAAAGAAACTGGAAAAATCAGCTAAAACAGGTAAACCACTACGTATAAAATATGGTATTGATCCCACAGGTTCCGATGTTCATATCGGACATCTGGTTCCCATACGCAAGATGCGTAATTTTCAGGATCTGGGTCATACTGGCGTAATCATAATTGGTGATTTTACTGCCCAGATAGGTGATCCTACCGGCAGAGATGAATCTCGTCCTCCCCTTACGGCTGATGACGTGAAAAAGAATGCTGAAAAATATATGGACCAGCTTTACACCGTTCTGGATAAAGATAAAACTGAAGTCCGCTGGCAGACCGAATGGTTTGGTGATATGAGCATGAGTGACGTTTTGAAGCTGATGGGAAAGTGGACTCTGGCTCAATTCATGGCACATGATACCTTCCGGCGCAGGTATGAAAAAGGCTTAACTCTGGGAATGCATGAAATTATGTATCCTATCCTGCAAAGCTATGATTCTGTTGCTATCAATGCTGATGTAGAACTGGGAGCTACTGAACAAAAATTTAATATTTTATGTGGCAGAGATATGCAGCGCTATTTTGATCAGGAACAACAAATCGCCATCCTGTCCCCCATATTGATGGGTACTGACGGGGTTAATAAAATGGGTAAATCACTGGGTAATTATATTGCTGTTTATGACACACCTCAGGATAAGTATGGCAAAGTGATGTCTATCCCTGATGAATTGATCATTAATTACTTTAATTATGCAAGCCCTCTGGGACCAGATGAAGTAGCTGAAGTGGAAAAGGAACTGAAGGCAGGAAAGACCAATCCTAAATTGATCAAACAGCGTCTTGCCCGGGAAATTGTGGGCATGTATCATGGCAAAGAAAGTGCTTTGGAAGCAGAAGAACATTTCAATACGGTATTCAGTAAGAAAAAAATCCCTGACGACATGCCTGAATACAAGATAAATCCTCCTGCAAAAATTACTGAAGTATTGGTTGATTCTGGATTATGCACCAGCAATGGTGAAGTGAAAAGACTTATCAAGCAAAATGCTATATCAATAGATAATGAAAAAATCAAAGACTTTGATCTGGAGCTAACCAAACCAGTAATTATCAAAGTTGGAAAACGGAGATTTATCAAGATCACAATCTAAAGTGAGGAATTCATGAACAACATCACCAGTTTACTATATCAAATCCCAATTTTGCTGTTTTCATTGACAATACATGAATTCAGCCATGGCATAACTGCTTATTATCTGGGAGATGACACTGCCAAACGTGCCGGCAGACTTAGCCTTAATCCCATCTCTCATATCGATCCCATCGGATTGCTGATGCTTTTTATCGTCCACATCGGCTGGGCAAAACCTGTACCCATCAATCCCTATAATTTCAAAAATTATAAGCGTGATACTGCTATCACAGCAGCAGCAGGTCCAATATCTAATTTCTTGATAGCGATCATATTATCTATCCTGTTTCATATATTGCAAGGCATCATCCCTGCTGAGAAGCTGATGACCGGTTTCAATCAGACTCTATTTTTTGCTATATATTATGCTATTCTGATCAATCTTGCCCTGGGATTATTTAATCTGATACCTCTCCCACCTCTGGATGGTTCTAAAATTCTGGGTGGTTTTCTCACTGATAAGCAATATGCCAGTTACACAGCAAGAGAGCGTCAAGGTGCTATGGTCTTGATGATCGTTTTTGCTGCTGATTACATTTTGCATCTTGGTTTGATCAGATCAATTATTGAAGTTCCGCTGAGCTTCTTTATCAATTTACTATTAAGATAAATATATAAAATATTAGGAGAAGTAATTATGAACCTTAAAGAAATTTTGCAATTGATTGAAAAACACCAGATAACAGCGATCGATCTCAAGTACACTGATTTAAAAGGTTGCGGCTATCATATCACATTCCCTGCCAGAAGTCTGGATAAAATCGTGCTGGAAGGAATTCCTTTTGACGGATCAAGTATCCCTGGTATGAAAGCTGTGGAAGCTGGTGACATGGTTTTGATGCCCGACCTCGAAACTGCAATTATTGACCCCTTCAGTGAACACAATCAATTACGGATACTGGCTTATATCTGTGATGCAGATACCAGGATCGGAGTGAAAAAAGACCCCCGCAGCGTTGCCAAACGCACCATGGAATACATGAAATCAACTGGTATTGCTGATGAATCTTACTGGATACCTGAATTTGAGTTCTACCTCTTTGATGAAGCATACTACCAGAACGAAAATTTTGCTGCCGGATTTGAATTCACTTCAGCAGAATCAAAACGCCATCTGCCTTCTAATTACGAAGATAATGACGCTACTGCCTGCGATTTACGTAAAGGCTATCACATGGATACTCCCTTTGATAAATTTGCTGATATTCGCCAGGAAATGGTTAACCTGATTGAAGATATTGATTGCCCTATCCGCTATCATCATCATGAAGTAGGTCTGGCATCTCAGCAGGAAATTGAAACTGAAATGATAGAATTCAAAACAGTTACCAATAAAATGCTCTTTATCAAAGATATTATCCGTGAGGTTGCTCTCAGAAATGGTCTTGTTGCCACTATGATGGCAAAACCCCTATATAATGAAGCCGGTAATGGCATGCACTTCCATATCCAACTACGCAAAGATGGCAGGAATATCTTCTATCAAGAGGGTAATTATGCTGATCTCTCTGATGATGCGCTTTGTTTTATTGGCGGGATACTCAAGCATGGCAGATCACTTACTGCTTTCACAAATGCCAGTACAAATTCCTACAAAAGACTACTTCCGGGTTTTGAAGCACCTACAAAGCTATTCTTTGGTCTGGCAAATCGTTCCGCAGCAATCCGTATCCCTAAATATACCACTACAGAAGAAACCAAACGAATAGAATTCCGAACTGGTGACGCTTCCTGCAATCCCTATCTGGCTACCAGTGCCCTGATCATGGCTGGTCTGGATGGTATCATTAATAAGATCATGCCTACTACCGAAAATTGCTATGGACCTTTTGATGATAACGTGTTCACCTGGTGTGAAGAAAAACAAAGTAAATTACACAGTGTACCTGGCAGTCTTTCTGAAGCACTTATCGCTCTGGAAGAAGATCATGAATATCTCATGGCTGGAGATGTGTTTAATGAAGAGCTTATAAAAAGCTGGATTGAAGAAAAAAAGAAAGAAATATATCAAGTGAATACAAGACCTAATCCTGTGGAAATGGGTTTGTATTTTAATGTCTGATCATTAACATATAAATAAAGGGTGCAGATCATTCCGCACCCTTATTTTTTTGCCCTGTATTTAAAATACTCTATTTCACTACCTTTGTAATAAATCTTGAATTCATTAATCTGGCTACTGCCATATAATCTGGCTTAAATGCCACTTTCTTCCCATCTTTATAAGTATTTCTCATTGTTTTCTCTGATTTATTAAAATTCAATACCGTCATATCAGAAGTTGTTCCAGAAAATGATAATTTCTTATCCTTGATCGTTAAATGATTATTATCCACATCTACCAAACCAAAATCAAGGATCATACGATATTGTTCCACTACTTTTTCCGATTCCTCAAAATCTTCCGCATGTCCCACATTGCCATCTCCAATTTTTCCATCTGGTGCTCCTTCCTTGAGCGCCATTTCTATTATATTAGCTTTAAATTCAAAAGCATTGGTGGAAAGTTGACGGAATTTGCGGCTGTCTAAGGGTGATTTACCTATGAAAACGGCTTCTCCTATCCTGAAATGATTGACATTAGTTGGTATCTTTTTTTGCTTTATAAGGGGTAATGTGATTGAACTGCCTCCAGAGATCAATTCCAGCTTCCTGTCAAATTTGATCTCAAGCAACTGCTTATATAGCGAAAGCTGGATAAGTTTATCATAAGTGGGCTCCACACCATACATGCAACCCAGATTTGTTCCCAAACCTATTATCTCTATATTACATAGATGAAATACACTTTCATAGAACTTCAATAGTTTATCACGGATCACTCCCTCCCGCAATTCACCCATTTCTACCATTACTATCACCTGATGTATCTTATTTTGGGCTACCGCTTCCCGGTTCAATGCCTCTATTGTGTGAAAGGATGAATTCAACGAAATATCTGCATATTTAACCACTGAATGTGCACTGAGTATCGATGGAAGCTTGATATACATTGTTACTATGTCTGGTTGTATGGACTTGATAGTTTTCAAACTGGAAAGCCGTGAATCGCCTATGGAATGGCAATTCTTGATTACTGGACTATTAAGGATTACATCCAATATTTCTCTATTTCCGCTCAATATCTTTGAAACCAGAGTCCACTTGATATCATTCTCTTTCAGATAATCATCCAGCTTCCTGACATTGTCCAGGATTGTTTTGGTATTTATATATAATTCAGCCATCATTCTTCCTTACTATAGCGCATCTCTGCATATTTTGATTTAAATCCCTCTCTCTCATATAAACGCTTAGCAGGATTGTCATATTCCACATGTAAGGCTATATCTCCATCTGTCTTTTCAAATACCTGGCTAAGTAGTTTTCCTCCCAGACCACGGTTACGCTTATCTGCATGAACTGCAATATATACCAGAAAATATTCCGGTATGTATAATCTCATACCTGTTTTGATCATGATCACGGCTCCAACTATCCTATCATCCTCCAGAGCCAGAACCACATAACCACCTTTACCTTCCTGATCACTCATCGCATATTCAAGACATTCTGAGATCGCTTCCTTACTATCTCCAAATCTATCCAAATGTTCATAAAAAAATTCTACTAATCCAACTTCACTGATTTTACCTTTACCCTTGAAATCTTCGTAAGAATTTATGGTGATAAATTCAATCATTTTCACTCCTTCATTTAATTGCTAATTTAACTCATTCAACTTAATAAATATCATAATTAAGTCAATATTCTGATTGTTTATATAATAGTCAATTACTTTTTCTATTTATAAATATTTATTAATTATTAGTAGTAGTTACATTATTTTGTTTGGTATAACGTATCTTTTTATCATATTTTATTGATTTCTTGATAATGATTATTTTTTATAATCAAGATCAAACCATATCAACACATCTCGAACATTTATTTTTCAAAGCAAAATTCTACTGAATAAAGTGTTATCGGATAATATTATTATTACAATTAAATTGTTATATTTAAAGAAATAAAGCTATTGTTCAGTTAGACCGTTCCGTTAATTTTATCATTACATCTTGAGGTATTTTGATCAATCCCTTGCGATTTTCTGGAAAACTCTTCATCAACGATGATAATTCCTGCGCAGCCTCTGAGCTTTTGGTCAGTATTGCTAATTTTCTCTTTTGTTTAGGCAACCCAGTTATTTTTAACTGATTTTTTTCATTCAGGAAAAATGAAAAAGCAATACTATTAATCTGCTGCTGTGAATCAAGATAAAGAAGATATATCTTATATTTACCATCTCGCAGGATCACTTCATATTCTTTGATCTTCATGATATCAAAATTGGGCTGATAATTTTTTGTGTTTGATTCCGAAAAGTAATAAAACATCTTATCTATGGTATTATCTTCTATATTTTTCTTTAATCTGCGCACAAATTGGATGATTGCTTCATGAAGCTTGGGAACAACTATCTTCTTAGTGGCAATATATCCCAGATTCTTATAAGTCTCAGCTTTTAATTTCATCTTTATACGTGATATCCGTTTTCTGAGACCAGTGTGACTCTCTCCAGTTACTTCTGACATCTTCTTGATGTTCTGCCCGCAATTAAAATAAAGCACCAGAGAACGGGCTTCCAATTCATCAAGTTCCTGCATTGATTTTCGGAAGCTCTCAGTTAACTCATTATCATGCTCTATTCCAAAAAAATCTATTAAATTGTCCCGAAGTCCTTTATGTAAAGAATTCTCTCTCTTTTTATTATCATAATATTTACGACAATAATTAAGGCATGTAGTGCGAACCCAGGAATTTAATTTATCGGGATTTATTGAACCGCTCTTCAATATAGACAGGTTAACTGTCTGTGCTGCAACATCTTCTGCATA
>Ga0307991_1003111_pt1 | contig 10894 bp, 6 predicted proteins | sample EllFjometagen131_FD_203146 | JGI IMG/M metagenome (GOLD analysis project Ga0307991, IMG submission 203146) | Marine microbial communities from Ellis Fjord, Antarctic Ocean - #131 | ecosystem: Environmental > Aquatic > Marine > Unclassified | place: Southern Ocean | collected 2014-10-08 | reverse complement strand
TTGAAGATGATGCCTATTTTCTGACGGTCTTAAGATACATCCATCAGAACCCGGTAAAAGCAGGATTAGCTGACCATATTGAAGCATACAAATGGAGTAGCTACAAGGAGTATACGACAGAAACAAAAATAGTCAATGTTGATTTTGCTCTTTCTCTATTTGCCAAAGAAAGGGATAAAGCGATTGAAGCATTTAAAAGGTTTAACAATGAACCGAATAACGACCAATGTCTTGAAGTCACCGAGAAAAGGAAAACCTTATCTGATAAAAAAATAAGGCAGCTCGTGTTAAAGAAATTTGATGTAGACTTAGCCTTATTTCACAATGTGCCGTCACAAACGCAAGCTGAGGTTTTGAAATATCTAAAGGAACTGGATGGAGGTTCATTAAGGCAGTTGTCCAGATTGACAGGGTTGACTGTCAATAAGATATTTAAAGCTTGAAACGAAGAACCGTCCCCTGTTTTCGCCTGTTTTCGCTCGAGATTAATAGGAGATAAATATAATGAAAAAGAAGAACAAAGTAGAGGTTTTACGGAAAAGAGAAAGCCAGGTCGGAGCAAATCCTGAAGCCATTCTTTTGCCCGAAGAAGACCTTAGCGCATTGGAGTTAACTGATGTTATCGATGTAAAAGATATACAATCTCTCGTAGATAATTTATATAATGTTACAGGTGTTCCTGTAGGGATTCTAGACCTCAAAGGTAAAGCGTTAGTTAAAGCTGGTTGGCAAGATATTTGTACCCAATTTCATCGACTTCATCCTGAAACAGCCAAAAATTGTAGGGAAAGTGATACCGTGCTTTCTAAAGGGGTTAAACCTGGTACCTTTAAAGAATATCAATGCAAAAACAATATGTGGGATATGGTTACTCCTATTTTCATAGGAGGAAAACATATGGGTAATGTATTCCTCGGACAGTTTTTATATGAAGGTGAAGAACCCGATTATAATATTTTTCGAGCTCAAGTCCGAAAATATGGTTTTAATGAAACCGAATACCTTGCCGCACTGGATCGCGTTCCTCGTAGGAATCGAAAATTCATTCAGCATGTTATGAGCTTTTACACTAGACTTACCCATCTAATTGCGAATTTAAGCTATAGTAATTTGAAAGTATCCATGGCCTTGGGTGAACGAAAAAAAGCAGAAGGAGCTTTGTTAGAATCAGAAGAAAGATACCGTACCGTATTTGAAAATGCCGGTAATGCTACAGTAATCTTAGAAGAAAATATGAACATTTCTTTATCCAATAGTGAATTCGTAAAGTTAAGTGGATATTCGAAAGAGGAAATTGAAAACAAAATGAAATGGATAGATTTTGTCATTCCAGAAGATTTAGAAAGGATGAAGAAATATCATCTTGCACGGAGAAAAGCCGGAGAAAAACCTCCCATAGAGTATGAATTTCGCCTGAAGGATAAAAAGGGCAACATAAAAGATATTTTCTTAAAAATACGCATAATTCTTAATACCAAAAAGAGTATTGCCTCCTTAATGGATATCACTGAACATAAACAGTCAGAGGAAAGAATTAAACATCTTAATCTTGTTCTTCGTACTATTCGTAATGTTAATCAATTAATCGTAAAAGAAAAAGATCGAGAAAGATTGATAAAAGGTGCTTGTAATATACTTACAAAGCTGCGCAGTTATCACAGTGGGTGGATAGTACTTCTAAATAAAGAGAGGAAACTTGATATATATGCTGAAGCTGGTTTAGGGAAAGCCTTTTTACCTATGGCTGAACTATTTAAAGAAGGCAACTTAACGTGTTGCATGGAGCAAGCCCTAGAACAAAAGGATGTTATCGTAATTGAAGATCCAATATCCAATTGCAAAGACTGTCTATTAGCGAAGAATTATCATGGCCGAGGGGCAATCGGTATTCGATTAAAACACAATAAAAGAGTTTACGGGGTAATGTCCGTTTCCATACCACGCCGTTTTGTTAACGATAGAGAAGAAAAAGCATTATTTAAAGAAGTTGCCGAAGACATTGCCTTAGGATTGCATAATATTGAATTGGGTAAAAGTTTGATTGAGCAAAGCCAAAATCTTAAAGAAAAAATCAAAGAATTAAATTACCTTTTTAAAATTTCTACTCTGATTGAAAAACCACACATTTCATTGAAAAATCTTATTCAAAAAGTAGTTGATCTTTTTCCTTCAGCCTGCCATTATCCAGAAAATATTTGTGCAAAAATCATTTTGGGGACTAAAAATTTCAAGACAAAAAACTTTAAAAAAACTATCTGGAAAGAGAGTAGGTCCATTAAGACAAGTAAAAAGAAAGTTGGAAGCTTGGAGATCTATCATTTAAAAGAAAGACCAGAAGTGGATAAATGGGCTTTCCAAGAAGAAGAAATAAAGCTTATTAAAACTACCAGCGAGAGTCTGGGGAATTATCTTGACAGAAATCAGTCAAAGATACAACTTCAGAAAAGTTATCAGAAATTAAAAATTGCCATGGATGCTACCATCGAGACCGTGTCCAGAATAATCGAAGTCAAAGACCCCTACACCGCCGGTCACCAGCAGCGGGTTTCTCGATTGGCGGTAGCTATAGCTAAAGAAATAAATCTTTCTCAAGATAAAGTGGAAGGAATAAGAATCGCCTCTCTCATTCATGATATCGGCAAGATTGGTATTCCTTCCGAAATATTAAGCAAGTCCATTGCTTTATCTGATATTGAATTCAGTTTAATTAAAGAACACGCTCAATTAGGGTATGATATTTTAAAATCTATCGATTTTTCATATCCCGTAGCACAAATTGTCTTGCAGCACCATGAAAAGATTAATGGCTCCGGATATCCAAAAAAACTAAAAGGTGATAAAATTCTCATGGAGGCTAAAATAATCTGTGTCGCTGATGTCGTGGAGGCAATGTCTTCTCACCGTCCTTATCGTCCGGCTCTCGGAATAGATGTAGCCTTAGAAGAAATTTCTAAGAACAGTGGGATCCTTTATGACCCGGAAGCAGTAGATATTTGTTTGAAGCTGTTTAAGGAAGAGAGATTCAAATTTGAATAAAGGTTTTAAATATACCGAGACACTTTTATGAAACAAATAGAAGAAAAACAGGGAACAGTTCTTTGTTTTACAACATCCTACCGCTAGAATATTTTTCTAAAAAAACAGGATTTCCCCAACCCTTTGTCGAATGTAATAAAGAGTGGATTAATTCCGAAGGATTGAAACGTGACAAAAAACTTTCCACTATAACATGTTGGGAGTAATTAACCAATGAATATTTTACCGTTTCTACATTTTTCTACATTTTTAGTCTATTTTTTCTTGTTAGTGTTTTTACTCTGGAAAGACCCAAAATCCTTACTTAATAGGGTTTGCGCTGCTCTCCTTGCTTGTTTTGTTGTATGGAGTTTTACCTCGATATTTATTTATAATCCAAGTGCCTCAAAAGACACGGTTAGGTTATTTGATAACCTTGGTTCTCTGGGATGGATCAGTTTTTCTAGTTTCTTTTTGTGGTTTGCCCTTGTTTTCACCGAAAAGAATAAAATATTAAAAACAAGAATGATTTATTCCCTCATCTTTATTCCGCCTTTGCTGTTTATCTATACACAATGGGCAGGCTTTTTAACCGTAGATTATATTCAACGACACTGGGGATGGGAAAGTGTTTTGTCAGACTCAATCTGGACTTATCTTTTTTTTCTATATTCTCTTTTATTTTTAGCAATAGGACTTTATCTCATTTTAAACTTCGGGAGAAAAACAGAAGAACCGATTAAGAAAAAACAGGCAAGAATAATCTTTATTGCTGCCTTGATTTCCGTTACTATTAGCACTTTAACCGATATAATACTTCCAATATTGGATATTCATATCTTACCTTCTTTGGCAAATGTGTTTGCACTCATCTGGGTATCTGGAATAGTTTATGCCATAGCTAAATATAAACTGATGGTTATCACCCCGGTTGCAGCCGCTGAAAACATTATCTCCACCATGGCTGATTCCTTAATTTTGTTGGATAGACAGGGGAATATAGCCAGTGCAAATAAAGCTACACTGGATTTATCAGGATACGGAGAGGATGAACTAATCGGAAAACCAGTTGAGGTATTTTTTGTCGAAAAAGGTTTCAAAAGTACCTTGTTGGATAAAGCTATCAAGAAAGAAATTATTAGGAATTATGAACTTGGTTTTAAAACAAAAATAAAAGATATTATTCCCATACTTTTTTCAAGTTCTACTATAATGGACAAGGCAGGAGGCATAGCCGGTATTGTTTGCATCATCAAAGACATTACCGAACGCAAACAGGTTGAAGAAGCTATAAAGAAAAGTCAGCAGGAATTTGCCAGTCTATTTCATAGTAGTCCGGAAGCCCTGGTCTATTTTGATGAAAATACAAATATTTTAAATGTAAATCCCTGCTTCACCCAATTATTTGGCTACTCCCTAAAGGAAATTAAAGGCAGGAATCTTGATGATGGCATGATCCATCCTTCTGATAAGCTAGAAGAAGGCAAAAAACTAACCATAAAAGGATTAAAAGGTTATATTAACTATGAAACCATCAGAAAGAAAAAAGACAATACTTTGTTCCCGGTATCTATATCTGCTATGCCGTTGGTCATAGATGGACAGATTAAAGGTGTGATAGGGATATACATGGATATTTCCCAGCGAATAAAACTGCAAAATGCCTTACAGGAAAGTGAAGAGAGACTCTCTTTTATCCTCGATGCAACCAATGACGGAATATGGGATAGGAATTTTGAATCAGGAAAGCTCTATTTAAATGATAATTATTATAGGATGCTTGGTTATCATCCCAGTGAGATAACTATCACTCAAAAAGTCTTTGAAGGATTACTCCATCCGGAAGATAAAGAAAGGGTTTTGCGAAAAATTAAAGAATGCATCGAAGGAAAAACTGAAAGATATAGCGAAGAAGTTCGCTTAAAGACCAAGTCAGGTCAATGGAAATGGATACTCGGCCGGGGTAGTGTGGTTTCCCGAGATTCTAATGGTAAAGCACTGCGTTTTGTAGGTACCCACACGGATATTTCCCGACGTAAAGAAACGGAAGAAAAACTGGAAAAACTGGCTCGCTTTGATTCCTTAACCGGTTGCTATAATCGGGGATATGGGTTAGAGCTGCTTGACCGACAGATGAAGTTATCCCACCGCAGCAAGTCTCCTCTCTTGCTGGCTTTCCTGGATATCGATAAATTTAAGCTCATCAATGATACCTTTGGTCATGATGAAGGGGATCAGGTTTTAAAAGAAGTTACTAACCTCTTTAAATCCACCCTAAGAGAAATCGATATCATCTGCCGAATGGGAGGAGATGAATTTTTACTCATCTTCCCGGACAACTCTCTAAAAGACGCAGTCCAAATTAAAGAAAGACTAAATAAAAATTTAATCGAATTAAATCAGAACTTAAAGAAACCTTACCAGATAGATTTCAGTATGGGTCTTTCTGAGTATGATCCTGATAAATCTCTGTCTATGGATGAATTAATCCGGATAGCAGACCAGAAGATGTATAAAGAGAAGGGAAGAAAAAACAAGGGAAGATTGTAAATATGATGGTAAGTTGGAAACCGTTGAAGATAAGAAAAAAGAGGAAAAAATAACCAAAGAGAATATTAAAAAAATTATAAGATTTTAAATATTTATTTATCTTACAAGCTCAATAGGAGACGAATAGGATGAAAGATGAAGATAAAACAAAAGCAGAATTAATAAAAGAACTGAAGACCTTAAGAAAAAAAACAGAGGAAAATGCCTTAAATAACGTAACTAAAAGAAAGCAAGTAGTGAGAAGAGAAGAACAACTTGTAACTGAAATGGATTTCTTATATAAAACTGCCCTTGATTTTATTCAAATAGACCCTAAAGACGATATCTATCGTTTCATTGGAAAAAAACTAAAAGAAATCCTTGGAGATTCTATTGTTATAATCAATCACTATGATAAGGCTTCTAATAGTTTACAGGTGCGTGCTCTGGAAGGTCTTAAAGAAAAGATAAAAAAAACTTTAAAGATCGTAGGCAAAGATCTTCTTACCATGTCTTTTCCTGTAAACAATGAAGAAGCGAGAAACGCACTTATTAGTGGCGAACTATCAAGAGTACCCGGAGGACTATATGAATTAACTTTTGGACAAATACCAAAGAGTATTTGTCATGTTTTAGAGAAATTCTTAAATGCAGGTGAAATGTATGTTAGCGGCTTTACTAGAGAAAAGGAGTTATTTGGGAATATAATAATTATTATACCCAAAGGTGTTGAATTAAAAAATCGAGAGTTTATAAATACTTTTATCAAACAAGCTGCAATAGTCTTACAAAAAAAACAGGCAGAGGAAGAATTAAGAAATTCAGAAGAATATTTAAAGATATTATTCGATTATGCGCCTGATGCTTATTATTTAAATGATTTAAAGGGTAATTTTGTTGATGGAAACCTGGCAGCAGAAAGATTGACTGGTTATAAAAGAGAAGAATTAATCGGAAAGAGTTTCTTAAAATTAAAATTACTCTCTCTTGCTGATATGCCTAAAGCAGCTAAAGTGTTAGGGAAAAATCTTAGGGGGCAATCAACTGGACCAGATGAGTTTGTATTGAATCGAAAAGATAATAATAAGGTGACAGTTGAGGTCTCCACTTATTCGGTAAAGATCAAGGGAAGAACTTTAGTATTAGGAATAGCAAGGGACATCACTGAACGTAAACAAATAGAACAAGCTATACAGGGAAGTGAGAAAAGATTCAGAGAATTGTTTAATCATATGAGCAGTGGAGTGGCAATATATGAAGCTAAAGATAATGGTCGGGATTTTATATTTAAAGATTTTAACCAAGCTGCAGAAAAGATTGAGAAAGTCAAGAAAGACGATATCATCGGAAAAAGTGTTCTACAAATATTCTCCGGAGTAAAGGATTTTGGCCTTTTCCAAATCTTTCAAGAGGTATACAAATCCGGGAAGTCCCAAAAATATCCTATCTCCTTTTACAAGGATAAAAGGATTACTGGTTGGAGAGAGAATTATATTTATAAGTTACCCTCTGGTGAAATTGCGGCAGTTTATGATGATATCACCGAGCGCAAGAAAGCGGAAAAAGCCCTCCAAAAAGCGCATGACCAATTAGAAGATAAGGTAGCCCAACGCACCGAAGAGCTGCAAAATGCCAACCTTAAACTCCAAGGACTCGACCAAATGAAATCACTATTTATCGCTTCCATGAGCCATGAATTAAGGACACCGCTTAATTTTATCATCGGTTTCACTGATATCATATTACAGGGGATATCCGGGGAGATTAACCAGGAGCAGAGAAGACAGCTTACCCTGGTGAAAAACCATGCCAATCATCTTCTTAGCCTGATCAATGATGCTATTAATGTCAACAAGATAGATGCAGGTAAAGTAGAGATGGCCACCGAGGAATTTGACCTCCCAGCACTTTCCCGGGAGATCAAAGATTCTTTTATCCTTGCTGCTGATAAGAAAGGGCAGAAATTGTCACTTGAGATACCCCAGACACTTCTAATCGAAAGCGATAGGAGAAGAATCAAACAAATCCTGGTAAATCTCATGAGCAATGCTATAAAATTTACCGCCAGAGGAGAGATAAAGATAAAGGTTATCCAAAAAGATGAAATAGTGGAAGTATTTGTCATAGATACCGGTATCGGGATAAAAAAAGAGGATAGGGATAAACTCTTTAAGTCCTTTAGCCAGATTCCTAATCCGGGTAGAATAGAGGAGGGAACCGGGCTGGGCCTCTACCTCTCTAAAAAGAACGCCAATTTACTGGGTGGTGATATAATAGCTAAAAGCGAGTGGGGAAAAGGTAGCGTATTTATCCTGACCTTACCCTTAAAATACAAGGAGGGCAGAGTATGAAAATATCTTATAATAGAGGAGAATGAAACCAATATATATCCCAGAAATTATTCACCGGCGGTACTGATTACCAATTAACCTAATACCAAACCTCCCTTATAAGAAAAATGAAGAAACACCTTTGAGATAATTTAATATAAATATATTGGAGGTAAAATATAAAATGAAGATCCTGGTAGTTGATGACATGGAAGATGGTCTCTATATGATGGAAACTATCCTGAAAGGAAATGGTTATGAGGTGGTAACTGCCAAAGATGGACTGGAGGCCCTTGGCAAGTTAAAAGAAGAATCCGTTGATATCATTATATCGGATATAATGATGCCCCGGATGGATGGTTTCCAGTTCTGCAGGGAATGTAAAAAAGACGATGATTTAAAGAAAATACCTTTTATCTTCTACACCGCGACCTACACCAGCCAAAAGGACGAGGAGTTTGCCCTAAGTCTGGGTGCAGAAAAGTTCATTGAAAAACCGACTGAACTAAACACATTCTTAAATATTTTAGAAGGGGTTATCAAGAAATATGAAAAAGCAGTACCCGTAACCCCCCAAGAGCCAATCAAAGAAGAGGAAAAATGTCTCACCGAATACAGCAAGCGACTGATCGAAAAACTTGAAAAAAAAGTATTCGACCTGGAGAAATCCGAAAAGCAGGTCAAACATTTATTTGAAGAGGTTATCCTGACCATGGGTAAGATTACCGAGATGAAAGATCCCTATACTGCCGGGCACCAACAAAAAATCTCCAAACTTTCTGTAGCTATAGCTCATGAGTTAGATCTTCCTAAAGATAAGATTGAAGGAATAAGGATAGCCTCCCTACTCCATGATGTAGGAAAGATTTGCATACCGACAGATACCTTAAACAAGCCTGCCAAATTAAGCGAAATAGAATACAGTTTAATTAAAACCCATCCCCAAGCAGGGTATGATATTTTAAAACTAATTGATTTTTCCCATCCTGTAGCAAGGATTGTCCTTCAACATCACGAAAGACTAAATGGTTCGGGTTACCCCCAGGGACTTAAAAGCAAAGATATTCTTCTGGAAGCAAAAATAATGGGAGTGGCTGATGTGGTGGGGGGCGATGACTTCCGAGCGTCCTTATAGACCGGCTCTCGGAATAGATGTGGCTTTAGATGAAATTACCCAAAACAAAGGTATCCTCTATGACCCTGAAGTGGTGGATATCTGCTTAAGGCTCTTCAAGGAAAAAGGATTTAAATTTGAATAGGAAAAAGACTCAAATAAAATATTTGAATATTTTAAAAATAAGATAAATTTTTATTGTTATTTTCTTCTAATTATTTCTTTTCAATGTTATAATAAAAAACAGAAAAGGGAGCGTAATCTCCAAAATTACACTCCCTTTTTTTATGGCTATGCCGAAAGACTCAACCTTCTTTTTTCTTTCGGTTCTATTATTTTTCTTCTCAAACGATATGCTTCAAGTTAGAAACATGCTACAGAGTTTAACAGATTATACTCAGTTCAAAAAACTACACAGAGGCTTGGAGATGATTTATAGGTTAAACCCTTTATTCATACCGTGCCAAAGAAGGGTTTGACCTATCTATAGAAATATAATAGACGAGTATATAAAAAGTGAATATAGTCTAATACCGGTTAATAATGAGAAAAGACCTTATATCCATTGGAAACCTTTTCAATATAAAAAGGAAAAGAAAGAAGATGTTTTCAGTTGGTATAATCATTTTTGCGATGTAAATATTGGAATAGTAACCGGTAATATAAGCAAATTGGCGGTTATCGATGTTGATGATCTTAATCTTTTACCTGAATTAAATGAAAGATTGCCGGAGCTAAAAGAAACAACCAGGGTTAGAACGAGAAGGGGGTATCATTATTATTTTTCTCTAAATAGCGAATATGTTAAAAGCACCAACCGTTTATTTAATAAGAGGCTTGAATTAAAAAGCAACGGGACCTATGTTATAGCGCCTCCGTCTACTATAAACCGTCATCAATATACCTACGAGATTCCCCTCAGTGAAATAGTGCCGATTCCCAAGATATTAATCAACAAAAATCCTTATCCGGATGGCTCAAAAGATAAAAGACTGTTTAAAATACCAAAATATCACGGGCAGAAAGTAAACTGCATACGGCAAATACTGAACCGGGATTTACAGGAAGGAGAGAGAAACAACAGCTTATTTGTTCTTTATAATCTATTGATCCAAAACAAGAATACCAAAGATTATTCTAAAAGGATAATTATGGATAAAAATAATTCTTTGTACAAACCTTTAACTGCAGTCGATTTAAATAAAGTTTACCGGAAGGATTATAATGTTGGATGTATTAGCATTAGAGAAAAGCTTTCTTATATAGAATGTGATTATTGCGCCCATCGCTTCAAGGATGGAAAATTAACAGCAAGCAATATTTTGATTAAAAACATTAGGGCACTGCCGGAGCTGAGCAATACACAAAGAGGAATAGCCTGTCTTTTAGGAACTGTTTTTGAAGGGGAATATCCTTCAATCAATAAGATCGAAGAAGTAACAAAAATGAACCATGGAACGGTTAAGCGGGCAATTGAAGCATTAGAAGCAAAAAATATTATAGAGGGTTTTTCAAATAACTAAAATGCGAAAATCCCTTCACTTTTTAAGGGGTAAATTCTTTATTTTATAATGGTTTCAGCGCGTAAATGTAGACTAATATACTATGTATCTAGGGAATCCCTCTTTATTCTTTATTTTTTTATGCTTTATCTTGTATTTTGTTTCTTATCTTCATGATATTAAATTTGTAGTAAAAAATATAATATTAGGAAGTAATAAGGTGTGTAAAAATTTAAGCCGACACTTTTTCTCTTCATTTTTTATTTATTGTAAGGACAAGATTTATATTTATAACTGTATAAAATAAAAAACCCGAGCGCACAGGCAACTCGGGGCCAGCAAAATACAACATCTTGCTGGGATGACAACTAAAGCATATTTAAAAAATATTCTTATGTCAAATT
>Ga0307991_1003110_pt1 | contig 10895 bp, 10 predicted proteins | sample EllFjometagen131_FD_203146 | JGI IMG/M metagenome (GOLD analysis project Ga0307991, IMG submission 203146) | Marine microbial communities from Ellis Fjord, Antarctic Ocean - #131 | ecosystem: Environmental > Aquatic > Marine > Unclassified | place: Southern Ocean | collected 2014-10-08 | reverse complement strand
TTGAAATCTGTGTTTCTCCAGTCTCCTCTAATTGTTTCTGTAGCTTCTCATAATGCATCTTCCTGTTTTGATGCTTTTCAATTTCTTTCTTTATAACTTCATTGTTGTCACCATCATTTTCCGAAAGTTGAGATTCGTATTCCGATAATTTTCCCTCGATATATGCTAAATGGCGTTCAATCTTTTTTGGATTAAAATTATTCTTTTTTGAGTTTTGAGCTCGCAGCTTAGTACTATCTCCTGCTAATAGTTTTCCGCCAATGAGTTCAAAGTTTTTGGCTATTTCTATGGTTGCCCTAAAGACTTTCTTTATGGCCTTGGGGTTATCTCTTCGAAAGTTGCTGATGGTGTTATGATCTGGAGTAAGACCTTTCAATAACCACATTACTTCGATATTACGTTTGGTTTCTTTTTCCAATTCTCTTGAGGAGCGTATTCTGTTTAAATAGCCATAAATAAACAGCTTTAGCAGATCTTTTGGATGATAAGCTGGACGACCATTTTCGCCATAATCAACCTTAAACCCCATTTTCTCCACCTCTAGATTATCCACAAATAAATCAAGAATGCGGACTTCGTGATCTTTATCAATGGCGGCCTCCATCGAAATCGGGAAAATGGTTGTTTGTTTTCTGTCTTTTCCTTGGATATACTTCATAATTATAACAATAGAATTACGATATAAATATACTAATAATCAGTGTATTATACTAATTTTTAAAAGAATATTTTGTTGTGTTTCATAAAGAATTTTAAGAAGGTTTTTAGACAGTCTGACGTATGAGGTTTTGAAACATTTGGCCTCTAACCCCTTTGCTTTTTTGTTTATTCCTGTAAATGTAAGTAAAAACTGAATGTTATGTTAAACATAGGAAAGGAAAGGGTATAAACAAAAAAAATCAGGCTAAATTAACCTGATTCTGAATTTTAAATACTTTTAGGGTGTAATTTTTAAGCGGAAATAAAAATAACAGCTACTCTTAAAGTATTTATTTACCTTTATTTCAAGGAATTACTCCTAAAACTTTCCAGCGTTTTAAGCATCCCCTGCTCTGCCGTTATCGGCAATTTCTGAATGCCTATGGCTTTCTTTATTTTTTCATTGGAAACTACATAGGATTCTGTTAATTTCCGAAGCCGTTCACTATTCAAAGGCAAATGGAGTATATCTCCAACTTTAGCCATTTGTTTTAGCAAACCTTTTGGAAATTTCCAGATTTGTGCTTTTTTTCCTAAGGTGTGCGCTATTAACTCTACTAGTTTGTTTGTAGACAAGGTTTGATCATCTGCCAGATTATAAATTCCGGTTTCAATATCCTGCATTATGAGCTGATTGATAACATAACTCAAGTTGTCTATTGAAACAAAAGAACGTTCATTTTCAAAAGCCCCCAATGGCCACGGAATTCCTTTTTTTACAATTTTATATAGCAAATTGAGATTGCCTTTATTCCCTGGTCCGTGGGTCATACTTGGACGAAGAATAAAAACCTGCTTGTTTTGTGGCGAATTGCTTAAAATATAATTTTCTGCTGCAATTTTACTTTCTCCATAAGGTCCTTTTGGCGAAGGAATTACATCTTCTGTTAATATTTTGTTTTCTACACCGTCTGCGGCAGCCTTCACAGAGCTAAAGAAAATGAATTTTTTGGCTTCTGATTTTAGAAACCAACTATAAATTGTTTGGGTAAGCCCCAGATTAACATCAAAATAGCTTTGAGCCACTTTTTCGTTCTTTGTATCGTGGGCTTTACCTGCCAAATGAATAATGCAATCAACTAACGGGACTTGCTCTAAGTCATCCCAGGCAAATGTTTTTATAACTCCTTCTTTGGTAGGTGCAGTAATATCTAGACCATATATGCTATGCTCAAGTTTAATAGCAGCTACTAAATTAGTGCCGATAAAACCATGAATGCCTGTGATAAGGATGTTCATTTAGCAAGTTTTTATAAATCTAACGTTTCCATCTGACTATTCACGCTTATATAAAGCTAAGTTTATGCTGTAAATTTTGTTGGAATAAGTCAGATAATTTTTTTGCGGGATATTACACCTTGCGACCTGATCTAATTAATTTGCTCGGAAGGATACCCAAAACAACATTAAAAGTTAACAGTATAATTTTGAGATCAAGCCAAATGGATTTGTTATACAAATATTCCTCATCCAAAGCCACTTTTTCTTCCATGGAAATTTCATCCCTTCCATTAACTTGTGCCCAACCGGTGATACCCGGTTTAAGTTTTTCTACACCTACTGCTAAGCGCTGAGCCATTAAATCATCCTGGTTATAAAGGGCCGGTCTTGGTCCAACGAATACTATATCCCCTAACACTACATTCCATAAATTGGGTAATTCATTAAGACTTAACTTGTGTAATAGCCTCCCACTTTTCAATTCGTATTGCTCTGGGTTAACAAGCAAATGTGTAGCAATATTAGGGGTTTCCTTTTTCATGGTCCTAAATTTATAGAGATAAAAAAATGTATAGTTGATTCCTACCCTTTTTTGTCTGAAAATAACCGGTCTGCCATCCACAATAAGTATAAATATAGCTACCAGAATTAATATAGGCACTGAAAGAATCAGTATAATGATAGCAATCAATTTGTTAATCATTTATGATTTATTTTAATTTCCGAACTTCGTGGAAGTTTATATTTGGTTGAGGAAAACCGAAAGAAATTGTATTTTTTCTTTAACAACACCTAACTAATATTAATTTATTCCGGCTTATCTGAGATGTAATAATTTTATCTTAAGCTTTCCCTGCCAAAAGAATAATCCTATTAAAAACTAAACTTTAATCTAATTCATCCTTTCCACCGGTTTTTTCATTCCTTCTTTCAGAAGCAATAATACCATGGCCATAAATGCTAAGTCCTTGTATAAATGCGGAGACTAAGTTTGTTCCGATAAAACCGAATATTCCTGTGATAAGGATATTCCTTTTGGAGCTAATTCTTTTATTTCGATTTGACGAACTTCATTCCAATTAATTAATCCAGCTGCTTCTTGCACATTTACAAATTCAAAATCTGTTAAAAGTTTCTGGAATTTAGGAAACGCCTTTGATATGCCATAATAAGATTTAAACTTTCGCATTTTGGGAAGAGAATCAATAACAGGTTGACCCGGATCGAAGTCACGCGGATGAAAATAAGTCATCATATAGGGCGCCTTTTTTGCCCAATACTTTATTAGCCAATAAGGGAAAAACCGAAAATAACCACCACCTGAAAAAACGATTTTCTTTCTCAAAAAAGACTGAACATTAATTGGAAACTCTTTTATTTGAAGGCCATTGGGCAAATTCAATAAAACAGGTTCTGCCTTATCTAAACTAGTAAATCCACCATAATCGTGCTCGGCCGGAAAACCAGAACAATCATATTCAAAGCCTAACTCTGTCAAAACTTCAAAAGCCCATAAATTGTTTTCCGTTATGGAAAAACCTGGTGCTCGAAAAGCATTAATGGTTTCACCTATTACGTTTTCTATTAGTAGCTTTGCTTTTTGGGTATCTTTCTTAAAGGAATTCCTATCCATTCTATGTGATAATTCATGCTGATATGAATGACAACCAATGTGATGCCCTTGTTTATGGATTAGTTTTATCACTTCAGGATGTTTTTCAGCAATCCATCCCAGACAAAAAAAAGTAGCTTTTAATTTCCTTCTTTCCATCTCTTGAAGAATACGCTCTACTCCTTCGTAAATACGAACCTCATATTTATCCCATTCAAAATCATCAGAAATGAAATTGCAATTATACCAGTCTTCAATGTCAAATGTTAGGATGTTCATTCTTATAATTATTTTTAATAACCGTCAAAATCAATAATTTGAAATTTCACGCATTCTTTATTTAACTGATAATTTTCACTTCTAAGGTCTTTAAAAATTAAGTTTAGTGGTGAAGATTTGAATTTACTAGGAACATCAAAATAAAAGGATTTTTTCCAATCAATTGTATTATCAATCCCCACGTAAAGATTTGCAACATTTAATTTCTTATGTAGATTTCTTACTTTGAAGTTATTTAACAACTCATTTTCAAAATTACCAAGTATAGCATTAAGGCCAAATTTCCCTGTTGGAACCATTATATTATTGCCTCTTAAAAAATAGGGTTGTTCAGGATTAATTAGTCTCCATTTGATATCATTTTTAGTCCAAACACGTTCAAAATCATAATTACAATTATCATTCTTTTTTATAAGAATACCTATTCCTACTTTCACAATAAGCGGAGCAACGAATTGGAATCCTAATTTTTTAATAAAACCAGGTGTACTATTGGCATTTGCCACGCCATAAACAAATTCATAGCCATTTTCCGCAGCATATTCAAATGTTAATTTAGCTAATTTTGTAAACAGTCCTTTTCCTTGATGGTAATGATGAGTGGCAGTATTGAGAGATAATAAACCCTTTGATAGTTTTCCATTAACTGATGCGATAACAGGCTGAGTAACATAATGACCAACCAACACATCGCCTTCATAAGCATTAAAACCTACAATTGAACCTATGGGATTATCAACATATTCCCATTTAATAAAATCTTCTGTAAATTTACTAGTTGAAATAAAAACTTCACTCAAGAAAGATGCTGTTTCAGCTATAGCCTCTTCTGTTATTTGAACTAATTTGAAAGTGTACATATTTTAAATTGATTCATTGTAAGTAAACAGAGGATTAATATATATACTACTTTGGATTTCCAATCCATAGCCATTGTCAAGCAAATAATAAAATATTAATTTTAATCATTTATTAAAAAGAGCTGAATATTGGGAACTAATATAAGCCCAAGTATAGTCTTTTTCCGCAATTTTTTTCATCTCTCTACTGACAATACTGATATCAGTTTTATTTGCAGCCAAGAGTTTTTCAGTTAGATCCTTACTGTTCTTAAAAAACAAAGCCTTATTCTTAGTGGTTTCTCTATTCGTTGGAACATCAAAGCTGATAACAGGAAGCCCCAAGGACATAGCCTCAACGAGTGATGGTGAGGTTCCGCAATATGAATGACTATGGATGTATGCAATCGCATTTGATCTAATAGCGTTTATTTCTATAGAATTATAGATCGCATCTAGAATAATTATATTCGAGTATTTATTCTTGTATTCTTCTTTTAGTTTTGTTCCGTAATTGGAAATTGACCAATTACTGACCATTACTAGTTTCATTTCTGGTATTTCTTTAAATGCTTCTAATACAAGATGTAAGTTGTTATCAACTTGAGCTCTTGAAACATTGATATAATATTTAGTCTCGAGAAAAGGATATTTATTAACTAATTCATGGTCTGGGTTTACTTCAATTGCATGGTCCCCTCCATATCGGATGACTTCTGAATTTACACCAAAATCATGTTTTATACTGTCTCTTAAAAGAAAATTATCTGCAATATTGAAAGTGGCGTATTTGGCCGCATATTTATGACCTAATTTTGCGACAAATCTTTGGAAGCTAGAATATTTTTCCCTTTCCCATTCATTTAATCCACCATGGTTTACAATAATCTTTTTTCGGAATAATTTAAGAAATGGAACTGCGAAACCAGCCCCTGGTCCCAGATATAATATAATATCCTTTGTAAATGACGCATGAAATAAAGAAATGATGTCGTAAATTATGCTTTGCCAACCATTGGCTTTTAATGGTATATAAATTAATTCTGCGCTTTTATATTCTTTAGTATTATTGTTTTTTATTTTTTGAGTTTGACTACAATAAATAGAAAATTTGAAATCATCGGATAAATAACCTATAATGTTTTCCGCTAGAGTTTCATAACCACCATAACTAGCCGGAACACCATTTGTTCCAATTATTGCAACGGTTTTCTTTTTTGCCCTTTGCATTTTTTATAAATAATTTTGATAGTTCTTATTAATATATTCTATAAGTGCAGGACGCCAATCTCGCATAATATTTAGGTTTCTGATATTCAATTTGCGATTAATTAAACGCTCATGGGGTGGGCGTTCAGCATAATATACATCTTTAAAATAATCAGATTTTACGGCACTTATTTTTATTTCATCGGATTTCCCCAGCAATTTAACCAATTCCTGAGCTACTTCTATTCTGCTTGTTTCACCTCCACATACTAAATTATATATTCCCCAATATTCTTTTTCAATTAAGAGCTTCACATTCTTTGCAAAATCTTGAGTATATGTCGGAGTTCCATCTTTATCATCAACAATAAAAAGTTCTTTTCTCCCATCCTTCAATTGTTTCATTAATTTTTGGATGAACTTCTTGTCTTTTTCAGGACCAGAACCCATCATCCAACCAGCCCTGCAGACCAAATATCGTTTGGCATTTTCAACCACAAAACGCTCCCCCATATATTTAGATCGAGCATAAACTCCCAATGGATTTGGTATATCCCAATCATCATATAATTCCTTTTTACCATCAAAAATACCAGCCGTACTAATATATAGCAAAGGAATATTTAAGGTGTTTGCTAAGTATACTGCATTTTCAACTGCAATTGTATTTGTATTATAGGTGTCATCAGCATTGTTCTCGCAAAATTCGAGATCAGTATATGCTCCTAAATGAAATAGATAGTCAGGATTGAAATCTGCAACGTCTTTTTTATATGCATCATGGTCGCGAAAATCTAGAAATGATAACCAATCTTCGTTTACATCTTTATCTGTGCATTTTAAAATATAATCATTTTTAAATTGCTCATAAAATGCTTCTCCAAGCATTCCGCCGCATCCAGCTATATAAATCTTCTTTTTCATATTTTTTATACTATTCAGTTATAAAATTTTACGTTCTCATTTTAATTATTTTCGCAGGTATACCTCCTATCAATTGAGTAGGGAGGTACATCTTTAGTGACAATACTTCCAGCAGCGACTATACTGTTTCTTCCAATTGTTACTCCATCTAAAATAACAGCACGAGTTCCAATCCATAGGCCTCTCTCAATTTTTACTCCTTTTCGTGTAACGCCCTGTAAATTTACTGGTATCTCAGGATTGCTAAAACTATGGTTTTCGGAGAAAAATAGAAACCTATAATCGGTCACCTTAAAACAGATCATCGCCTTGGAAGAAACTTCTACAAAGGAATCATAGGTGATAACATCAATATTATGCTGGCTGCTGCGGTATTCAATTTTATAAGGATGATGAATATATGGAAATCATCTTTTTGTTCATTTTTTCAAGAGTTGCATATCTGGCTCGAATCTGTACTTTTTGAAATGTTTGAATTAAAAAGGGCTTTTTAAGGCTCGACTACTTACGGACAATCATAATACTTTTTACTTTTTAGTTATGTCTCTTTTTTTTATTAATCGGGCAGGATTCCCACCCCAAATGGTATATGCTTCAATGTCTTTATCAATTACTGAATTTGCCCCTATTATAGCACCATCTGCAATGGTTAGCGGTTTTATAATAACAGTATTCATTCCGATAAAAACATTGGAACCAATTTTAACATTACCCAGATATTGATGATCAAAGTCGTCATATGCTACGTCGAGAAAATGACTTAAAACTCTTGTTCCTTCTGTAATTATTGTATTTACCCCCACTGAAATCAATTCAGGATGTAAATCATCAAAATAAACATATAATCCTATAAAACAGCTTGAGGGATTTTCAAATCTTACACCTCCTAAACTAAATAGTCTTGCTCTTAGAGAACCCGTCAAAAATGGAAATCTGGAAGCTGTAATAAACAATATTTTTCTGAAGATCCGAGATGAGCTATAATTTCTTTTTAATATTTCCTTTTCCATATTTTTTAGTTTCCTTAGCTTCTGTATTTGATAATCTTTGCAGGAACACCCCCAATTATTGCATTTTCTGGAACTTCTTTATTCACAACAGACCCAGCGGCAATGATTGCATTATTGCCAATCTTTACACCATCCAGGATGACAACTCTTGTGCCAACCCATACATTACTTCCTATCTTCACTCCATGGCGATTTGTTCCTTGATTAATAATTAATTCCTCTAAATTGTCAGAATTATGGTTCTCAGAAAATACAGAAACGTTTGGGCCAAAAATAGTATTTGAACCTATTACAACTGGTCCACGTACTTGAATAAAGCAATTTTGTGCAATCCCAACATTGTTGCCTATTTCAAGACTCTCCCCCAATTCATTGATCACCCCCGTACAGTCAATTATGGTATTAGAATTAATAGATACATTATCGCCAATTATAAAGGAATCGCGGCATAAAGCATTAATCATAACATTATCCCCAAGTGTAAGTGTTGTACCGCATCTAATCATATGTGCGTGTCTTATTGTGCAATTTTTTCCTTTAAAGACAAGACCCTGGGAACATCCTAATCGAAGCTTCAAAATAAATCCCCTCATTAACTCTCTTGTCTTTCTAAATAAAATTAAAACGATATCTCTGGTTTTTAAATTATTATCCACCTGGTAACCAGGGCGTCCTAATTTTCTTATAATACAATTAATACTGTTTTTTAACATTTTTATTAATTCCTTTAGTGTAAATATCCATTAATTTATTATAATGCATTTTTTCAGAAAAGTAAGTTTGGCAATACATACTCGATTCAGATGATAAGTTGAAATAATCCAATTTATTTAACTTTTCAGCCGTGTTAATTTTTTCCAAAAGACTAATTTGATTAGCAGATTCAAAAAGATAACCAGTTTTTCCATCGATTATCATTTCAGGTATTCCACCAATATTAGAACCAATAACAGGTTTGCCATGAGCGTAGGCTTCAATAATAGTTAGTGGATTATTCTCATACCACTCCGATGGCACGATTATAAAAGATGCGTTGTTTATCAAATTCTTAAGGTCATTTCCTTTTTTATATCCCACATAAAATATCGATTCATTATCATTTGACGCAGATATACAAAACTCTTTTAGAGGGCCATCACCAGCTATTACAAGTTTGTTTTTTAAGTGTTTTCTTTTCTTCCATGCTTCAATTAATGTTGGTATCCCTTTTTCCTTAGATAATCGTCCATAAAAAAGCATATAGCCACCTTTTTCTCTGTTAGGAATTACTTGATCAATATTTGGAAAAAAATTATATAAATGTGTTAATTTTGATGATAGAGTAGTGTTAAGCTGATGCTTTTTATAGCTGAACTGACTCACAGAAATTAATCTTTCAAAATATTTTGCAGGAGGAGTGTAAATTTTATTGAAATTAAATTCAATAAAACTAATAAAACTGTAAATATAATTATTATGATTGCATTTATTTAGCACACAATTAAAAGAACTTTTATTAATACATCGTTCACAAATTTTATTTGTACCATCTAAAAAAGACACGTGAGGACAAAGTAGCTGGTAATCATGGAGCGAAAAAACAACAGGTATCTTTTCCCTTTTCAGCACCTTTAAGACAGAAGGTGTTAAAATTCCTTTATATTGATGAATATGTGCTATTTCAATTTTGTTATTCTTGATTAATGTTTTTAATTTACGTCTAGATTCAAAGGAGTAAATAAACCTAAAAAAGCCTAATACTTTATTAAAAAACCTTGCACTTATAAATTCCTTTTCATCAATAAAATAGTCTGGATTATAATTAAGCTCATTCAACCTTGACTTTTGTGAATAAAATATAATGTTATGGCCATTCTTTTTAAGCAATTCGGCAGTATTAAAATATACTACATCTGCCCCACCTCTTCTATAATGAAAATTATTGATTAATAATATGTTCATAGGTGCCATCTCTATCATTATTTGATTTTTTTTTGTTCTTCGCCATTAATTGTGGGCAGGTAAATCCCGAGTTTGACAGTTGGTTTTTGCTATTAATAATATTTTCAATACATTTTATTTTATTATTTGAGTATATCTCCATTTTTTGGGCAATGCTTCGGATTCGTTTTTTATATAAAATCGATAGGTTCCATAGGAGATAAAGAAAACTAAGAATAATGCTGTTATAAACATTCTCCATTTCTTTTTATACAATTTAATATAGTCAGGGACTAGAAAAATTAAAGCAATATCGCCGAAATATGACATTCTCGGACCAATTTGATTGAATATATTTAAAAAATTTCCTATCACAATTCCAAAGAAAAATAAATTTAGGTACAGGATTGTTTTCTTTTCGTGCAGTTTATTAAAGCTCAGAAAAAATAGAATTAATAATAGATTCCTAATTAAAAACTGCAAGTTTGTCTTGCCCAAGGTTAAAAATACAAGGTAACTAGTACTGTATGAAGTAAATTTATCAGAAATAAAAGACAGAAACGATAGCGACTTAATTATATAACCAATTATTGCAAATTGAAAGTCCTTAAAAACAACGAATAAGACAGAAATAACCCAAAGTAGGATATAGAAATAAAGGGGTCTTTTTTTATCTTTAAAAAAAAGAAATACAAAAAGAATGTATGCTGAAAAATGAATCTGAGCGATTAATAAGAGTAATAAAATATAGTGCTTGTTTTTGTTATTTTGAATATAATTTATTCCAAAATAAAAAAACAAAGAAATTGCAATAAATTGTCTTACTAGATTAAACGAAGAAAGATAAAAGAAAAATATATAGATTAGTAGTGATACTCCAATTATTGAACTATTTCTAAAAATTTCCTTAATGAAAAAGTAGTTAGTTATAAAAGCGGCTACAATAAAAAAGAGAATGTAATCTCTAGAAATTAGTCTAAGGCTATCAATAAAGATATAACTGAATAAGAAACTAAACTTATCAAATGATTGTGGATTTGAGTATGCTTGTGCATATTGAAAGTAATCAGTACCTAAACCATCTCTGAACGCAGAAAGAACAAATAAAATAAAAAAAACACAAAGAAAATAGATTTGATTATCTTTTAGTTTAATTAACCGCTTAATAGGGTTTAATTTTGG
>Ga0307991_1003107_pt1 | contig 10903 bp, 6 predicted proteins | sample EllFjometagen131_FD_203146 | JGI IMG/M metagenome (GOLD analysis project Ga0307991, IMG submission 203146) | Marine microbial communities from Ellis Fjord, Antarctic Ocean - #131 | ecosystem: Environmental > Aquatic > Marine > Unclassified | place: Southern Ocean | collected 2014-10-08 | reverse complement strand
GAGAGGCCAATCATACTTCGAATAAAAATCTTGAAAGAGAACTGAACCCATTATTTGAGTACCTGGAAGGACAAGAGAGTGAGTTAAAAAGAAGGGGGGTCTGAACGGTTACTGGTAGGTTGGCGTTATCTATACTTATATTCGTACTCTTCATAATATTACCTTTTTTCATTTTATGATAACCGATAGGCTATTATTTCATCAAGTAAGCTGTTAAAAAAGGCGGGCAATAGCATAGAAACATTTTCTTGATCTTTCGGCGGTAAAATATAATTTGGTATTTCTGATCGCCGATTCAATTTTGAAGGGTGTTGTTGCGTAATTGGTTGTGTATATAACAAGCTGACAAACAAAAACTTAGCTACAGAGAGCGCCGTGATCGCCGAGTTTTTTAAAAAATGCCTTCTGCGATAATAATCGGCTTCACAATAAGTTCAGAAGCTGATTGCTGTTTTTGAAAGGATTTTCAGTAACGCTCTGTGTTTTTTGTGCTTTCGGTGTTCAGATATTAATAACTGACGTTACGCACTAATCTCACTTTAGTGGTTTTCTGCAATGTATAATCTACTTCGCATCTCTTCTGCCTAGATATCTGAGTTGGTCTTGTGGAGATGTTTATACCTCATACATTTCGCTAAGCCACTAAGGCTAGCCTCACACGTAATATCAGTATGTAATATAAAAGAAATCAAACTTGTATTCTTGCAGGGTCTGATTCTATATTCAACTTATTTTTAGTGAGCCTTATTTTTTCAAGACCATCTTCTTCAGTGATCCTTATTTTTTCTTCAAGAGCCGATCTTATAGAGTCTTTAGCGGTGCCCTCTGGCAAGGCTGTGCCCATCTCCATCAACTCCTCGGCGAGCTTTGCCGGAGCTATACCTCTGTCGGAAGAAAACCTATTCGCACTGGAAGGAAATAAAACGGTTGCAATATTCCATGCCATAAATTTAAAACAAAGATGATTGCTAACTTTGGCTAAGATTGGCTTTAAATCTTTCATTATCTTTTCGCGGTCGCTCTTTTTGAAGAAAAGCATTGTCCCGTCACTACCCATCCAGGAAGCTATATATAATATATCTGAAAGAGTATTGTATATTGAAATGGTTAAGTTTTCTCCGATTCTACACTGTAGCTCATGTTTGTCGGTGTCTTTTGGCAAGGCCGTGCCCATCTTTATCAGATTCGCAGATAGGGTCCATTTACTTTTTTCACTGTATGAAGGAAATAAACCGATTGCAATTTCGCTAGCCATATATCCAAAGCAGGTGGGATTGTTAATCTTGGCTAAGATTGGCTTCAAATCATCCATTATATCTTTTTCGTCGCGTAGGACTCTATCGCTCGATTCTTTGGATTCACCCTTATATAATATGTCATCGAAAACGCCATCAAATGCATATTCTGAATCAGGAGATACATATTTAAAAATAAATGAATTCGGGAAAAATTTTATAGAGGATAATAAATTGCGCAGTTCTGTCTTTGTAATACCAGTTTCATTGGCGTAATTTTTGATCAGTTTAAGAATTACTGAAAACCCAATGGTTGCGAATTTGCGCGATTTTAAACAATCAATTACTTCTTTTTTTGTAGCAGTTTCGTGCGTCTTTTTATTATTGATGTCGCAAATTCCGATTGTGTTGCTTAGCTGTGCAATCCTATTTTCAAGACCGTCGAATGATAGTATTTTTGCTGTGAAATTGCAATTAGTAGAATCAGTGTATTCTTCACAGCAAACCGTTGGGTTTGTGAGGGGGTGGTAACAGTAAGCTGGTGGGTTTGCTATTGGGGTGTTTGATTCGCTTGCCATATTGATATTATATAGACTCATATCCATATCTATTCTCTTCACAATATTATCTCCTTTAAAATCTTATTAGAGGGGCAGTTAAAAACCCCATTGATATTATATATATAATAGTTTTAAGGTTTAATATCAAGTAAAAAGATTAAGTATTTATAATATCAATAGGGCATAGCTAATTTTGGTTGAATTGTTGAAGATAAGGAGTCTAGTGATAACAATATTTCGATAAACAGTTGGATACTAGAAAGTTGGTACTAGAGGTCCTTTTAAACTGCTTTTTAAGGTAGAAAGCCATTCAGATGTTTCATGAATTACTGCGGTTGTTTAAATTAATGATGATAGAAAATGTTTATTGCGGAATTTCCTCTTTTCTTTAAAACGTGGAGGTGGCGCTTTTGGTCTCGAGTCAGACGATGGTAGTCTTTAGACATGTATCCTCCACGGGTGTTTTGTGATAAAAATCACCATGGAGGATATAGCCATCTCTGACCAGTTTTTATTTTAAACTTTTTTGCTGCACTTCACGGTTGAAAGGGTCCCTACAAAACGAAAATGTGCTCAGGATGATTTTGCAGAATCATCCTGTTATTTTTTTGAAGATGTCTTTTCTTTCTTTTTGCTATTTTTTCTCTCAAAGACTTCTTCTTCATCGAAGACTAGCTCTCCATTCTTGACGGTGAGTACGCAACGTCGTCCTTCTGTTGGGTGGAGGAGTAGCTGATCGGCAAGAGGATCTTCGAGATGCTGTTCTATGACGCGACGGATAGGTCGTGCTCCCATCTCGGGTTGGAAGCCCTTGTCGACGAGATAATCTTTGGCAGCATCGTCGAGCTGTATGTGGATGTCCTGAAGTTCAAGACGTTTCTGAACTTTTGTAACTTCAAGGTCGATTATTAATTTCAGGAATTCCTTGCTTAGCGCCCTGAAGACGACGGTGTCATCGAGCCTGTTGAGGAATTCAGGTTTGAAGTGTTTCTTTACAGCACCTTCGATCTTTTCTTTGATGATTTCATAATCGAGCGAAGTGTCTTTGGCGGCAAAGCCTACCTCTGTAGACTTGCGTAGTAGGTCGGCACCAAGATTCGATGTCATAATGATGATTGTATTGCGGAAGTCGATTCTTCTTCCGAAGGAATCTGTCAGCTTTCCCTCTTCGAGGATTTGTAGAAGGATGTCTATGACGTCAGGATGTGCTTTTTCGATCTCATCGAAGAGCACAACGCTATAAGGACGTTGCCGTACGCGTTCTGTTAGCTGTCCTCCCTCTTCATGACCGACATACCCCGGAGGCGAACCGGTCATTCTGCTGACGGCGAATTTTTCCATATATTCCGACATATCGACTTGTATAAGTGCGTCCTCTCCGCCGAACATATGGATGGCAAGGAGCCGCGCTAATAGTGTTTTGCCGACACCTGTAGGACCCATGAAGAGGAACGATCCTATAGGCCTGCTGGGGTCCTTGATGTTGGCGCGGCTGCGTCGGATGGCGCGACATACAGTGTTGACAGCGCAATCTTGTCCGACAATTTCAGACTTGAGGCTTTGTTCCATAGCAAGTACTTTATGTGTCTCTCCTTCAGTCAGGCGAGTTATTGGGACGCCTGTTTGCTTGGCGATGACCAGGGCAATTTCTTCCTCATCGACGATCACCTGATGCTCTTCTTTGTTATGTTCCCATTCTACTTCAATTTCCTGGAGCTTCTCTTTGAGTTTTTTTTCTTCATCGCGAAGTTTTGCGGCTTTTTCATAGTCTTGCTTGCCGATAGCATTTTCTTTTGATACGCGTGTTTCTTCTATCTCGGTTTCAAGCTTACCTAGATCCTGAGGCGAATTCATCATAGATACCCGCATCTTCGCTCCGGCTTCATCGATTAGATCGATAGCTTTATCTGGCAGATATCTTCCAGGGATATATCTGTCTGAAAGCACTGAGGCCATCTCCAGAGCCATGTCAGTATATAGGCATTTGTGGTGCTCTTCATATTTAATCTTCAGACCTTCGAGGATTTGTGTTGTTTCTTTAACGGATGGGGGAAAGACGTTTATTTTCTGGAAGCGTCGCTCTAGTGCGGCATCCTTTTCGATATGCTTGCGGTATTCGTCTATTGTTGTCGCGCCGATACATTGTATGTCACCGCGTGACAATGCCGGCTTTAGGATGTTTGAGGCATCGATAGCGCCTTCGGCGGCCCCCGCTCCTACAATAGTGTGAAGTTCATCGATAAAGAGAAGCACATTGCCGTTTTTCTTTATCTCGTCCATGATTGCTTTGATGCGTTCTTCAAATTGACCGCGGTATTTTGTTCCGGCAATCATCATCGGTAAGTCAAGAGTTACAAGCCTTTTTTTGCGTAGGTTGTCAGGAACTTCACCTTTGACAATACATTGTGCCAGACCTTCGACTATGGCGGTCTTGCCAACGCCGGCTTCTCCGATGATTACTGGGTTATTTTTGCGTCGTCGGCATAGTATTAATATAAGCCTTTCGATTTCTTTATGACGTCCTATTACCGGGTCTATCAAGCCTTCTCGTGCCATTTCTGTAAGATCGTGACCATATGCTTTCAATGCAGGCATTTTGTCGGAGGAGGTGCCTGTCTTCCCTTGGGACTTTTGAGACATTGCTGATGCTATACCTATCGGAGGAAGTTGGAGATTGAAGGACTCTAGTTCTTTGAGGACTTCTGTGCGAATTTCCTTGAGGTTGACATTAAGATTCTCCAGAACTTGTGCTGCCACGCCATCAGATTGTTTTAGCAATCCTAACAGTAGGTGTTCTGTTCCAACATAGTTGTGATTTAATTTGGCTGCTTCTTCATTGGCATATTCGAAGACTTTCTTGACTTTGCCTGTAAGGGCAGGATCACCGTATACTTGAATTTCCGGACCGTATCCGACGAGTCTTTCAACTTCATTGCGGACTGTTTCGAAATCTAGGTTCAAGTTCCTAAGAACATTGACTGCTACGCCTTGTCCTAGCTTTTGGAGTCCTAGTAGGACGTGTTCTGTTCCTAGGTAGTTGTGATTTAGTCGTTGCGCTTCTTTTTTTGCAAGTTTAATAACCTGCTTGGCCCTGTTGGTAAATTTGTCAAACATCTTTATATGCTCTCAATTTTAAAAGTGTTAAAATAAAATTCTAAAACCGAATCCTAAATGGAATGTAATTTTTTTGTAAATCAGAATTGATAGTATTTGTGATTCTGACTCATTCATAAGCGTTTAAAAAATACGTTCTAATATCGATTCTACAGTGAAGCCATATTCTTCCATGAGGTCGCAAATCGGTGCTGAAGCTCCGAAGCCCTCTACGCAGATGGTGGTGCCGTTGATGCCTATGTATTTGTGCCACCCCATGTCGACAGCAGCTTCGATGCTTACGCGTTTGCCGAGGTCTCCTCCGATGATTTGTGCTTTATAGTCGTCAGGTTGCTGTTCGAAGATCTCCCAACATGGCATAGAAACTACGCGCACAGATTTGTCGCATTTTTCCAGCTCTGTGGCGACATCGAGAGCTAGTGATAATTCTGATCCTGTGGCAAATAGTGTAAAATTGGGAGTAGTCTTTTCCTTTTTTATAATATATGCCCCTCTTCCAACGCCTTCAGAATAGTTTGTTTCAGTGTTTTTGAGCGTTCTGAGTGCCTGGCGTGACAATACGATGGCTGTAGGACCTTTGTACGTAAGGGCCGCGATCCACGCCATCTTAACTTCATTGTTGTCGGCTGGGCGTATAACCTGTAGGTTCGGGATAGCTCTAAGGCTGGCGAGCTGTTCTACTGGCTGGTGAGTGGGACCATCTTCGCCGAGGAAGATGGAATCGTGAGTGAATTGATATATAACATGGGCGTGCTGCATAGCTGCAAGCCTAATGGCATTGCGCATGTAGTCGGAAAATACCAAGAATGTTCCGCAAAACGGTGTTATCATCCCTGTTTGGGAAAGGCCTGTGGCCATCGTTCCCATGCAAAATTCACGTACGCCGAATTTAATGTTGCGGCCATGAAAAATCCCCGGAGCAATGATGTCTTTTTTATTCAGCATAGTCATATCTGAACATGATAGGTCGGCGGAACCGCCATAAAACTGAGGGAGGATGTCGGTAAGGTAATTTATAACGGTATGTGAAGCTGCTCTTCCTGCCATAGGACTTTTGATTTTTATGCTTTTCAATCGGTTCTCAAGATCATCGGGGAGATATTTGTTCGTCATCTTTTCGAATTCAGTATGCATGTCAGGATTAGCTTTAGTCCAGCCGTTGAATGTTCCTTTCCAGGCAATCTCGTCACTGTTGTCGTTGCCACGTTTTTTCTTGAAAAATTCTATAACAGCCTGAGGGATGAAAAATTTCTCTTTAGGTAGTCCCAGGGCTTCTTTTGTCGCGATAACTTCTTCTTCTCCGAGAGGCGAGCCGTGTACCTTGTGGGTCCCCGTTTTGTTTGGCGATCCTTTTCCTATTAATGTTTGTGCTATGATAAGACATGGGCGTTCTTGAGTTTCGCGGATATCTTTTATTGCATCGTCGATAGCATCAAAATCGTGTCCATCGATATTGTACACATCCCACCCATATGCTTCGAAACGTTTCATTGTATCTTCAGAACATACCTCTGAGATTGGACCATCGAGGCATATCATGTTGGAATCGTAGATGGCGATAATGTTGTCGAGTTGAAGATGCCCTGCTAGTGATGCTGCCTCGGCGCTGACGCCTTCCATGAAACAGCCATCGCCACCAAGGACGAAGATTTTGTTGTCGATAATGGTGTGTTCATCAGTATTGAAACGCGTTGCCAGTAGCTTCATTCCCAAGGACATTCCTATGGCGCATCCAATTCCCTGACCTAGTGGCCCGGATGTTGTCTCAATACCTTTAGAGATGTTTGCTTCAGGATGCCCCGGAGTATTGGAATTAAGCTGTCTGAAATCCTTTATATCATCGAGAGTTATATCAAAACCGGCAAGATGGAGGCAGGAATAGAGCATTGCACTGCCATGACCGGCAGAGAGGATAAAACGATCACGGTTTATCCATGAGGGGTTTTTTGGATTGTGAGTCAACGCTTTGCCATATAAATATGCGCTGAGTTCTGCACAGCCTAGTGCAATTCCAGGATGTCCTGAATTTGCCGTCTGTATGGCATCGATGGAAAGATGACGAATGGTATTGGCAATTTTGCTGAAAATAACTTTTTGATCGGAATCCATTGATGTTCCCTTTTGTAAGTGTGAAGTATTTAGACTTTATCGCGATGCTTTAAAATTTCGCAACTGAAAAAGCCCTGATGTCAGGTAGCGCATGATTGTTTCTGTAAATTGTGTTATCACATACAGTCTTGATAAGGTGTGAAAATGCAGAAAAGGAAAACCGTAGCATATGGAGAATGAGTATGGATGCGGTTATTTTAATATTGATGGAATAGGAGATATATAATTATGACTACAACGTTGGTGGTTTTAAGGCATGCAAAACCTGTTAGTGGTGAAGGATATGCTGACTCGGATCTTAGGCCTTTGTCTGATGAAGGCAGAAATAAGCAGCGGAAGATGGCTGAGTTTTTGAAAAGCGAAGATATAATAGCGGACAAAATTTTCACGTCTCCATTGTTACGCGCTGTGCAGACGGCGGAGATTGTTGCCGAAGTATTTTCGATGGAATTCGAAAAAGAGCTTGTGCTGGGTAATCGGTTTAACGTCGGCCGTTTAATGGCAAAAATAGAGCTGGATAAAACGACATTCTTTGTAGGGCACATACCTACATTGGAAAATTTTGTTCGCGATCTTGTCGGCGAAGATGTCCTGCCTGATGGCTTATCGAAAAGCGCTGCCGTCATCCTAGAATTCCCTAATGTTATCGAAATGGGCAAAGCTCGCTTCGTCGCATACCATAAGTAGGAAGTAGGGACAGGCACTTAATATAGCTTCGTAACTCTCAGACATTCAGCATTATAAAGTAGGGACAGGCACTTAATAAAGCGTTAATACTCTTTTTAGTGTATGTGGTGATTGAAAAAAGGATAGGAGTATTCTGTAATTGGTTATGGGCAGGATGGATTCTATGAGGTCGTCGATGCTTTCGGATAAGTGTGCGATATTGTTGCCATTCGTGGTGTTTACCATGAGAAATGAGAATGTCGTTATAAATATTAAAATATATTTTTATAGTCATCTTTTTAAATTTGCTTCGGCATAAAACCGCGAATTTGTTATTATTACCCAATAAAAATTAGGGAGTTGCTATGCAAACGCGTGATATTCGCCGTAAATTTCTGGGCTATTTTAAAAACAATGGTCACCAGCTTGTTCCGTCATCGTCTGTTATTCCTCATGATGATCCGACGTTGTTGTTTATAAATGCAGGGATGAATCAGTTTAAAGACCTCTTTCTTGGCAAAAGTGTTCGTGACTATAAACGAGCGACGTCCTGCCAGAAGTGTTTGCGTCTCGGTGGTAAGCATAATGATTTCGAGAATGTTGGGCACACAAAGCGTCACCTCACATTTTTTGAGATGCTGGGAAATTTTTCTTTCGGTGATTATTTTAAGAAAGAAGTGATAAAATTTTCCTGGGAGCTTTCTACTGAAGTTTTTGGTTTTGATCCCCAGAGGCTGTGGCCAACGGTGTTCATCGATGACGACGAAGCTTTCGAATTGTGGACGGCGTACGTTCCTCCCGAGAGGATTACGCGTTTTGGTGAGGATGAAAATTTCTGGGCTATGGGTGATACAGGTCCCTGTGGACCATGTTCTGAGCTTCTATATGATCGTGGCAATAAGTATGGCGATGCTGCAACTCCTGACTGCGATGCTTTTGGCGACCGTTTTCTAGAATTTTGGAATCTAGTTTTTATGCAGTACAATCGTGACGAGTCTGGTGTGATGATACCTCTTTCCAAGCCTTCAGTTGATACGGGGGCGGGTTTGGAGCGTGTCGTTAATCTTATCATGGGTGTCGACTCTGTCTTTGAGACGGATATTTTTAAGGATATTATCGCTGGTATTGAGAATGTCTCAGGGGTGGCGTACGATTTCCATGACAAAAATAAAGCTCCGGCGTTTCATGTCATCGCCGATCATCTGCGAACGTTGTCATTTGCTATAGCTGATGGCGCACAGCCGAGCAATGTCGATCGTGGGTATGTGTTAAGAAAGGTCTTAAGGCGTGCTGTAAGGTATGGTCGAATGCTTGGAATGACAAAGCCTTTTCTTGCTGATGTTTTGCCACGTCTTGTTGATTCTATGGGTGACGATTATGATGAGCTCAGGACTGCTCAGGGACGTATAGCTGAAATTCTTACTCAGGAAGAGGAGTCGTTTGTCAGGACGTTGAAGCGTGGGGGCAACATCCTCGGTAATGTCATTGCAGACTCTAAGAAGCATGATATGAAAATCAGTGGAGAGGATGCTTTCAAACTTAAAGATACCTACGGATTCCCTGTTGAGGAGATAATTATCATTGCTAAGGATGAGAATATGCATGTCGATATAGAGCGTTTTCGTCAGCTTGAAGAAGGAGCTAGAGAGCTTTCTAGAGTTGCTCACAAAACCGTTAGCCAACAAGCTGTGGCGGACACTATATTCTCCGATTACATAAGAGACAATGGTCCTTGCAAGTTCTGTGGATATGAGGAACTGTCAGCCGATGCCACAGTAAGGGCAATATTTAAAGATGGTAAACGCGTAGAAGTCCTTCAGAATGGTGAAGAGGGCATGGTTATTCTGGATCGAACATCCTTTTATGCAGAGATGGGGGGTCAGGTTGGAGACACGGGGATCCTTAAGATGGCTGATACTGTTTTCGATGTCCTGGAATGTAAATCGCCCTATAAGGGAATAACAGCGCATATCGGGAAGGTGGTAGAGGGTGAAATCTCTGTGGGTGATATAATGAAAGCGCATGTTGATCTAGAGCGTCGCGAGAAGATTTCGTGCAATCACACGGCGACGCATCTCATGCATTGGGCATTAGCTCAAGTCCTTGGAGAACATGTCAAGCAGGCGGGGTCTATCGTCGAAGATGATCGTCTTCGTTTTGATTTCAGTCATCATAAAGCCATGACCATTGACGATATCCGACGCACTGAAGATCTTGTTAATGCGAAGATTAGGTCGAATATTCCGGTGAAATGGCGTGAATTATCATATGAAGATGCTCAGAAGAGTCGAGAGATAAAACAATTTTTCGGTGATAAGTATGACAGTGTTGTTCGTGTCGTTGATATAGAATTCTCTAAAGAATTATGCGGAGGGACACATGTCGGAGCTTTGGGGAATATTGGATATTTTCGCATAGTAAAAGAGGGTAGTATCGCTGCTGGTGTTCGTCGTATTGAGGCTGTCACAGGTTGTGATGCTGAGGCTTTTGCTCGCCATAGTGATGATGATTTGGGGGATATTGCATCGAAACTTAAGATACACCCAAATAAGCTTTCAGATCGTATCGATAAAATTCTCGAAGAGAATAAACAGCTTGCTGTCGATATAAAAGAAATCAAGAAGAAACAGCTTGCCGATTATGCTAAGGTATTGTCAGCGAATATTGAGACGATCAATGACATTCCACTAATAGTTTCTTCCATCACTCTGCCATCGAAAGATCTTAAAAATGTTGCTGATAGTATTATGAGTAATGTAAAATCGGTGGTACTAGTCTTGGCGAATTCTTCTCAAGGAAAATGCCAGCTTATGGTAAGAGTTAGTGAAGATTTCGTAGGAAAAGGTGTAAAAGCTAATGAGATTATTGGGAAAATAGCTCCTATAATTGGTGGTGGCGGCGGTGGCAAAGCTAATGCAGCACAAGCCGGAGGAAAATTCCCCGGAAAAATCCCTGAGGCATTGCAGAAGGCGAGAGAATTTTTTGAAGCGTAATGATAGGGAAACTTTTAAATAGCGCTAAGCTTGAAACATTCCGAGGTGTTGTTTCCGAAGAGTCTTCGATATTGATCGAGGGGCTATGGGATGCTCCTAAGGCTGTTCTGACATCACTTATCCAATGTGTAACAAAAAAACATGTTCTTATTGTTATTGGAGGGGCCCAGGAAGAAAGAAGGTTGTATGATGATATAACCTTCTTCCGCGGAGACGCTATCATGGA
>Ga0307991_1003105_pt1 | contig 10904 bp, 10 predicted proteins | sample EllFjometagen131_FD_203146 | JGI IMG/M metagenome (GOLD analysis project Ga0307991, IMG submission 203146) | Marine microbial communities from Ellis Fjord, Antarctic Ocean - #131 | ecosystem: Environmental > Aquatic > Marine > Unclassified | place: Southern Ocean | collected 2014-10-08 | reverse complement strand
GCTTGCTCTGGCTATAAAGTTAATTCTTCTCCTAGTACCAAAACCTGCTAAGAGTGGATCTAGATAGCTAATATGATTAGAAGCAATGATAGCTGGTCCTTTAGAAGGAATATTCTTGTAGTTAACTAATTCAACCTGGCAAAATATTTTCAGAATTATATAACATATATGTTTACAAATTGAATATATAACAGCATCAAACATAGCTTAAAACCTTTTTAACAACTTCATCAATGCTTAAATTTGACGTATTTAGGTAAATTGCATCTTCAGCTTGTTTTAAGGCTCCCACTTTTCTTTGTTTATCAGATACATCTCTATCTTTCATATCTTGAGCTAAATCATCTTTGGATATATTCTTTCCTTCTGCAATTAATTGTTTAAAACGTCTTTCGAGTCGCTCTTCAAAAGAAGCGTCCAAATAAAACTTTCTCTGCGCATTAGGAAACACAACAGTTGTAATATCTCGACCCTCAACTACAACTCCTCCTGCATCACCAAATGCTCTCTGCAACTCAACCATAATTTTTCTGACCTCTGGTATATTAGCTATATAGACAACATTTTTAGTTACCTGTGGTTCTCTAATTTGAAGTGTTACATCATTTGAATCTAATAAAACTTTCAAAACATTATTTTTTGATTGAAAGTTTATATCAGTTACCTTGGCCAGTTTAATTATTTTTTGAGAATCATCTAGGGAAGTATTGGTTTTTAAAACTTTGAGTGTAAGCGCTCTGTACATAGCTCCTGTATCAATATAAATATAATCTAGTCTCTTAGCAATCATGCGAGCAATTGTACTCTTACCAGAACCGGCAGGACCATCAACTGCAATAATATAGTTTTTTTTCAATTTTATATTTGCCCGCGTTTTTTTCTTGCTTGCTTTAATTTAAATCCTATCTTCTTTTTATCTGATTTTTTAAGAACTTTTTTAAATTCATTTAATTCTTTAATAAAAATATCAATTTTTTTTACTATTTCCCTGCTATTAGACGCAAATATCCCCTGCCAAATAATTTCTGATGATTTCGCTATCCGAGTAAGATCCTTAAAACCACCGCCAGCAAATTTATGATCAGATATATTTACCGCATTCATCAAAGATACAGCAATAGCATGTGGCAAATGACTTACAGAGGCCACTACTTCATCGTGTTTCTTTGGAGATAAAGAAACTACTCGAGCACCTATCTTATGCCAAAACTGACTAATTTTAGTAAGGCTTTTTTTATTTGTTTTAGATGTAGGAGTAACAATCAAAACAGAATCATTAAATAGATTGGCTGCTGCAAAATCTACTCCTCGTTTTTCTGAACCAGCCATCGGGTGAGCACCAATAAAAAATACATCCTTTGGAAGTATCTTCTCGGAAATTTTAACAATCTCCTGTTTAGTGCTAGCTATATCCGTAATTATGCATCCGGATTTAAGATAAGGACTAATTGATTTAAGAATGTTTTTCATTTCTGCAACTGGTGCAGCCAAAATTACCAAATCAGCATCTTTAACACATTCTCCTAAATCAAGACTTCCTTTATCTATAGCTTTGCTTTTCAGGGCTTTCTTAAGTGTCCCTTTATGGCTTGTCAAACCGACAACTTCATCAGCTAATTTAAATTTCTTAACTGCTAATCCGATAGAGCCACCTATAAGGCCTACCCCAATAATACTTATTTTTTTAAACATAGATTTTCTCACACTGACCGTCCAACTGCCTCTGCTATTTTCTTGGTCATTTTCATCAATTCATCAAATTTTTTCGGCTTCAGGGATTGAGAACCATCAGACAATGCTTCCTCAGGATTTGTATGAACCTCAATCATTAGACCATCGCAGCCTGCGGCGATAGCAGCTAAAGACATAGGGGCCACTAATTCCCACTTACCGGTAGCATGTGACGGATCGACAATGACAGGTAAATGACTCAGTTGTTTAATAACCGCAACTGCACTTAAATCAAGTGTATTGCGAGTAGCATCTTCAAAAGTTCGTATTCCTCTTTCACAAAGAATGACATTCATATTTCCTTCTGAGAGTATATATTCAGCTGACATTAATAAATCTTTTATTGTCGCACTCATGCCTCGTTTTAAAACTACTGGTTTTTTAGTTTTTCCTACTTCTTTTAATAAATCAAAATTTTGCATATTCCTTGCGCCTATCTGAAAAGCATCAGCATATTTATCAACCATAGCTATCTGCTTTATATTCATAACTTCAGTAACAATAGGTAAATCTTCTTTTAAACCTACTTCTTTTAAATATTTTAAACCCTGAAAACTGTATGGAGATGTTCTAGGTTTAAACGCTCCTCCTCTTAAAATATTCGCTCCTGATTCTTTAATTAAATGTCCAACTTTACTCAATAAATCTATACTTTCTACAGAGCAAGGCCCAGCTATAATAGCCAAAGATTTACCGCCAACTTTCACATTCTTTATCTCGATAACACTAGATTCTCTTTTAAAATCACGAGAGGCAAGTTTATAAGGCTTTAAAACAGCCATTACTTTTTCTACACCCTCAATTGCCTCAAGAGGTGTTATGCGCAGTTTATCTTCTTCTCCTATAACCCCAATGAGACTTCTTTCAATACCTTTAGAAAGAACGGGCTTAAGTCCAAGTTTTTTTATTCGATCTTCTATATGCTGAATTTGTTCTTCTGTTATGTTTGGTTTTAATATAATAATCACTATTTAGTCTCCCTTAATTACTTTTTTTAGACTTTCAATAAAAGCCCTATTTTCTTCTTCTGTGCCAATGGTAACTCTTATCCAATTGTTTAATTTATATGATACCATGCTTCTGATGATAATACCCCTTTTCAATAGTTGCTTAAAAACTTCATTGGCGTCCCGCTTAACATTGATAAGAATAAAATTAGTGGCACTTGGAACATAATCAAGCCCTAGTTCATTTAATTCATTATAAATATAAATTTTCCCAGCTTCAGTTACTTCTATTGTTTTATTAAGAAAATCTTCATCATCTAACGCAGCTTCACCAGCAACTTGCGCTAATATATTTACATTAAAAGGCTGCCTGGCTTTATTCATTGCTTGAATGATATTCTTATTAGCAATGCCGTAACCCAGCCTTAACCCACTTAATCCATATGCCTTAGAGAATGTTCTACAAATAATAATATTAGGTTTATTTAAGTACTTAAGGCTTTTTGGGTATTCAGCAATATTCTTAGCAAACTCACAATAAGCCTCATCAAGAAAAATGATAATATCCTCACTAACCTTATCAATGAAGCTCTTCAATTTACTCTCCTCCACATAAGTCCCGACAGGATTATTGGGATTCGAGAGAAAGATCATTTTTGTTTTCTCATTGATAGTTTCGTAAATCTTATCTAAATTACAGTAAAAATTATCCAATGGAACCTCAAGAACTTTTCCAGCTTCCTGTAATGTAGCCAATTTAAAGATTAAAAAGTCAGGGCTTGATATAATAACTTGCTCATGCTCATAGAGGAACGTCTTAATTGCCAGTTCAATAATTTCATTGGAACCATTGCCAACGATAACATTATCTTTATCAACATTAAATCGTTTGGCAAGCTTCTTGCGAAGACTATAATTATTACCATCAGGATATCTATAAACGCCCCCCAAAGATTCCTTCATAGCTTTTAAAGCCAGAGGTGATACACCTAAAGGATTCTCATTAGAAGCTAACTTAATTATTTCTTCAAGGCCCAATTCTCTTTTGACTTCATCTATAGGCTTGCCCGGTTCATAGGGTTTTATATTATCAATATTATCCCTTGTTAATTTTTTCATTATATTTCCTTAATTAAATTTTGGATATGATCCTAATATTTTTAAATAGTGACAATGCTTAGATAAATCATTTAAAGCAGCTTTTACTTTTTTATCTTCATGATGTCCTTCGAAATCAATGAAAAAATGATACTTCCATGCTCCTTTTTTGGAAGGCCGAGACTCAATCTTTGTTAGGTTAATTTTATTCTTTTTAAAGGGTGCAAGCATATCATACAAAACTCCAACCTTATCCTTAACCGAAAACACAATTGATGTTTTATCGCTTCCTGTAAAAGGAACTTCGTTTTTACCAATAACTAAAAATCTAGTTATATTATCAGAATTATCTTCAATGGAAGAAGCTACTATTTTGAGATTATATACCTTAGCTGCTAATTCTGAAGCAATAGCTGCAGAATTCTTTGTATTTTTAGCTTTTTTCGCTGCGGCAGTTGTTGAAGTCATATCCATTAAAACAGCTCTAGATAAATTTTTCTCCAACCATAGCCTGCACTGTCCAAAGACTTCTGATTTTGAATAAATTTTTGTTATCTTGTTTAGTGCTGACTTCGAAATTAAATTTTGACTTATCTCAAATAATATTTCAGAACATATCTTTAGTTCTGAATTAACAAACATATCTAATGTGTAAGTAACGGCTCCTTCAGTAGAATTCTCAATAGGAACCACACCATAATCGGCTCTACCTTTTTCAACTTCCTTAAAAACATCATTAATATTTTCACATGATAGATACTCAACTGACGAACCAAATTTACTTAAAGAAGCCAGGTGAGTAAATGTAGCCTCTGGACCCAAATATGCCACCTTGATAGTTTTTTCTAGAGCTAATGAAGCTGACATCATTTCCCTATATATAGCCTTTAAGGAATTATCTTCTAGCGGTCCTTTATTATGCTTCAGAATATTATCATAAACTTCTTTCTCTCTGGCAGGAGCATATATATTCTTTTTGCTTTTATTTTTTTCTTTGCCAATTTCTAAAGTAACATTTGCTCTGGTATTTAAAAGTTTTATTATGTGTTCATCTAATTCGTCAATCTTCTTACGAAGTTTCTTGAGTCCCATCTTTTAACTCCTTTGTGACGTTTTGGTTCTTATTTATATCTATAGCTTCCCCTTGAGAATCAGACATTGAGATATCATTATCCATATTTATTTCATCATTGTCATCTGGTTGTTTTCTATTAGATTTAATAGCTTCTTCAATTTCAGATTCTAACGCTGCATGGTCTTCTTCTAATTTGGGTTTCTCATATATATTACTCGCTACTGGACCTTCATTAGCTTCATCATTCTCTTCCTGCATTATCTCATCAGCTACTTCTTTAAACTGCTCAATCGGAGGTAAATCAGCTAATGTTTTAAGACCAAAATATTTAAGAAAAAGATTGCTAGTACCATATAAAAAAGGCCTGCCGATTACTTCTTTTCTGCCTTTTATTTTAATTAAGCCCTTCTCCAATAAACTGCGAACTACACCATCTACATTCACACCTCTGATCTCCTCAACATCAAGTCTCGTCACAGGTTGTTTGTAGGCCATTATAGCTAATGTTTCAAGTGAAGGCTTTGAAAGTCTATCAGTATGCTTATTACTAAAAAGTTTTCTAAGATACTTAGCAAACTTGATTTTGGTTCCTATTTGATACCCACCTGCGACTTCGTTGATTTCAAAACTTCTTTTGGTCTCTTCATACTCTTGCTTTAAATCACTGATAGCTTTTTTGATTAGAGATACATCAAGATTATCAAACACCTGCCGCATTTGCTCAATAGCTAAAGGCTCTTCGGTTGATATAAGCATCGCTTCAATAACTGCTTTAATTTCTGAGCTTTCCATTTTTATGCGTACGTGCTCCTTACCTGGGGTTGAATTTGTTGAGTATTTCTCATGATACTTATAGAACCAAAAGGCTCTTTTTGTATAGCGATGATTTCCTTAAGCCTTATTAATTCTAGTATTGCCAAAAAAGTAACTATAATTTCTATTTTATTCTTAGATTTTTTAAACAAAACATCTACTTGGGCTTTACTATCTTTAGTTAGTGAATGCAAAAGTTCATGTATTTTTTCAGAAACAGTAAATTCATCTTTAATAATTTCCCTAAACTTATCCTTGGAAACCCTTGTCAACACAGTTGAAAAAGCAGATATTAAATCAAAAACACTTGCCTCGAAATATATCTCACCCTGGGAATCAGTGTATTTTTTAATTTCCTTTGGCGATCTAGCAAATATATCTTTTTGTTTTAATTCTCTTTCCTCTAAGTGACCGGCTGCTTCTTTGAATTTCTGATATTCTAAAAGCCGCTTAACTAATTCAGCTCGAGGATCTTCCTCTTCTACATCTTCCTCCTCAACATCCTCCTGCGGAAGCAACATCTTAGACTTAATATGCATCAATGTCGCTGCCATTACAATATATTCACCAGCAATGTTTAAATCCATATTCCTCAAAACATCAATATATTCAAGATATTGTTTAGTAATTGCAGCTATAGGAATATTATATATATCCAACTCACTTTTTCTTATTAGAAAAAGCAGTAAATCAAGCGGGCCCTCGAACATTTCTAACTTAACTTTATATGCCATGCATTTAATCCTTGAAATAATTGATCTTCATCGCCGCACGAACTTCTTCAAGCGTGGAAGTAGCAATCTTCCTGGCTTTTTTTGTACCTTCGATTAATATCTCATCAACCTTCTTTGGAGCTTGTTCATAAATTATTCTTTTATCTCTCATAGGATTCAAAAAGTTATTTAACGCAGCAGATAACCTCTTTTTACATTCAACACAACCAAGTTTACCAGATGCACAATCTTTTTTTATCTCTGGTAACATATCAGTATCTTTATTGAAAGCTTTGTGATACATATATACGGGACATTTATCCGGATGGCCCTTATCAGTAAGCTTTATTTTCGCTGGATCTGTGAACATTTTTGAAACTTTAGAAATAATATCTTCGCTTGTATCAGAAAGATATAAAACATTCCCTAAACTTTTACTCATTTTATTTTGTCCATCAGTGCCCACCAGGCGACCCACAGAACCAACCATAGCTTTAGGTTCAACCAGAACATTATTATAAAGTCTATTAAACTTTCTCACTATCTCTCTGGTTTGCTCAATAATAGGTAATTGATCTTCCCCCACAGGAACTAAGTTTGCCTTAAAAACTGTTATATCGGCTGCCTGGGAAACAGGATAACCTAAAAAACCATACATAACGTTTCCTTTTAGATTCAAAACTTTGATTTCTTGTTTTATAGTAGGATTACGTTCAAGACTTGCAACTGTGGTGAACATAGAAAAATATATGGTCAACTCAGTTATTTCCGGCACCATAGATTGAACAACAATAGTAGCCACATCAGGATCAATGCCACATGCTAAATTATCCATAGCCACTTGGCGCACATCGTTAGAAAGCTTATCAGGGTGGTCAAAATTTGTAGTCAAAGCTTGTACATCAGCAATCAAGACATACTCATCATACTCATTTTGAAGTTTGACTCTATTAGATAAAGAACCCACAAAATGACCCAAGTGCAATCTTCCAGTGGGCCTATCTCCAGTAAGAATTCTTTTTTTCTTATTCATTTCGCTAAATACGTTAAAAAATTATAAAGTTTTTTTGATTTTCTCTATGCTATAAACTTCAATAAAATCACTATTTTTAATATTATTAAAACTCCTAAAACCAATGCCGCATTCAAATCCCTCTTTTACCTCTTTGGCATCTTCTTTAAATCTCTTGAGTGAATCGATTGTTCCGGTGAATATAATCTCATCTTCTCTGAGAACCTTTGCCTCCATGCCTCTCTTCACGGTTCCCTTAATAACCATACAACCGGCAATTGTTCCCACTTTGGAAACTTTAAATACTTGGCGCACTTCGGCTCTACCAACTAATGTTCTCTTAACATGCGGCTCTAATAAGCCCTCCATAGCTGCTCTTATATCAGAAATAGCCTCATAAATAACACTATAAAGTTTAATTTCTACACTTTTATCTTTAGCACTTTCACTTGCCTTTTGTTCTTTTCCAATACCAAAACCGATAATTACAGATTTGGTTACAATGGCTAACATTACATCAGATTCATTAATATTACCTACACCCCTATGAACAATATTAAGCTCAACCTCATCACTTTGTATCTTATCTAATGAAGCACATAATGCCTCAAGAGAACCTTGGACATCTGTCTTGATTATTATATTTAATGTTTTAATTTCACCCCTTTGAATCTCTAGTGATATATCTTCCAGAGTCAAAGCCTTGCTCTTAGGTAATAAATCTTTTTCTCTTTTTAAATGCCTTCTTTTTTCTATAATTGCCTTAGCTTTTTGTTCATCATCTACAGCATAAAAAGCATCCCCTGCCTCAGGCACACCAGACAAACCTAATAATTCAATCGGAGTAGACGGCCCCGCCTTTTGCAATCGCTTCCCCTGGTCATTAATCATAGCCTTAATACGGGCATAATGAAGACCAGTTACAATGATATCCTGAATTTTTAATGTACCGTCAGAAACCAAAACCGTAGCCATAACACCACTTCCTTTTGATATTTTTGCCTCTACAACTGACCCGCTGGCAAATTTATCAGGATTAGCTTTAAGCTCCATCATTTCAGCTTGCAAAAGAATCATTTCAAGTAAAGTATTTATATTTTCATTTGTTTTGGCTGAAACATTTACGGTTATTATGTGTCCACCCCAATCCTCTGGAGTCAAATCCATATCTTGTAGCTGAGTTTTCACCTTATCTATATTTATATTTGGTTTATCAATTTTATTAATGGCCACTATTATTGGCACTTTAGCCGCTTTTGCATGATCAATAGCTTCAATAGTCTGCGGCATAATCCCGTCATCAGCAGCTACAACTAAAACTACTATATCTGTTACGTGAGCCCCTCTAGCCCTCATTGCGGTAAAAGCTTCATGACCGGGAGTATCTAAAAAACAAATTTTATGATCATTAAATATAACTTCATAGGCTCCTATATGCTGGGTTATTCCCCCAGCTTCACCATCAACTACCTTACTCTTTCTTATGGCATCCAAAAGCAGCGTCTTACCATGATCAACATGACCCATTAATGTAACTACTGGTGCTCTTGCCACTGATTTATCATCATTAGGAGATTCTTTATGCAGTTGCATCAGTTCTTCTTCGTCAGAAAGTTTTTCCTGAAGGTCTACTTTATAATCATTAGCAATTAACTCACAAACATCTTTCTCAAGAGCTTGATTAATATTAGCAAATATGCTTTTTTTCATCAGGTAGGTTATTAATTCGTTGGGCTTTATTTGAAGCTTGATTGCCAGATCTTTAACGCTTAGAGGAAATGTAACTTCAATAATTCGAAGACCTTTTTTTCGTTCTTTTTCTTTTTCCTTCTTCTTCTTATTGGATACATCCTTAAACTCATGCTTGAGTATTTCCGCTGTTTCTTCATCAACAGCACTCATATGACCCTTAACTTCTATCTTAAGCTCTTTAAGCTTACTGATAAGTTCTTTACTGGAAAATCCTAATTCTTTAGCTAATTTAAAAACACGTATACTCATAAATTTAACTAACTTCCTTTGCTTTGATTATAATCTTCTCCGCCGTTTTAGCTCCAATTCCTGGCACTTCAACTAAATCACTCGCTTTCGCTTTAGCTATTTTATTCAATGAATCATAACCAGCTTGAATAAGAGCTTCAGCTGTTTTCTTTCCAACACCTTCTAATTGACCTACATTTGATTTTTTAGTCTTCTTCGATTTTTCCTCATCCTTTGATGCCTTTGAAACCTCACTAGCACTTTTAATATTCAAATTAACCTCTACTAATTTAGAAGCAAGCCTTACATTTTGACCATGCTTACCAATGGCTAAGGATAATTGGTCGTCATTAACCAAAACTAAGGCGCTGCCTTCCTTTTCACTAATTTGAATTTCCATAATTTCAGCTGGTGACAACGCATTTTTAATAAATTCTTTTAAATCAGTACTATATTTTACAATATCAACTTTCTCGCCTTCTAACTCACCAACTACAGTCTTAACTCTAGAGCCACGAACACCAACGCAAGCTCCTTGACTATCTACTTTATCATCGTGAGATAATACAGCAAGTTTTGTTCTTTCACCGGGTTCTCTGGCAATAGCCTTTATTTCAACTATGTGTTCATATATCTCTGGAACTTCCAATTCAAATAGTTTTTTTATAAAATTAGGACTGGTTCTTGATAAAATTATCCTTGGGCCTCTACTGCTTTGCTCAACCTCTTCAACATAAGCCCTTATCCTCTGGCCTTGTTTATAATTCTCTTTAGGAACTTGAAACTTTCTTAAAATAATTCCTTCAGCTTTGCCAATATTAATAATTAAGCCGCCTTTTTCAAAACGATATATAGTCCCACTTACAATTTCACCCACTTTATCTTTAAATTCTTCAAAGATAACATTACGCTCAGCTTCACGAATTTTTTGGATAATAACTTGCTTAGCTGTCTGAGCCGCAATACGTCCAAATTCTTCAGATTTAATCAGTATATCACCTGAAAAAACTTTTATATCACCTGTTTCTGGATCAAACTTAACAGATAACTCACCATCTTTACCTTTAATAGTTTTTTTTGCAGCAGATAAAAGAGCTGATTCCAAGGCCTGAATAAGAATCTCTTTCTCAATTCCTTTTTCTCTCTCCATGTGATCTAGGATAGCTAATAATTCATCTTTCATTACTTATTCCTCTTATTATATCTCAATTTTTTGTTTTGCCTTTTTTATGTTTAAGTACTTAATAGTTTCCTTTTTGTCTTTCAAATTTATTGTAATCGAATCCTTTGATGCCTCTTCAATAATTCCTTCAATTTTCTCTATATGATTACCGCCTGTATCATAGGTCATAATTATTACCTTACCTAAAACCCATTGAAAATCACTCTGAGTCTTGAGCAATCTATCTAATCCAGGAGATGCTACTTCCAAAGTGTAACCTTGAGCAAACAGCCCCTTTGCATCAATTCCACTACCTATTGAACGACTTATTCGGGCACATTCATCCATCGAAATCCCCTCCGGCTTATTAACC
>Ga0307991_1003103_pt1 | contig 10904 bp, 9 predicted proteins | sample EllFjometagen131_FD_203146 | JGI IMG/M metagenome (GOLD analysis project Ga0307991, IMG submission 203146) | Marine microbial communities from Ellis Fjord, Antarctic Ocean - #131 | ecosystem: Environmental > Aquatic > Marine > Unclassified | place: Southern Ocean | collected 2014-10-08 | reverse complement strand
CTTCTGTATCCGCTGTTCCGGTCATTCCGGACAATTTTTCATACATCCTGAAGTAGTTCTGAAATGTAACGGAGGCCAGTGTCTGATTTTCTCTTTCTATCTTGACCTTTTCCTTAGCCTCAAGCGCTTGGTGGAGACCGTCGCTGTATCTCCTGCCGGGCATTACCCTCCCTGTAAATTCGTCCACGATAACAACCTGACCGTCCTTTACAAGATAATCAATGTCTTTCCTGAAAAGGGTATGTGCCTTTAGCGCCTGGTTTACATGGTGAAGGGTCTCCATATTTTTAGCTTCATACAGATTTTGAACATTCAGCAGTTTTTCGGATTTGGCCACACCCTCTTCCGTCAAGACAACTGTCTTGCTCTTTTCATCTACAGTGTAATCATGATCCTTTTTCAGTCTTGGAATAATCTGATTAACCCTGTAATATTTGTCTGTAGATTCCTCAGAAGGCCCGGAGATAATAAGAGGTGTTCTCGCTTCATCTATAAGAATACTGTCCACTTCATCAACTATCGAATAATAAAATTCTCTCTGGACATAATTCTCGAGCTGGAAGCTCATATTGTCACGCAGATAGTCAAAACCAAATTCGTTGTTTGTACCATACGTTACATCGCAATTGTATGCATTGCGCCTCTCTGTATCGTCTATTCCATGGACAATCACCCCGACAGAGAGACCAAGAAATTCATAGATGGGTCTCATCCAGCTTGCGTCTCTGTTTGCCAGATAGTCATTCACGGTGATCAGATGCACACCCCTGCCGGTTAACGCGTTCAGATATACGGGCATTGTCGAAGCCAGGGTCTTTCCTTCACCGGTCTTCATCTCCGCAATCTTACCCTCATGCAGAACGATACCGCCTATGATCTGGGCATCAAACGGCCTCATTTCCAGAGTTCTCTTCGAGACTTCTCTGACAACGGCAAATGCCTCCACAAGGAGATCATCAAGAGAAGCTCCTTGTGCAAGTTTATCCTTGAAATATGGTGTCTTCGCCCTGAGCTCGGAATCAGTCAAGTTCTCAATCAAGGGTTCCTGCGCGCTTACTTCTTTCATGATAACGCTCAGACGCTTTATTTCTCTGTCATTTTTACTTCCAACAATTTTTTTTAATACATAATTCAACATAATCACACCATAAAAAAACCCGGCAAAAAATATTACCGGGAGAATCTGACTGACAGGTAGTTAGCAGAACCCGTCCGCATTAAAAAAGATGTCTCCTTGGATTCACATAAACACCATTTATACAAACACCATAGTGGAGATGAGGGCCGGTACTCCTCCCGGAATTACCCACATATCCGATTATGTCTCCCCTTTTTACCCTCTGCCCCTTCTTGACGTTGCCTTTTTTTAGCAGATGTCCATAGACCGTTACAACACCGCTTCCATGGTTTATCTTAACCATGTTCCCTATACCTCTTTGATTATATGCGCTGGCCACAATACCATCCGCGGGAGCCACAATCTCTTTAGCAATCTCCGTTGCTATGTCGATACCCCTGTGAAACTCTCTCTTTCCCGTAAAAGGCGAAACCCTGTATCCAAACTCTGAAGTCACCCAGCCTATCGTAGGCCATATGGAAGGTGTAGAGGCAAGTATTGATTTCTGCTTTCCAAGAAAATTGAGCAGCTCTGCAAAACTGTCCTTTTGAAGGTCGGCTTCGTCAAGCAGGTTATCCATATTGTCATGTATTCTATCAATGAGGGCGGATTCTACTTCTGCCGCACGTGAAACAGTCCTCTTGTCTTCGGGTACTGGTCCTCCGACACCCAGCAGCTGGCTGTTACTATGATCCTTGTCAAGATTTGTCATAATCCTTATTTTCTTATCAAATTGGCCCAGGTTAATCATTTTTTGCTCAAAATCATCAACCTTGCTCGCAAGAAAATCAAGGCGGTCTTTTTGAAGAGAGGTTAGCTGTTCCAATCTGACCAGTTCTTCTACCTTGCACCTGGTGTCTATATAATTATAAGAAAGATAACAAAGTAACAATGAAACGGTTACTATCGCAATAGATATAAATGACAGGAGTCCGGCTGAAACTCTCAGCCTCTTTATTGATCCCCTTCCCTGAGGAATAGCAAGAAAGGTATAAGATCTGTTTCCCACCACGGATCCTTTCACACAACTTCCAATGGAGTTCCCTGAAAAAAACTATGCCCGAGAGAACTCCTCTTAAAATCCTGCCAGCTTTTCTGCGTCGCCAGGGTCAATCTTCAATAACCCTTGAAGCACTTATAAACTACAGCAATACTCTTATGGAAAATACCATAGCTGTTTTAAATGTCAAGAAAAGATTAAAATTATCAAGTTCTTTTTTCGACCACAACAAGAGGATCTCCTACCTCGACTTCATCTCCGGGTGACACCAGCACATCCGAGATTACACCGTTTATTTCAGAGATTACGTTGTTGAGCATTTTCATCGCTTCAAGGACAATCAATATCTGTCCTGCCGAAACAGCTTCCTCCTCCGCAACGGGAATCTCGTTTACTGTTCCCTTTATGGGCGATCTGACATCTCCCGATTGCGCGAGCTTTTCTATTTCTTTGGCTGAAAGTGTAATTCTCTTTTCTTTCCCCTCGCCTTCCTGATCAAGTTCGGTCAGTATGGGCTCGGGATGATGATTTATGGTCAGATAGGTAACCGCATCCCCTGTTTTCGTTTTTCGTTTCGAACCTATTTCTATAATATGGTGTTTTCCGTAGGCATCAGAAAACTCAATTTTTTCTCCAAGATTGAATCCACCATTCTTAAACCACACACCGGGAGGCAGTACCCACGTCTTGCCATATTCTTCCTCGAATTTAAAGAAATTCATCGCATCATTGGGATGTTGCAGATACAATACAAACTCGTCTTCCGTGGCCGCCCGCCCAAGACGATGCTCAAGCACCCTTCTGTCCACATCCAGATCGATATCTTCTATCTTCTGATAACCCTTTTCCTTTTCTGTTATTTCCTTCCAATCCGGCCCGAATACCGCCTCATATATGTCATCGGAGGGCTTATGGAACGGAAGATCTCCATATCTTCCCAGCATCAGATTTTTAAGGTCATCGTTCGCGTCTTTATATCTCGTACCTCCAAGAACATTATTGACAGCCGTGGTCCACAGGATCTGTGAACCCGGTGTTACGCTCCACCAATTCCCAAGTTCGCTCTGAACACGGGGCAATTCTTTCTGGAGAATTTCAGGCATCAAATGCAGAAAATCACCCTTGACTGCCTGTTCAAAACTAGATCCCGTCGCTCCACCCGGCAGTTTGTGGGTCTGAACCGTGGGATCAAATCCAAAAAACTGAGATTCAAGATTCTTGTAATGTTCTCTCTCCGGACGCAGTTTATTCGAAGTATCAATGACCGACTGTCTGTCTATACCCAGCGCACGGTGTCCATATTCATTCAGCGTATCGATGACCGTCAATATAGGAGGAGGTCCGTAGAAACCGGTGAATGCATGATCAGCAGCATCCACAATCTTTGCCCCGTTTCTTACAGCCTCAACAATCCTTCCCACATCATTCCCGTCCGTGTTATGACCGTGGTAGTGAATAATAAGATCCGGATATCTGTCCAGGATGGATCTCGTCAGGCCTCCAATCCTCTTGGCAGTTCCAAGACCACCGTGATTCTTTATACAGAGGATTATATCCTTGCCGGTAACATCGAGTATCTCTTTCACCTTCCGCACATAAAATGCGTCGGTATGCTCCGGCCCCGTTGAGAAACATATCGAGGGCTCCAGTATACAGCCCGCATCTTTTACCTCTTCAAACACTGCTGTCATATTGGGTACATAATTAAGAAAATCAAAGACCCTCCAGAGATGCACGTAACGGGCAAAACTCCGGACCGTCAAGCGAATCACATTCTCAGGATATGGCCTGTAACCAAAGAGATTGATTCCCCTGCAAAGAGTCTGAAACATTGTATCAGGCATTAACGAACTGAGAATCTCCAGCTTCTCCAGGGGATTGATCTGCCTGCGCAACATATCAACATGAATCGACGCGCCCCCTGATATCTCAAGAGAAAGATATCCAGAGTCGTTTCGCTCCCGGGAAACCAGAATCTGCGTGTGGGGCATTATACGATTTTTAAAGTCGGATTGTGAGAGATCCCTCTCCGTGTTGGTTATGTAATATCCATCTCCCGTCCTGATCTTGTCGAGTGCATGGCGCACTCCTCTCTCACGCAAATCGCGGGGGGTAATTCTCTCATCAATAGTCTGCTGCACCGATTTAAGTCCTTTCAAGTCCTAGCCCCGATAAACGGGATAAGTCCCACTACAGGTGATAAACGCGTTAATGAACTTGCTTTCTGTCAGAAAGCAATATCTAACTTGCTAATGCGTTAACGTAATTACCCTCTGCTAAAAACCGCAGAGAGTAATTACTAACTTACTATTCTAACTTACTAACCCCGCTACGCGGGATAAGTCCCACTAAAGGGGATAAGTGCGATAACGAAGTCGCTTTCTACCAGAAAGCAACTTCTATCTTACTAATGCGTTAACGAAATTCTTCCCTGCAAAAAACGCAGGAAACAATTTCTAACTTACTAATACGCATAAGGGTTAGTTTTTTTCGCATGGATCTCCGCGATCAACTGCGCAAGTTTGGCAACTTCCCGCTTATTCTCAGGGTAGTCAAATACCTCGGGATGCGTGTCTAGATAAGATGTATCAAACTCGCCCTTACGAAAATCGGGCTCATCACAGATTGCCAGGTAGAATGGTATCGTCGTCTTCGGACCGACAATCAGGAAATCATTCAACGCCCTCTTGAGGCGTTGAATGGCCTGTTCCCAGTTATATCCGCGAACCATCATCTTCACCAGAAGCGAATCATATTCGGTGGGAATTTTGTATCCCTGATACACCATGCCATCCAATCTTATACCTGGGCCTCCGGGAGATTGATATACCTCCACTTTCTTTCCACCTTCCGGCATAAAATCGTTTCTCGGATCCTCCGCGTTAATCCTTACCTGAATAGCCTTGCCCAGAAAAGGAACTCGTACTTCGGGAATTTTCAGGTGTTTACCCTCCGCTATCATTATCTGTTCTCTTACTATATCCACACCACTCAACATTTCGGTAACAGTATGTTCAACCTGAAGTCTCGTGTTAATCTCCATAAACCAGAATTCATTGGTGAGAGGATCAACTAGAAACTCCACGGTCCCAGCGTTTACATAGCCGGATTCTCTGGCCGCCAGTATGGCCGTTTCATACATTGATTTAAGGACATCAACCGGGAGATCCGCAGGCGCTATTTCTATCAACTTCTGGTGTCTCCGCTGAATGGAGCAATCCCGTGAACCAAGGTGAATGATTTTCCCATACTGGTCCGCCAGTATCTGAATTTCCACATGACGCGGATTCTCAATACATTTCTCTATATAAATATTATCGTCGTTAAATGCCTGCAGGGCCTCCGCTCTCGACAGGGGCATCTGGATCAAAAGGTTATCTTCATCTTCAACCTTTCTTATGCCCCTGCCCCCTCCTCCCGAGGATGCCTTCAGCATAAGTGGATACCCGTATTTACAGCCAAAATCAGTGGCCTCTCTTATGCCATCTTCTCCCTTGGAAAGGTTTCCCGTACCCGGAACGATAGGTATGCTCGCCTTTTCCATAATCCCTCTGGCAACAACCTTGTTTCCCAGATTATGAATAACATCGGGAGAGGGACCGATAAAGTTGATGCCAGCCTTTTCACAGGCACTGGAAAAATCGGGGTTCTCCGCCAGAAATCCATACCCGGGATGTATCGCGTCGGCGCCGCTCTTACGTGCCGCCCATATCATTCTGTCAATATCAAGGTAATCCTTCCTCGGCCCATCTCCTATCATGATAGCGTCATCCGCGGATCTGATAAACAACGCTTCTTTATCCGGATTCTCATAAACGGCTACAGCCCCGAGTCCAAGCTCCCTGATCGTCCGAATCAGTCTCAGGGCTATCTCACCCCTGTTTGCAACCAGAATTTTATTTATCTTTTTACCTGCCGTCATTTACATTGTCCTTCCAGATAAAGATGTCAAAAAAACGCATATGCTACATTCATCATCTTAACATGTCAAGAAAATAGCCAACCGCCAAAGTGGTATAGCGCAGCTTTTTGCGAATGAATCAGATGTAACTGTGCATTATTTTATACAAATCTCTGTCCAGATTTCCGGAACCTTCGCATCTGTATTCTTCCAGTACAGCCTTGAGCGCATTATAAGTCCTTCTGTCCGAAAGGTTATCAAGTTTCGTATATATACCTTTTCTCCTGCCCAGACGATATATAAGTCTGTCGTCTTCGTGCATAGCGAAAAACCTGTCAATGATGCCAAGGAGTCTCTCTTTATCCCCGGGAAGCTTGCCTTCCAGTTCTTCCAGGAGATTGAGTATATGGTCGCTGACTATTCGACTTTTGATGCCATCGAGATTTTCGATAAATAGTCTTATCTCTCTTACTACATCCTCATCACCAAGCGGTTTGAATTCCCCGTTCTTCATCATCTTGTAAAGATCTGTGTCTCTTCTTACCTGCAATGATCTCATCCTTACGTAATCGGGGTTTATCTCATTGATAACTCTTGCGGTCTCCAGGGCATTTTCATGTGACCATCTATCACCTCCAAGACCAGGAATGATATACTCTGAGAGAGATATGCCCGATTCCACCACCTTTTGTCCGCCCTCTATATGATCCGCAGCAGTGGCACCCTTTTTGATAAACTTCAGGACAGGGTCGCATCCGCTTTCCAGCCCGATATGGATTCTTGTCAGGCCGGCGTCGCGCAGCATACATAATTCCTCAATTGATTTCCGGCGGGCGGTATGCGACCGGCAGTACGAAGTAATTCTTTTGGCAGAGGGAAACTTTTCTCTGATGAAAGTTATTATTTCAACCAGATCATCAGTCTTCATTATTATAGAATCGGCGTCCTGGAGAAAAACAGATTCACCGCCGAAATAGAGCCATGCGGCTACCTGCCTGAAACTGTCGCTGTAGAATGCATCACTTGCGTAAATGCGATCTATTACAAAACGCGTAACCACTCCCCCCTGTCCCAGTTTCCAGGATATCTCCTGTATCTGATCCTCTATATTTACGGCTTCCAGTATATCAGCCTTGACCTCCTCTACAGATCTCAAGTTAAACTTTGTTCCGTTATAGGTATGGCAAAAGGTACACTTATTCCAAGGACAATTTTTCGTAACCCTGATCAGAAGGCTTTTTGCCTCGCTTGGAGGCCTTATAGGGCCCTGTTCAAAAGAAAGATTCATAATATTATAACCATGAATTAAACTAATTTTCCCATCTCGTCTGAGAATACATTATATATATCCCGACTGAACAGGACAAATCTGACCAGTTCTATATCCTCTTGGTTCTTCACATAATTAATTGTGGTCTCAAGGGCAATACGCGCTACTTCCCTCAGGGGATAACCATATATCCCCGCGCTTATAGCGGGAAAAGATACACTCCTGAGTCTGTTTTTAGTAACTTTCTTAAGACTCTCCAGATAGGCACTTTTCAGAAGATCTGCCTCTCCCCGATTTCCCCCACTGTAAACAGGACCTACTGTATGTATAACATACTTGGCTTTGAGGTTTCCCCCTCCGGTAACCACCGCCTGTCCCGTCGAACAGTGGCCTATCTCTCTGCACTCCTCCATGACGGAGGGACCTCCCGCCCTGTGTATGGCACCATCCACGCCTCCGCCACCCTTCAATCCCGAATTCGCTGCATTCACTATGGCTTCTGTTTCTTCCTTCGTTATGTCTCCCTGAACAAGAGCAATTACAGTATCATTGATTTTTATTTCCATGTCTACCTCCATGCATTAACGCCTGACACACATTTTGTTTGTCCACACTTCTTGAAGCTTCCAAAACAGATCTGTGACCTTAACGTTATCAATCCATAGATGGCTGATAGGAGAGGAGAGTTAAACAGTGCAAGGGTCGCAAGAAAAAATCAGCTGCGCTAAAGGTATCATGAATGGCGGCAGAGGAATGTCTCTTGGTAACTACCCAGATGGCTTAAGCTGTGGGCTAAAGACTATTAGGAAAAAGTTGGGATATGGCGCATTTTAAAGTCATGTTTGATACGAGGATTTACTATTCCTCCGCCAAAGTGCGGTAATCGCGCTCTTCAGACCACTTCAGTCTTGGGTCTAAACTGCTTTAGCCTGACTACGGAAGTAGTCACTTATAAAAAATCCCGATCCCAACCCGCTACTTCTTGATCTTTGCCTCATAAAACTTCATGAAATAATCTACGCCTGACCACAGCGTCAGCGCAAGGGCAAGGTAGAGAATAAACATACCAACTGCATGCGCATTAAGACCCAAGACAGTGTCATAGTGTATCAACAGCGCCGACACCGCGACAATCTGGCACAGGGTCTTCTGCTTTCCCAGCCTGCTTGCGTCGATTACAAGACCCTCCGCCGAAGCAATACTTCGCATGCCATCCACAAATAAATCTCTCATGATAATAACAGCAACTATCCACGCCGGAATCCTTCCTATGGGAATCATCATGATCATGGCGGTACTCACTATAAGCTTATCCGCCACGGGGTCCAGAAATTTTCCCATTGTGGTTACAATATTGTACTTTCTCGCTACATATCCATCTATCAGATCCGTGATTGAGGCTACAATAAACAGGACGGCAATAACCATACTCAGAATTCTGCCGGGAGAAAGAAGAAGCAGAAACAATACCGGGATCACCGCGAGTCTGAGAAGCGTGATACAGTTCGGGAGATTGAATATCTCGCTCCTGTCCTCTGATATTGTCATCTTATCAAAGGATTCTTTCAAAAAGTTTATCATGTTATCCCTTTGGAACTTTGCGCCAGTCATCCAGGAATCTCTCAACACCCAAATCTGTAAGCGGATGTCCGGCAAGCTGCTTTATAACCTTAAATGGAATTGTAGCTATATCGGCCCCGAGAAGCGCTGCATCAAGAACATGAAGGGGATGCCTGACGCTTGCAACAATAATTTCGCAGTCGAATCCGTAGTTGTCGAAAATGGTCAATATCTGTTCCACAAGATCCATTCCATTGTGGGAAATATCGTCAAGCCTCCCTATGAAGGGACTGACATAGTCAGCGCCCGCCTTGGCAGCCAGAAGTGCCTGCACAGGTGAAAAAATCAGTGTTTGGTTTACACTGATTCCCAGATCCGACAGCATCCGCGTTGCCTTCAATCCCTCGGTCGTCATTGGAACTTTCACCACAACATTTTCCGCCAGCTTTGATAGCTTTTTCCCCTCGGTAACCATACCATCGGCGTCTTCGCTTATCACCTCAAGACTTACAGGCCCCTTGACTATCTCCAATATTTCTTTGACTACCGTGTCAAAATCTTTCTTTTCCTTTGCAACAAGTGAGGGGTTTGTGGTTACACCATCAACCATACCCAGTTCCAGGCCCTCTTTGATTTCATCAACATTACCGGTATCTATAAAAAACTTCATATAATCTCCTTAACTGTTTTCTTTCATGTATTTTTCAAGACATTCCCTGCTGCAAAAGTACAGCGTCCTGCCATTCAAGGTGGCTTTGTGGGCGCTGCTTACCGGAACATATGTACCGCAATATGGATCTTTGATAAGTTCTTCACCCTTTATCCTAGATGTCTCTCCGGAATGACTTTTTAATATCTTCTCTGACGGGGTAAATAAAAACCTCGAGAAACGATATATCACATATACGATAATGCCTGCAATTACTAAACGAATCATTTTCAAACAAACTGGCGGCCCTACTCACCACTCAGCCATTCAACTTTATTTTCATCCTGAAGCCTGTCCAGCAGCCCCTTTACAGAAATCCCGAATGCGGGATGTATGACACAGGGCGCTATTTCATTCAGCGGAACAAGCACAAAACGTCTCTTGTGAAGCTCAGAATGCGGTATGACGAGTCCTTCCTCCTCCATGACAACCTGTCCATATAGAAGAATATCAATATCTATTATCCTTGGCCCCCATTTCTCGCCCCTGAGCCTGCCCATTTCATCTTCCACACTCTGTACAGCATTCATGAGGGCACGAGGTCCGAGTCTGGCTCTTATCTCAATGACTCCATTTACAAACCAGCCCTGTTCCTCGACTCCGACTGGCTGAGTTTTATACAGTGACGAGCATCTAAAAGCCCTGATGCCATCTATATCAGATATGCGTTTTACAGCAGTGGCGCAATTCGCAGCGGCATCTCCAATATTGGAACCTATACCCAGAAAACAGATAACGCCATCATCCATGGTAATATCCCTGGAGGCTGTCCGAGAATAGCTTCGTCCTCCTTATCTCAATCCTTCAGGCCCAAGACATCCTGCATATCATAAAACCCGCTCTCCCTGTCCATAATCCAAACAGCCGCCCTGATCGCCCCTCCGGCAAAATTATCGCGGCTGTGTGCCCTGTGAATAAACTCCAGCCTTTCACCCATACCGCCAAAGATTACCGTATGTTCTCCGACAATGTCACCCGCTCTCACAGTCTGTACACCTATTTCGCTCCTCTGTCTCGCTCCTATCATACCCCTGCGTCCATAAACGCCGACTTTCTCGATATCTCTGCCAAGTGCGTCTGCTATGATCCCGGCCATTTTCACAGCTGTTCCGCTGGGTGCATCCTTCTTCTGGTTATGATGCGCTTCAATTATTTCAACATCATACCCGTCACCCAGGATACCGGCCACATCCTTCAACACCCTGAACATTACATTTACACCTACACTCATATTGGGAGCCAGAACGCATCTTGCCCCTTTCGAGATTTCTGCTACCTGTTCCATCTCACCTGGTGTCAGTCCTGTGGAGCCTATTACAATAGCCTTATTATTCTCCGCGGCTATCC
>Ga0307991_1003102_pt1 | contig 10905 bp, 8 predicted proteins | sample EllFjometagen131_FD_203146 | JGI IMG/M metagenome (GOLD analysis project Ga0307991, IMG submission 203146) | Marine microbial communities from Ellis Fjord, Antarctic Ocean - #131 | ecosystem: Environmental > Aquatic > Marine > Unclassified | place: Southern Ocean | collected 2014-10-08 | reverse complement strand
CACTTCCAATGAATACTGGTATTTTATCAATTCGTTTAAGGTAGATATTTGAACTTCCTGCTCAGCCTCGATAATTAATTCAACTCTGAAGTCGGTATATTCCGATTTATATGTTTTGACAATTAAATCAAGAGTCGAATTTTCATTCGAGAATTGCAAAGTATCCAATGCATTCAAACCTGTATTTCCTACACCAATTAAGGTAGAGTCAGCACTTAATACTTGCCAGTTTACATCGCTTAAATCTTGCGCATTTTCATCTTTTGAATGGATAATTAATGAGTATTGTTTTGGATCAGGATCAGGATCAGGAATAACCGATGAACCTATTCTTGAAATAATAATATCATTTTGTTTCCAAGTATCTTGCTGAATTTCAAGCAATTCGCCTGAGGCATTCAATACCTCAATCTTTTCCAGATTTGCACCATTACCAATGATCATACTCTGCTCCTCGCCTATTGGATTATCATTTGCCAATTGTATTTTGAGTGTATTTTCAACAATTGAATAATCAAAATCCAAATCGCGGCGTTCCAGCCAATAATCGCCAAAGGCATCAAATTCAAAGGTGATAACTGAACTTGGTTTATCAGCTATAAAAAGTTTTTGAGCTTCCAATTTCCAACCTCTGTTTGGATGAATAAGCAATACGGTAGGCGCATTATTATCGTTGTTCTTATTTAAAACATCGAGCCAGAGAGCAACTACCTGGTCGTAAGTTTCTTCTGAAAAGGCAATTGATTTGGATGCATCGGAAATGGTCATTGGCATCTCATAGACCTCTGTGGGCGATCCGCTAAATGCAGAATTTGTTCTTTGACGATAAGGAAAATTTGTCAACACATCATTGGCGCTGTGCGTTGAATTAAAAGCAAAACCAAGATCAGCCAATACATTTGTCAGACGCAAATTAAACGCCAGATAACCTGATCTATAAGATCTTACATTTGCCCCAATATCACTATTTAATAAGTCTCTCGAAACTTCCAATTCGCCTGTTACTGTTCCACCAACGGTAACTCCATCGTGATAAGCAGGATTGTAATTTTCTTTTGTATTTCCGGTTTCACCGATTGGGAAAGTGGTCATATTTGCAAAGTCGGTGAAATGCCCGACAGAATGACTACCAATTTTGTGCCCATTTCTTAGAAGATTTTTCATTTTATCAAAATCTTCTTCTTTGTAATAATCACTCATTAATCCATCAGAAAAATAACGTGTGGTTATAAAATAATGTGCTTTTATACCTTCATTGGCTTCCCATTCAGAAAAATAGAACATAGAATCAACACCAGTCTGGCTATCCACATCGTGCGTAAGCAATAAGACAGAAGTAGAATTTCCGGGAGAAGTATGTTTGTATATAGAAACGGGCTGATTGGAAGTATAAATAGCACGTAAAAACAATAAAAACATATCTGTAGTAGGTTCAAAACCATTGGACCAGGTTCTTTGTGTGCTATAATCCTTATTCAATAGATTTCGTAAAATAACATCTTTCAATTCAAAACCAAGGGCATAGGCTTTCCCTTGTCCATAATTATTTTTAGTAATTGCTGCCAGATTATCTTCAAAAGAGGCTAAAACAGAAGCATTTTCAGGCGTATAGCCTCTGGTATATATAGAACGGTCATATTCAGGATCAGCCAAAGGAAGTTCTTTTTCCAAATCTTCATTTACCCATTGCAATTCGGGATATAATTGTGAACTTTCCCATTTTAGACTATAACGTGTTGAAGCATATGAAGAACTCGAAATTCCAAAAAGAGAGAAATAAATTGAGTTTCGAATATAGGGAGCAACTAAAATACCACCCTGATTAACAAAATCAGTTAAAGTTTGAATTTCAGACGTTTGCAATGTTTCATCGCGTAATGAAGAAGTGATTAAAATAAAAGGCACTTCTGTTGCTTCAGAAACAATACTGGTAATGAAATAGGGCATTCCGGCTACTTCAGCCATATGAATAGCGCTTGCCAGATTTTCTTTATTCACCTCCTCATTGCGCTCACATAAATCGAGAATAGCCAGTCTATGACTTTGACCAAAACTGGTTAACGTAAAAAACACTAAAATTATTTGAAGTATTCGCTGCTTCATAAGATTAAGATATATCGTTTAACAAACAAATCTAATATCTTACTGGTTAGCAATCAATACACAATATTTAAGAGGTGGGGTTGGATTAGTAAGTGTATTCTAAATGGACAGGAATGTAGAAATTAACTACAACAAAAGAATACTTGAAAATAATATGACATTTGGAGTCAAATACTTATGTATTTTGAACTGTTTGAATTTTTTGGCATAAACACTCAAAAACATCAAAAGAGATCAAAAAATATTTAAACATAACTGGAATAGAATTACACTATTCTTGACCAGGCGATTTAAAAGAATGTACCGTAAATCAATCCACTGCTAGTGGCCATAACTGAAACTAAAATAACATAGACAATCGTTTTTTGTGTTCCTATTACGCTTCTTATTACCAACATATTTGGTAAAGATAATGCGGGTCCGGCCAAAAGAAGAGACAGTGCAGGCCCTTGTCCCATTCCATTGTTTAGCAAACCTTGTATGATTGGAATTTCCGTTAAAGTGGCAAAATACATAAAAGCACCAAATATGGAAGCAAAAAAGTTTGATCGAATTGAATTTCCACCAACTAAAGATGCAATCCAATCGCTTGGAATTAATCCTTCGCCATTGGCAGTTCCAAGCAATAAGCCGGCAACCAAAACTCCGGCTGCCAATAAAGGCATTATTTGTTTTGCAAACCCCCAGGTTTCCCGAACCCAATCTTGAGATTCACCAGGCGTAATCAATGTTAGAATAGTCAAGCCAATAATAGCAATTATAAAAGGAATTAAAGGTTGCCCAGGAAATAAAAAGGCTGCGACAATAACCGGCAGAGCAGCTAGTAAAACATAGATAGGATTCATTTTCAGAATCTTTATCAAAGAAACAATAAACAACAAACCGAAAAATGCAGTTATTTGCCATTTATAGTTCCAAAGCAAAAACATAATTCCTTCCGAAGTGTCGGGCTTGCCCCAATTAACAAAAAGCAAAATAAACACCAAGACAAAGAAATGGTAGGAAGTTTGCCACAATGGTCGCTCTTCTTTAAAATCGGGGAAATCCATTTTTTCGGCTCGCTCTTTCTCTTCCTTACGGTAGATTAGAGACATAATAATTCCAATGACAACACTAAAGACTACGGCGCCAATAATCCGAGCTAATCCAAGTTCAAAACCTAAAATTCTCGCCGTTAATATAATAGCTAATATGTTAATAGCAGGACCTGAATACAAAAAAGTTATTGCTGGACCTAAGCCCGCTCCTCTTTTATGAATGCTGGAGAATAAAGGCAAAATAGTGCAACTACAAACAGCCAAAATAGTTCCAGAAAGAGAAGCAATTAAATAAGCTTTCCACTTTTTTGCATTAGCACCAAAATATTTAATCACAGCACCTTGACTAACAAAAACAGCAATCACTCCAGCAATAAAAAAAGCAGGTATCAAACAAAGTAACACATGTTCTTGAGCATACCATTTGGTGAGTTCAAAAGCTTGTAATAATGCCCCATTAAAGCGTTCATCCCCTATGGGCATAAAATAGGCAAACAAAAAGAAGCCGAGTATCCAAGTGAGTATTTTAAGTTCTTTTTTCCATTCCATTTTTTAATCGGTTTTTGTCTTTCATTTAAAACTTTGTGTATCCTTTGTGAAAACCTTTGTTTCCTTTGCGGTTAAAATATTTTTTTTATTACTAATCAAAATAACACTTAGAAAATTATCTTCTTTTAATTATCTTAATATCAGCATCATAAAAATAGAATTCATTTTTAAAAGAAGTAAATTATTGAATAATAGATCCCAATAGCAATAAATACGATAGACACAACTCTTCTAAACCACTTTTCAAAGATTTTGACTTTATTAAAGACACTTCCAACTCCACCAACTGTATAGGCAATAAACCAAGCAAAAAGGATCACTGGCAAACCTGTTCCGATAGCAAAGATCAAAGGAAGATAAAGTCCTGATGCACTGCTAATTGTTATCGGTATTAACATTCCAAAATAGAGTACTCCGCTATACGGACAAAATGCCAAGGCGAAAACAATTCCTAAGAGTAAAACGCCCCAAAATCCATTCTTGCTTTTGCGTTCTACTTTTTCAGTTAGTTTTCCTAATCCTGGAAATTTGATTTTAATATAATCGAGCATCAAAATGCCGATGACAATCATAAGCGGCCCCAAGAGTTTTTCGCCCCAGCTTTGGACGAAACCGGAAATTTTAAATTGACTTGCACCAAAAAAGAATAACAAACCCAAAAGAGTGTAGGTAATAGCCCTGCCAAGTGTATATACAAGTCCACCTAAGAAAACACGATGCTTATTTTCTATGTCCTTCCCAATAAAAGCAATGGCTGTAATATTAGTCGCAAGTGGACATGGACTGATAGCCGTCATTAAACCAAGGATAAAAGCTGTAAAAAATGGCCACTGACTATTTTCAAGCCAGCCCAGAAGTAATTCCATTTAGTTTAGATTTCTATCGATGAGTTGGATGAGTTTGTTTTTCAGCTTATCAGGATTGACAATTGCATACTGAAAAGCGTAAGCAGTAATATCCAGAGGTTTTTCGCCATTATAAACTAATAATCCTGATCCAGAAACTTTAAACTTTTCAACAATTTCTTCATTTCCAGCTTCATCAATATTTATCTCGATAAAATTAACTTTGGCATTTTCCCCGTATCTATTTTCTACCAATGATTTAGCAACTGCACCTACAGCTTTGCATGTAACACATCTGCGATCGCCATGAAAATAATATACATCTACTTGTTTTACTTCAGCTTTATTTTCTGTATTTGCCACTATTGCATTTGCTGAGGATGAAGCTCCAAATACGAAAAATAAAACTACGATTACATTCATAATTCTTTTCATAATACTATTTTTATTGGGTTAAAATTTTCTTCATTTCGTCATTTGAAGGAATACGGCCATATAAAACTACTTTACTGTCAATTACCAAAGCAGGTGTTGAAACAACTCCAAATGTCATAATATCCATAATATCTTCTACCTTGCTGATTGTGGCATCTAAGCCAATTGCAGCAACTGTTTCGCGTGTAATTTTTTCTAGTGTTTTACACTTGGCACATCCTGTACCTAAAATTTTAATTTCCATCGTTTATAAGTTTCAATTCGTAGTTCGTAAATATACGAACTATTTTGATAGAGTAACAAATAAAGTCAAACTATTTTAAAAATATTTTGACCCTATTTGATGTTCAATAAAGGTGTAGTATTTATTTTCCTGGTTGATAAGTTCTTTCGGCATTTTTCTCAATATCTTCACGATAAAACAACACATCTTTGAACTGGCCTTTGGTGTACATGATGGCTTGATCATCAAAATGAGGAGACTCAGGATCGCCACTTTGTCCTCCAGCCAAACTACTTTTGGCTATAATCTTTTCACCAAACTCAACCATAGCCACAAAGCTATTTCCACTTGTGCCATACATTCTTTTGGTATTTGGATAAGCACGACTCCCGAAGGAAGCAAGTGATCCCCAACGTGAAGAGGCAAAACCAACAGGCAAACTGGGCAGTTCATCATTAAAAGGCTGAACAATATCACCATTCACTCTTTGGTATCTGTTTATTTCTCCCCAGGGTGTTTTCCAACTTCCAAAATCGGCTTCTAATTTCACAACAGCAAGTTCTAGTGCTTTTACTCTTTTTTCTGAGCCAAGGCTTTTAGCAATATAATCGTAAACAGAAACTTTTGGGTCAATTTTGATTGAGCGAGTCATTTTCATCATCTCTTGTCCCCAATAAACTGCTAAAGAAGTTTCCGTTGAGTTTTCAGCAAAGCGATAATCCCAGTTCTTCAAAGCCTTCATCGGAGCTTTTAGCTTCATTTGCAGTTGTTTATCTGCTTTTTTAAAATCTTCGATCAAAATAGGAATATAGACTTCAAAAGCTGGTAGATAGGAATCGTAAGCAGCATCGCGCAAGCTAGCTAAGGTAAAATCTGTTTTGTTTTCTAATACTTTAACAGCATGCAATTGCCTGAAATTCTGGAAATCTGGAGCCATATAGTCTGGATAATCTTCTCTTTTAGGACTATAGTCGCCAGCCACTGTAAAAGGTGTCGCATTGCAATTCTGTACCCATCCATTTTCAGGATTAAGCGCGATGATCATATCTTTGAGCGGATGCAAACCTTTCCAATCTGTTTCCGGATCGCTTCCATCCACTATTCCAGCCCAATTATAATTCTCATTTCTGACAGGCATAAAATTGCCATGGAAATAGGCAATATTTCCTTTTCCATCTGCATAAACGGTATTATTCGAAGAATTGGTTCTGATTTTCATAGTCTCGTAAAACTCTTCATAAGATTTTGCTTTGGTTCGCATATAGGATTGAGTAAGCGCTTTTTCGTGTTCTACCATTAAACTAATACTCACCCATTTACCATTTTCTTCTCTAATTACTGGTCCATGATGGGTATAATAGGCGTTTATTTTCTTCTCCAATAATTCATTGTTCTCTTTATATTTTAAAGTGATTTCTTTTTCAATAACTGGCTTTAAATCATCGCCATGTTTATAAAAATACTTACCATCTTGCTCAACTATTGTTTCATAATAATAGTCGATTACATCAGCTTTGCTGGATGTATGCATCCAACCACAATTATCATTAAATCCTTGATATACAAAGAATTGCCCCCAAGTAACGGCACCATAAGCATTTAAACCCTCTTCACTTACAACATGAACTTCCGGACGAAAAAAGAAAGATGTATGCGGATTAATTAGAAATAAGGCATTTCCATTGGCAGTATTTTTAGGCGAAATGGCAAAACCATTGGATCCTCTTGGTTCATCGTCTTCATCGATAAAAACCGAAGCCAAAGTTTTCGTTGCTTTTTCATTTCCATAAAAGGATTTTAAATCGCGTATGGAAATGCGCTCAATATCGCCTCCAATACTTCCTTCACTAAAGGCCAAAGCCATCCATGGTTCAAAATGATCTATTACCTTTGGTGTGACTTCGGGATGAGTATATAGGTAATAGTTAGCGCCATCGGCAAAGGCATCCATTAGCTTTTTAAGCCATCTTGGACTCTTATTGTATTCTTTTTTTACTTCCTCGGGATTGATATAGAGTTTCATTCTAAGGTCAGTAAACAATGCTTTTTCACCTTCATATTCTGCTGTTCTTCCCAATGCTGTGGCATAATTCACTTCAACACGATTAAAATCATCTTCGCATTGGGCATAGATGAATCCGAAGACAGCATCAGCATCGGTTTTACCATAAATATGAGGAATGCCCCAATTGTCTCTGATAATAGTAACATTTTTGGCTTGTTTCTCCCATCTGGAGATATCATTACTTAGCTTGTATTTTGGATTACAAGCAATTCCAAGAAACAATAATAGAGTCAGGCTTTGGATTAATTTGTGTTTCATAAATTAATTATTTTCGTGTTTGATTGGTTCAATTCTAAAAATCACAATTGAAGAAAATTCTGAAAAAGTTTCTGAGCCACTGCATAATTTTCCCGATTGAGACAATATTTAATTTTTGGAGCTTCAATTTCGCCCTTGATTAAACCTGCATTTTTTAATTCTTTCAGATGCTGAGAAAGTGTAGATTTTGCGATGGGTAATATTTCAGATAAATCGCCACTATAACAGCAGGACTGATTTGCCAACAATTGAATTATATACATTCGAACAGGATGCCCCAGTGCTTTTGCATAGCGAGCTGCTGATTTTTGTTCGTCTGTAAAAGTGATATTTGCTTTCTCCATAATTATTTTACTATTCGCAATAGTACGATTAATAAAGCTTTTATGCAATTTTTAGTGGAATTCCTGTTCTCGACAGTCATCTTGAGCTTGCCGAAAGGCGAACTGACAAGATCTCGACAGTCATCTTAAATCCAAAGACCTAAAAACAAGTGCGTAAATTGAAATGACAATTGAGGCATATTCATATATTTATTCGTGAATCCTGCCCTAGGCATCATTATGTGAGTGGCGAAATATAAAGCCACAAATGCACCCATATAGTGATGCCGATGGTATCCCTTCGAGACCATCGGAAGTGGCAAAAACAAAACTTTAATTGAAGATAAAATATTGCTTCCGGAAGGAAGTTAAAATTATTAATATCCTTTGTATTTGTTGGAGCCTCAAAAATTATTGTGATCAGCTATTTATTGCTACTGATTGAAAAAATAAGCATTTAAGAACTCAGCTATCGTCTTGCATATGCCTTTACAGTTCGAGCACCATTAACAAACTCGTTGTGTACCATACGTTTATTATTTATAATCTGATAAAATTCGTCTAAATATTTAATCACATGCTTGCGTTCTTTTGTACTCAATAATTCAAAATCGTTAAACAATTGATAAATTTCATTCTTTTTTAGATTGAATTTGTCAATACAGTAATAAACAATTTCAGGGCGTTTTTTAAATCCTCTGTAAACTCTTTCTGTAACTTTATCTGTATTTAAACGAGAGTTAGGTACGGCATAATGAGCAGAGATCAGACCGCTCCAGTCAAAATCGTAAGGAATTGCAAGCGGCGGTAATCTCCGAGTTTCATCTCGTATCAATTTTATGTTATGCAGTTCATAGGCCGAATAGTCGGTATTTCCTATCATATATTGAAACATATCCATCATACAAGTATGAAAAGAATGAAAACGGTCGGGATGCGTTTTTTCATCTTCAATTTCAATTCCGCCTAAACGGCTGGCCAATTTTTTATCGTGCTCAATAAAAAATGCAAACTTTTGTATAGAATCCCGATTAGAATCGGCATAAACATAGTTTATCAATGCAGGCCTTACGCGTAAAGAACTATCAGTTAATATATTAAATGCTCTATAGATTAAATATTCGATAATTGTATTTTGCTCATATAAATCCCTATTTCTACAATGAGTTACAAGCTTTAGGCCTTTCTGCCCATCAAAAACTGTATTCTTTGTCTTCTTTTTGGAGAATTTTAAACGAAGTGGAGGAAACCTACAAACATCACATTCACGGCGTGTTTTACCGCGCGTTCTTATTTTTATATCTAAATTAATCTGGTTTCCTGAATGGTCATTTAAAGAAATTATTGCAGGAAATTTGGTTGAATCGTCTTTAAAAGAAAATACAGTTTCAAAATCGGCCTCAAGATAAAGATTAAGTATTTCATTGGATTGAAATAAGGGAATATCATGAACCTTACTATCTTTTTGGGCTTTCAGATTAACAAGGCCAAAAAAGCAAATTATCAGGATGAAGAATATTTTCTTTTGAAACACAAACATTTTATTATGTTTTAAACTTTTCTAATAATATGACTCAGAAAAAATAAAATGTTTCATCAAAAATGGCGTGTACACGGACAAAAACCCCTAATTAACAGGAATTTAACATGAATCCATCCCAATCTTGAATATCAAATGATCAATTTGGCGAAAATTACATTTAATTTGAAAACGAATTCTATAGGAATAAAATACCGGAGGCGGAATATTATAAAAAAACGATATCCCGAATTAACTCTTTACCTACGGCTTTATTTAATGTTGAAAGCAAATCCATACGTGCATACGACAAATCCTGACGTAAAGCTGGAGAATTCATGTGCACATACAGCGTTTCTTTATCAATATTTAAAGATTTTGTTTGACTAGCTATGGTCTTTCCAACAACATTTTCCCACTCACTTTTGAGTCGGTACTCATCGTATTTTCTTGAAATTCCATAAACACGTAAGAGCTCATAAAAAACCTGATCTATTTTCTTTTCGTTGTTTTTGCTAAACCCTGCCATTTTTAATTTCTTTAAGCGTGCCTTTTACTACTTCAAATAAACGATGATCCAATTGGGTGGCGTGAAAAAGCTTTTCTACTCTTTCTCTTTGCGTATCCGTTATAAATACCTGTCCGAAATTTTCTTCACTTACCAAATTGATTAACTGTTCCACTCTTTGAGTATCTAACTTGTCAAAAATGTCATCCAAAAGCAAAATAGGTTTATAATTTTTCAGCTTTCGCATAAATTCAAACTGAGCCAGTTTAATAGCAATTACATACGATTTTTGCTGACCTTGCGAGCCGTATTTTTTTATAGGAAATCCATCTATCAGAAAATCTAAATCGTCTTTATGAGCGCCCGCTGAAGTATATCTGACTGCTCTGTCTTTAGCCAGATTTTCTTTTAATAAATCTCCCATTTTTGCCTTGCAAAGCGATGATTGATAATTCAATTCAACCTGCTCATTTCCACCACTTATCAATTTGAAATATTTTTGAAAAATAGGAATAAAATCATCAATAAAAGCTTTACGCTTATCTACAATTTCGTGACCTAATTTTATCAGTTTAACATCCCAAATTTCTAAAGCAATTTCATCAAAATAGCGTTTCTCGGCAAAATGCTTTAACAAAGCATTACGTTGAGCCAAAGCTTTATTATAATCGAGCAAATTGTTTAGATAATTCCGATCGAATTGCGAAACTACTCCATCGATATATTTTCTTCTTACTTCACTCCCATTATTAATTAAATCGCGGTCGTAAGGCGAAATCATCACCAAAGGAATTAATCCAATATGATCGGCCAATCGATCGTATTTCTTTTCATTCAATTTAAACTGTTTGCTTTGATTTCTTTTTAAAACACAATGCACTCTATCCATAGCATCTTGTTTTCGAACATAATCGCCGTGAATGGCAAAGAAATCCTCTTTGTGCTTAATGTTTTGAAAATCAATTGGATTGAAATAACTCTTGCAAAAAGAAAGGTAATAAATGGCATCCAACACATTCGTTTTCCCTGCTCCATTTTGT
>Ga0307991_1003101_pt1 | contig 10908 bp, 9 predicted proteins | sample EllFjometagen131_FD_203146 | JGI IMG/M metagenome (GOLD analysis project Ga0307991, IMG submission 203146) | Marine microbial communities from Ellis Fjord, Antarctic Ocean - #131 | ecosystem: Environmental > Aquatic > Marine > Unclassified | place: Southern Ocean | collected 2014-10-08 | reverse complement strand
ATGCTGAAGAGGATTGAGACGGAAATGACTGATTACGGCATTACGCTGGAATATCTGGATCATATCGCAATCATACGGTTCGAGCGACCGGAGCGACGAAACGCCTTCAATGAGGTCATGTGGAACGAATTTGACGGGGTCATCACGCAATTGAAACAGAAGATCCCCCGTGTTGTGATACTGACGGGTGCGGGCGATGGGTCGTTCAGCGCCGGCTTTGACGTCAACATGGATAATCCCCAGGTTTCGGGTCTCATCGAGGTGGTCGAAACCCACGATCGGGCCCCCGTTGAGAAATTGATACAACGGATCCGAAGCGTAATCGACAGGCTGTTTGCTGTTCCGGTACCGATTATCGCCGCGCTGAACGGGAGCGCCTACGGCGGGGGGGCGGAACTCGCCGTTCGATGCGATATGCGTGTTATGGACCCCGAAGCCGTCATCTGCTTTTCCGAGGTGCGCCTTGGCCTCATGCCCGACTGGGGCGGAGCCGCTGCCCTCCCCCGGTTGATCGGCCCGGCACGCGCCGCGGAGATGATCCTGACGGCCCGCAAGGTAACGGCCGAAGAGGCCCTGTCGTGCGGACTGGTTAATCGCATCAGCCTGCCGGGGGAAGCCCTTGCCGAAACAATTACCGTAGCACAAATGATTGCCGATAATGGACCTCGCGCCGTGCGTTCAGCCCTTGAGGTAATTCGATCGACCAGCAACCCTTCCCTGGATAACGCATTGGCATTGGAGATGGATAAGGCCATTTCGCTGATCGCGACAGGTGAGTGTTTTTATGGGATATCGGCATTCCTGTCAAAGGAAAAACCGGAATTTCCAGACAGCGAGATAGAAAACACCTGAAAGGCATTCTGTCATATATTTACAACACTATAAAGGGGGCTGATTATGAAGGTCTTCATCACCGGCGGTTCAGGCTTTGTGGGGAGTACGCTCACCGGGAAACTAACCGGTCACGGCCACCAGGTAACGATCCTGACACGGTCGGTAAAGAAGGGACTCGGCCTCCCTGAGGGGGCATCATTTCTGGAGGGAGACCCTACGCGGGAGGGTCCATGGCAGGATCGGGTGGCAGATCATGACGCCGTCATCAATCTCGCCGGCGCCTCCATATTTGCCCGCTGGAATGATGATTACAAACGGACGCTTCGAGAGAGCAGGCTGTTGACAACACGCCACCTCGTCGATGCGATGGCGCCGCGTAAGGGGAAGGAGACACACCTTATCAGCACATCGGCCGTTGGTTACTACGGATTCTACGACGACGAAGTCCTTGAAGAGAAGGCTTCGCCGGGAACGGATTTTCTGGCGACACTCGCCGCCGACTGGGAATCGGCTGCCCTGGAGGCCCGAAACCACGGAGTACGCGTAGCACTCTGTCGTTTCGGCATTGTGATGGGCAGGAAGGGGGGAGCCCTGGCACAGATGGTGTCACCCTTCCGCTTCTGGATGGGGGCACCGCTCGGAAGCGGCAAGCAGTGGTTTTCATGGATTCATGAAGGGGACCTTGCCAGCGTATTTCAATTCGTCCTCGAGCACAAAGACCTGGAGGGGCCCCTCAACTGCACGGCCCCCCATCCCGTCCGAAACCGGGAGATGATAGAGATGCTAGGAAAGATCCTGGGTAAACCGACCTTCCTCCCCTCCGTACCCGCCTTTCTCATACGATGGATACTGGGCGAATTCGGGGATGTTATCCTGAAGGGACAGAGGGTATACCCGAAACGGCTTTTGGACCACGGTTTTGTCTTTCGATTTTCAACCATGGAAGAGGCTCTCACCGATCTCCTCCGATAATATCCGCCGCCGAGCAGGAGAAAGACTGCTTAAGAAAACCATGAAACGACAAGTCACGCTCGGCAAAACGGGATGTAAGGTCACGCGCCTTGGATTCGGCGGCATTCCGATCCAACGGGTCTCGGAGAGAAAGGCCGTGGAGACCGTCATACATGCATGCAATCGAAAGGGGCGTCGATTTTATCGCCACCTCCCGCGCCTACACGACGAGCGAACCCAGAATCGGCATTGCCCTCCGGGAGACCGGAAAGGATATCGTCCTCGCCACAAAGTCTCAGCAGCACAGCGCCGACAAGGTAAGGCGGGATATCGAAATAAGTCTCAAAGAACTCCAGCGGGAAAAGATCGAACTCTACCAGTGCCATTTTATCAGGGACTTCGACACCTACAAGAAGATCACGTCAAAGGGGGGCGCTCTTGAGGGACTGCTCAAGGCGCGCGACGAGGGGCTGATCGATCATATCGGCATTACCAGCCATAGTCTGGATGTCCTCGATCGCGTCATCGACGACGGCCTCTTCGAGACCATCATGGTCTGTTACAGTTTTCTCGAACCGAAGGCGGAGGAAAGGGTGATCCCCAGGGCCCTCGCCGGCGATATCGGCGTCATCGCTATGAAGGCCTTTTCCGGCGGTGTCATCGACAATGCGCGACTGGCTCTCAAATATACATTGGCCCTTGAGGGAACTGTCGTCATTCCCGGTATTGAAGCAAAAGAACTGTTCGATGAAAACTGGGAGGTCTTTATAGACGACCTGACCCTTGGCCGGAAGGAACGGGAAGAGATACGAGCGATTCAAGGCGAGTTTGACAAGCAGTTCTGCCGCCGCTGCGACTACTGTCAACCATGCCCTGAAGGAATACCGATCCAGCATGTCATCGGTATAAAGTCGATGGTCAAGCGGATGGGACCGGGGATCCTCAAGGAGGGATGGCCCAAATTTGCCATTGAACAGGCAAGAAACTGTACTGAATGCGGCGAGTGTATGGAACGCTGCCCCTACGAACTCCCCATACCGGAGCTGATCAAGGAAAACCTCCGGTGGGTCAATGAACAGGTCGACTGGGCGGAGGGTCTGCTCCGATTATAATCCCTATCCAACCACTTTGACCCGTTACCGGGATCGCATAACAATTTCGGCGATACTCAGGACCTCCAGTCTGTCGTCCAACCCTTCGATCTTCACGGCAGCATCAAGCTTCTTGGCGCAGGTGGGGCTTTTCGTTAGCTCAAGGTCGGGGAGAGTGTTTTTCAAGAAGAATTCAAGCATCTAAGCTGGATTTTTGTCTTTTTACATGATACTGCCAGACCAATTCAGGAATTGGAGGTTATCCGCGTGACGGTAAAAACGACTCTGCTGCTCGATGGACTTGGTTTCCCCGAGGGGCCGCGGTGGCACGACGGGAAACTGTGGTTTTCGGATTTTGTAATGAAAAAAATAATGACCGTCGACCTCGAGGGGACGATCGAGACGATTGCCGAGGTACCGGGTCAGCCCTCGGGACTTGGCTGGCTTCCGGATCAGACCCTGCTTGTCGTCTCAATGGCGGATCGCCGTCTGCTCAGGTTTCATGATGGCTCTCTGTCGGAATTCGCCGATCTGAGCGGCCTTGCGTCATCCTACTGTAACGATATGGTTGTCGATCAGGGTGGGAGGGCATACATCGGGAACTTCGGATCCCCTTTATTCGAGCAGCCGTACCGACCGGCCGAGATTGTTCTCGTTACACCGACGGGCGAGGCGAGGATCGTCGCCAGGGACATGGCCTTCCCCAACGGAAGCGTCATCACCCCCGACGGAAAGACGCTGATCGTCGGTGAAACACTGGCCGCACGCCTTACGGCCTTTGATATCGAATCCGACGGCTCCCTTTCTCATCGACACGTCTGGGCACAGTTTGACGATCTGGGTCTCCTGAGTCAGCGTGTTGAAATTATCAACCGGGTCACCCCTGACGGCATCTGTCTCGACACCGAGGGGGCTGTATGGGTTGCCTCCCCCAATGCCCACTCGGAGCTGATCCGCGTTCGCGAGGGAGGGGAAATAACCCACCGGTTCAAACTGGAACACACACCCTTTGCCTGCATGCTTGGCGGTCCGGATCGTCTAACCCTCTTTGTGCTGACGTCAAGCATGTATGAGAGGGACAGGGCCGGGCGGATCGAGACCATTCGGGTTGATGTCCCCGGCGCGGGACTTCCGTAAACAATCGGGGCCCCTCCGTAAAGAGTGAGGACCCGGTTTTGTCCCTTGCCTTTTCAGGGATAGTATTGATATATGATGATCGAGTCTGCTTTCAGCTCACTATTCACCACTTACTCCACGCAGGCCACGGTTTGTCAGTCGGCGATCTCGAACTCTTACACTTTCAGTAATCAGTACAACGGTAGAGGGGGAAAATAGGGAAAGAATTGTTCTGTATTGGTATCTCAATCTGATAGGAGGGAATTTGGATGATGGTACCAGAAAAAGAAAAACTGGTCGATCTACTCAACAAATGCTGGATGACACATGACGGGCTGTGGTTTTACGAGTGTATCCAGGAATTGGGAATCGAAAAGACAAACAGGATCAACAAGGCGGCGATAAAGGCCCTGGCGGAGGTAGAAGTCAACAGGATAAAAAAGTTCCTCGGCGTGGAGGGACAACGTCTCGACACCTTTGAAGAGTTTAAAGACTTCTTTGCCAATGTGTCCGAATTCTTCATACCCGATTTCATGAACGCCGCTATGAGTTTCCCGAGAGATAACGTGCTACATTGGGAATTCAAGCCGGAGGAATGCTTTGCATACAAGGGGATGGAGGGTATGGGCGTCATCAACGATTATGAATGCGGCGTTATCTACAGGGTTGAGTGTTGGCTTGAGAGCCTGGGGATTTCATATGAGGTCAACCCCCCGGTAAAAAGATGTCTGATGCTTGACAGCGGAACGTGCTCCGGCGACTTCACCCTGCATTTTTAAGACATATCCCCCCTGGAGATATGGTGACTGCTCCGGAGAAGCGTTTCGTTCAGACTTGTCGTGAAAAATCTGTCCCGCTTTCCGTTGTTTGCATAAGCCACTACGGCTAGATAATTTCACCTCAATATGGTAGAATTTATTTCTAATTTGTAAATTTTCTCTCGCGGAGCAGACACCATGTCATCCACACGTTCCTGTTGACGCTCCGCCGTGCCTCTTCAAACTGATATTTTTTCGATGTATCTATGCGGTTAACAGTGGTTGGTTTATCGTTTCAGAAACAAGCATACTCGCTCTGAGGTGTTTCGATGAAAAAATATCCGGCAAATAAAGACGACATTTCGATTGTGCTGTGCGGTGCCGCGGGACAGGGTGTCCAAACGGTCGAGCACCTCTTGACCCATGCATTCAAGCATTCGGGCTACAACCTCTTCTCCACCAAAGAGTACATGTCGCGGGTCCGCGGGGGGAGTAATTCAACCCAGCTGCGGGTCTCGTCACGGGAGGTCCGGGCATGTCTGGACAGGATCGATATCCTCTTCCCCCTGAACCGTGAGGCCTTGGAGCATGTGAGGCGACGGATCACACCCGATACCATTATCCTGGGAGAAAAAAATACTCTTCTAGATACCGGCGAGGGCGGAGATATCGCAATTATCGATATTCCCATCTCAACCATCGCCTCCGAGATCGGGGGGGCGGTATACGCCAACATCATAGTAACCGGTGTGATTGCCGCGCTCTTCGCTATCGACAAAGAGAGCATCATCGACGATCTGAAGGAGCGATTTTCTGAAGAGGGCAAAACGGTGACAACGCACAACATTCGCGCGGTCAACCGCGGGTATGAAATTGGCAGCAAACTGATAACCTCCGGGATCGTGTCAATCAGCATCAAGAAAGATCCGGCCGTCGCCGAACAAATCATTATCAACGGTGGTGAGGCCGTCGCGATGGGGGCGATTGCCGGCGGCTGTAATTTCATCTCTTCGTATCCCATGACCCCGTCCACATCTGTCCTGACATTTCTTGCCCAGCAATCGAAGGAATTCGGCATCATCGCGGAACAGGCAGAGGATGAGATAGCTGCCATGAACATGGCGATAGGCGCGTGGTATGCCGGGGCGAGAGGGATGGTAACAACATCTGGAGGAGGATTCGCCCTTATGACCGAGGGTCTGAGCCTGGCAGGGGCCATCGAATCGCCCATGGTGATTCACCTGGCCCAGAGACCGGGTCCGGCAACGGGCATGCCGACAAGAACGGAACAGGGTGACCTCGACCTGGCCCTCTACGCAGGACATGGGGAGTTCCCACGTGTCATATTCGCTCCGGGGTCACTCGAGGCGGCGTTCGCGCTGACGGCCGGGGCATTCAACCTGGCGGATAAGTACCAGGTGCCGGTCTTTATCCTGACCGACCAGTACTTCATCGATTCTTATTATAATATACCGAGAATCGATCTGTCGACCTTCGAGATCGAACGGTATATCATCACGACGGATAAGGGGTATAAACGATACGCCCTAACCGAAAACGGTGTCTCTCCGAGGGGAATCCCGGGAAACGGCAAAGGGTTGGTGGTCGTCGACAGTGATGAGCACGATGAAGCGGGGCATCTGACGGAAGACCATGACATCAGGGTCAGCATGGTGGAGAAACGCCTCAGGAAACATGCCCTATTGACCCAGGAGGCGATTTTGCCCACTCTTTCAGGTAAGACCAAGGGGACGACCATGGTCGTCTGCTGGGGCTCACTTTTGGCAATCGCGGAGGAGGCCGTCAGGCGGATCGGACGGAACGATGTCTCACTCGTTCATTTCAGCCAGGTCTACCCGCTGCATTCCGATACAGCCAAAATACTCGGCAAGGCAGCCCGGCTGGTGATTGTCGAGGGCAACGCGACATCGCAGTTTTCGCGAATACTCAAGATACATGCCGGCATTGATATCGAAACGAAGATTACCAACTACAGCGGTCTTGCTTTTTCGGTTGAAGAACTCGAGGCCAGACTGCGCGATGTGCTCTAGAAAGGGGATCTCTCATGGATATACGATCTTACAGCATGGGCGATATAGATATGGCTTGGTGTCCGGGCTGCGGTAATTTCGGCATTCTGAAGGCCCTGGAGAAGGCACTCGCTGAGATGAAGATCGCACCCGAAGGTCTGGTGATGGTTTCAGGGATAGGGCAGGCGGCAAAGATACCCCACTACATGAAGTGCAACGCATTCAACGGCCTTCACGGGAGGGCCCTTCCCGCGGCGGTGGCCATCAAGGCCGCCAATCCCCGGCTTGTTGTCATAGCAGAGAGTGGTGACGGTGACATGTATGGCGAGGGTGGAAATCATTTTCTCGCCACGCTCCGCAGGAATCCGGATATTACCAATATCATCCACAACAACATGGTGTACGGCCTTACGAAAGGCCAGGCGTCGCCGACAAGCCAGCGGGGCTTTGTCACGCCGGTGCAGGCCGGGGGCGTTATTCTCGAACCGTTCAACCCGATCGCCGTTGCTGTGGCGCTGGACGCGTCATTCGTCGCGCGGACCTTTATCGATGATGTGGATATGACGAAGGAGATTATTAAGAAGGCACTTTCTCACAGGGGATACGCCCTGGTCGACATATTCCAGCCCTGTGTCTCGTTCAACAAAACCAACACGTACAAGTGGTTCAAAGATCATACATACTATCTCGAAGATTCATACAACCCGGGTGACAGGGTCAGGGCATTTGAAAAGGCCGTGGATCCGACAAAATTTCCGCTCGGTGTTATCTACACCAATCCCAAGAAAGCAACATTCGAAGGGAACCTCAGCGTTTATACCGAAGACAGTACGCCGATCATCCTGAGGAAGTTGAATTTGAAGAAACTTCAGTGGTTTATCGACAGGAAGAGGAGGCCATAGCGAAGAGTTACACCGTCTCTCTCAAAAATAACATGAGAGGGATTTGAGATTACTCATGCTGAGGAGCCGCCATTTGCTGTTACGTCCCCTCCCCCGAATTCTCAGAAATTCCGGAAGATCGACCGATTGCCTCAGCAGATGTCCGTGACCAGTCGTAACACCAGAACCGCCCCATCTATACTGATGTACAAGTCGTGATGGAAGTTTTCATATGGGTTCTTGCTTGCCTTCCATGGTACCGGGAGATATATGAAGAAAACAAAAAAAATCAAGGGATACTGTTTCTGCTTTTGCGCCATATAATACGGGTTATGGGCTTTAAAAAACATAAGGATCAGGAGGTTAACGAGTTGAACTGGGCCAGGATTGCCCGTTCAGCAGGATTGATCATCCTGGGTGTATATGGGTTCTTCCTTCTCTATGGCGTTTTTTTTGGGGACCGCCTGATATTCCTGCCTCCGCCATCGTCATATGCGGATACCGACGATATTATCAAGATTACAACCCGGAAGGGGACAACTATATCGGCGCGTTATATTCCCCACCCCAAGTCGGTGTATACGATTCTATACAGTCATGGTAATGCCGAAGACCTGGGTAATATCCAGGAAATCCTTCAAGGCTTCCACGAACACGGCTTTTCGGTACTTGCCTATGATTACAGCGGCTACGGAACAAGTTCCGGAAAACCTTCAGAAAATTCCGCTTATGCGGACATTTCAGCTGTCTATGAGTATGCCGTTCGAAAGATCGGTCTTCGCCCGGAAGACATTCTGCTCTTCGGGAGATCAGTCGGTGGTGGCCCCGCTCTCGATCTGGCGGTCAGGGAAACTGTCGGCGGCCTGATTCTCGAAAGTTCCTTCGTATCCGCATTCCGGGTAGTCACAACCATTCCCCTCTTCCCGGTTGACAAGTTTAACAATCTCTCCAAAATCAAATTTGTTTCCTGTCCCGTTCTTGTCATTCACGGAAAACGGGATTCCATTATTCCCTTCTGGCATGGGAAACGGCTCTATGAGGAGGCACATCCTCCAAAAATGAGATTCTGGGTTGATAGGGCACGCCACAATGATGTCATGTGGAGTGCGGGGGGGAAGTATTGGAAAACACTTGAGCGCTTCATGGCCCTCGTTATGGACCGGTCAGGGAATTGATCCAACCTTCGGATAAGCAAAGCAAGAAACCACATCCCTCTTTCCATTGACCATACTAAAGGGTTGTTTTTCTTCCTTTCACTCGACCCCTTGAACCCTTCTGGTAATTACAACTAATCGGGAGATGATCCAAATGAGTTTATTTGGGAAGCGGTAGTATAGGGTATCAGTGAAACCTGTTAAACGGAGGCATTGCCTTTCGGTCTTCTGCTGTGGGAAGGTCGATAGGAGCGTCTTCTCTTTTGGGGTTCTTCTCCACTCTTGGGGCCGGCATCTCCCTGAAGGGGGTCCTTCCCGATCCAAAGGGGTACAATCTTCTTCTTTCGAATAAGCGATCGCAGGGTGGGAAGGTCACGCTTGGTCAAGAAGGTAAGGGCCTTGCCCTTTCTCCCCATTCTTCCCGAACGTCCGGTACGGTGGGTATACTGCTCTCCGTCTCCAGGGAAATCCCAATTTATCACATGTGAGACATTGGAAAAGTCCAGTCCCCGGCCGGCAACATCGGTGGCTATGAGGTAGCGCACCTTGTTGTTACGATAGTGCCGGTAGATGGAAGAGCGCTTATCCTGGCTAAGCCCTGCGTGGATATACTCTATATCTCTAAAGTCTTTCTTCATGTTTTTGAAGAGGGCATCCACCTTGTGACGGGCGTTGCAGAAGATGATCGCCTGGGTGATATTCTCTTCTTCGAGATACCGTATCAGTTCCGCCTCTTTATTCTTCGAGTTCAGGTATTCGAAATAGTGCTCGATGCTCTCTGGGGATGGTCTGTCGGTAATAAGAGAGATATGATGAGGATTATGAAGGGTCTTATCTACCAGCTTCTTTATATCGTCATCCATCGTAGCGGCGAAGAGGAGTGTCTGATGATCCTGTAGTATACAGGACATAATAAACTCGACATCTTCCAGGAAGCCTATCTTCAGAAGTTCATCAGCCTCATCCAATATAACGCACTTCACATGGGACAGATTGACCGTCCCGTCATACATCAGATCGATAAGCCGTCCCGGTGTCGCGACAAGGATATGCACCTTGTGATTAAGCTTGGCTACCTGGATGCTCTTACTGAACCCCCCGTATACCGCGAAGGGAACAACATCGGTCTTAACCGCTACACTGTGGATATCATTAACATACTGGATGCACAATTCACGGGTCGGAACGATGACGAGGGCCTGGATGGCGTTAAGTGTCGTATCAACCTTTTGAATGAGGGGGATCGCGCAGGCCGCTGTCTTTCCGGAACCGGTCTCGGCAAGGGCACAGAGGTCCGTACCGGCGGAAATCACCGGATACGACGCCTCCTGAATGGGCGTCATCTCATCATACCCCAGGTTCACGATTGATTCGGAGATGTTTGAGGGGAGGTTTAATTCACTGAATTTCATGTAGGATTTCTCATATTTCTGAGGCGACTATACACAACTGCGCCCTTTTTATCAACATAATTATCTAAGGCCTTTAAATAACGATAAACCAGGGGCTAGTATGCCGATTTGCCGATGAAAAAGCGTTCGGGATCGTAGGATCTCAGGAGCATAATTTCTTCATCGCTGGGCAGCTCCATCCGCTCGATATCATTACTTATCTTCAGATCCCAGTCAACCAGTTCCCTGATCCGGCGGATCGATTCTTCCTCGCTGGCACTCGGTTTCGGCACGTACCCCGTCAGCACCAGTTCATCTCCACCCTTCTTCTCAAACCGCGCCTTTGTCGTGACGACGCACCTGATTTTGGCGCCGGGAGAGGTGATATGTTCGACATTTTCTACAAACTGTCCCTTGTTCTGCTGGGCAACGACAATAGTCTCCCGTGCCGACGTGGCGACATCGTTCGCGCCGCCGGAGCCGACGATAAACTGCCCGTTCATCCGTACGGTATTGACATTTCCCCATCGATCGACCTGGGCGGCGCCGATAACCCCCAGACAGCGGTTGGTATCGCCCCCCATGTGCAGACCAAGTATCTCGAAAATATCGGAGAGCATCGTGGCGGTGGGAATATTCCGGTAATTGAAGACAAATGGGTCCGCCGGCCGGGGGTCATAGTTATAAATTCCGACCTCTGCC
>Ga0307991_1003095_pt1 | contig 10924 bp, 5 predicted proteins | sample EllFjometagen131_FD_203146 | JGI IMG/M metagenome (GOLD analysis project Ga0307991, IMG submission 203146) | Marine microbial communities from Ellis Fjord, Antarctic Ocean - #131 | ecosystem: Environmental > Aquatic > Marine > Unclassified | place: Southern Ocean | collected 2014-10-08 | reverse complement strand
GAACAAAATTTAGGTTCCTTTGAAATTGGGCGCGTAATATTGGAGCATAAGGAGCGCTACATTATCAAAACGCCAGAAAATGAATTTGATTCTGAACTTATTGGTAACTTAAGATTTACAGCTGAAAGCAGATATGATTTTCCTGCTGTTGGAGATTGGGTTGCCTTTTCGGAATATGACGAAGGCAAAGCTATTATTCATGCTATTTATCCTCGTTTTTCTATCATTGAAAGAAAAGCTGTTGGTCAATCAGGACAAGTACAAATAATTGCTACAAATATCGATTTTGGCATCATTGTTCAGGCTGTTGACAGAGACTTTAATTTAAACAGATTGGAAAGATATTTGACTATTTGTAATTCTTCAAATGTTGAACCCATTATTGTACTAAGTAAAATAGATTTGATAAATAAATTGGAGTTAGAATCTATTATCGACCAAATTAATCAGCGAATTAAAAATGTTCAAATAATTGCAGTCAGCAATCAATCACAAGGCTATGATCAGCTGGAACCTATCATAGAAAAAGGAAAAACCTATTGTTTACTTGGCTCTTCAGGAGTTGGGAAATCAACACTTTTGAATAGTCTTTCAGGCAAAGTGCAAATGAAAACGGGCGAAATAAGTTCGAGCGTAAACAAAGGAAAGCATATTACAAGCCATCGTGAATTGATTGTATTGGATAGTGGAGGCATCTTGATAGATAATCCTGGTATGCGAGAAGTTGGTATTGCCGACTCAAGTAGTGGATTAGAAATGACTTTCGAAATCATTATTGAATATGCCGAAAAATGCAGATTTAAAGATTGCACACATATTCATGAGAATGGATGTGCTATTCTGGAAGCTGTTGAAAACGGAGAAATTGATGAAGATTCGTATTTCAATTATCAGAAAATGGAAAAAGAAAAGGAACATTTTGAATCGGATGCCAAAGCAAGGAAGAAGAAGGACAAAGATTTTGGGAAAATGGTAAAGAATGTCAAAAAGCAAAGAAAAGAGAATAAGTATTAAAGATTGGAATGCTTATTTGTCCTCATTTAAATACAGTAAATTTCCTTCTTCATTTAAAATTCATCTTACCTTTCTATTTTTGGTTTTAAACCAAGAATTAAAATACGATGACGCATATAAAAACTTTAATATTGCTTATTCCTCTAGTTATTTTCTTTAGTTCTTGCATCAAAGAAACGAATGAAATAGAAAATGAGCCAAGTCCTGAAATTATTGCATTAACTAGCTTGGATATGTTTGCGCCGTCTTTTTATCTTATGGATACCGATCCTTTATTTATTGAGGAATTAAATACTTTTCTTGAACATGTATATCAGGAAAATTTGCTTCATCCTTTAGATAATGGAACAGGTATAATTCCTAGTTTCAGCATACCGGCAATGGGAGCTTTTGGTGCAGGAAAAGGACCAACAAATACAGAACAGCATCATCCTGCTGTTGATATTCACTTCGATGGAAATCAAACTCAAGTTCAGTTGTTTGCCGTTATGGATGGATTTGTGAATACCTATACAGATGCAGATAAGTATAGACATTATATCAGCATAACAAAGCCTATTCAAGATGAAAATGGGAATCAACTAGGGAAGCTAGTCGTGCTTTATGCTCATGTTGATTTAGATTTAGACCAAGCTGATGCCTTAAATATAAATGGAACTACAGTGCAAAAAGGAGCATTAATTTCTAAAAACTTATATGCTGCAACTGTTGGAGGCCCGCATCTTCATTTTGAAATAAGATATTATAGGGCAAATGATATTGGAACAGAAAGCTTCTACGGATTTATGAGTTCAAGTTCCCCGGATCTAACAGACACTTCTAAAGGGCAATGGCAATATGGTGTTTGGAATCCTACTGTAGGATATGGTTTTGGAGACCCTAAGAGTTTTGGTTTAGACTTATAGTTTTTATGAATACTAGTTAAAACTTCTAGCTTTATCTAGATAAACTACCAATGACAACATAATGTAATGCCTGTAAATCAGCGAAATAATATTTTTCAATGCCACTCCCGATGGCAAAAATGTAATTGGGACTTCCTTTTTATTCTCATAAGAAAGTGATAGAATATATATCTTGCCATTTGGGCAATACGGTTTAGTTTTGTAGGCATAATAATATCGTTGTGTGCTATTTGGGTAGAGAATGCATAATTAATTAAGCAAATGAATTTAGAAACAAATAGATTGATACTAAGACCGATTAATCTTGGCGATAAAAACGAGATTTTTAAATATCGTTCCAATACAGAGACAAATAAATATCAGGGATGGATTCCCCAAACAATTGATGATGTAGAAACTTTCATAAGAAAGATTTCGCAACAGATTAATGAACCTGAAACTTGGTTTCAATATGTCATCATAGAGAAAGAGACTCAAAAAATAATTGGTGATTTAGGTATTCACTTTCTCGATAGCGAAAATAAACAAGTTGAAATTGGATGTACATTGAATAAAGATTTTCAAAATAAAGGTTATGCCACCGAATCAGTCAAAAGAGCCATTGACTATTTATTTAAAGAGTTGAATAAGCATCGGATTATTACATCAATTGACCCTGAAAATAAAAACTCAATCCGCCTGGTTGAACGAATAGGATTTCGAAAAGAAGCTCACTTTGTTGAGAGTTTATGGATAAATGGAAAGTGGGTTGATGACTTGATATATGCATTAATTGAAAAAGATTGGGAAAACTAAACTCGTGATAATTTGGTATTAAAAATCAAATTACGATGCCTTGTAAAGAAATAATAAAAATGGATATATAAATATACATCACGCGTTAAAACAGATCTGTCGATAGACGGAGAGCTCGGCAAAGCCAAACGTGCGATAGCAGAGACATACTATAAAGTATATGTATCTGGTATTCAGAGCGCCTTATGATGGATTAGTGTAGAAGCAAAAATACTTATATGCATTGCCGTTTTTTTTTTCTAAATTTGAGCCTAATTGATGCGATTTTTAACTTGGATAATGAACAAATATAAGCTGAATCAGTGTTTTGTTTGTCAATGAAGAGAAATCTTTATTTGCATGTTCTCAGGATGGTATTGATATGCCCTTAAATTGGAGGGTTAGTGAAAATGAAAAATGATTAGTAAAGAATAGCAGCCACCCTTTTTCGGCTCTTTCAAAAATTAGAGTTTTAATTCAGTACTTTAACTATGAAAAACCCAAATAAGCTTAGACAAGTATTCCTTGTTTCCACATTATTTCTTTTTAGTTTAACCCAGCTTCAGGCTCAAATATGGCAAGCAACGGCAGGTCCTGCTGGAGGCGATATTCCAAGTATGGCACTTCATCCTACCGATTCTACCATCATGTATGCAGTAGGGAGAAAGGATGGTCTATTTAAGACAAACAGCTATGGTGCGTCCTGGAATTTCTTGCCTTATGATATAGAAGTCGAACAATCGATTAGTAATATTCTGATAAATTCAGATAACCCAAACATATTGATTTGTTCCTCTTACAACGATTTGCTTAAATCGTCGGATGCAGGGCTTAGCTGGAAACAATTAAACAATGGGATTGTTGCTGAGAATAAATTTATAGATGTATTAATCAATGATCCTGTTGTAGCTGATAAACTATATTTTGGTGGAGGATCACATGCGCCGGAGGTCAGTCCAACAGTATATATGTCAACCAATAACGGCGAAAACTGGACCGATATCGCAAGTAATCTTATACTGCCTTTTGGTGTTCATGTAAGTTCTATTTGTCCTCTTGGAAATGGTAATATATATATAGGTGTAAATGATGTAACGCTTGAGCTTTGGGGCAAGGGAAAAGTTTTTTATACAGCGAATGAAGGTGCATCCTGGTCTGAAGTTGATTTTGGTCAAACCGAAGATCGATTTGTTATGAGTATACATGCAAATGCCCACGATTTGACTAAAGTTTGGATATCCGAAGGGCCGATTTACAATAACTTTTTAGATCCACCTTATTTGTATGTATCCGACAATAGTGGAGCCACTTGGAATGCCAAGACTTTTGGGATAGCTAATTTTGATACTTCGCAAATGCGGATTATAGGTTCATCAGCAACGAGTGGCAATATTTATATTGCTAGTGGTGGCAATTTGTATGTTAGTCGGGATAGCGGTGCTAGTCTGGAAGAAATCACTTGCCCTCAAGAAATCTTACGTTTTGATTTATTTCACGTCTATGAACAGGCATCCAATTCTGATAAAATCTTCTTACCAACAGGAGCTAATGGCATTGCTTATTCACCTGATTCTGGAAGTTCATGGAGAGTCATTAATAATGGCATCCTCAATACTTCTATCAATCTTTTAAGCGTTGATCCAAATAATTCAGGAGTGGTTTTTGCATCCTCTTCTAAGGGAGAAGGTCTATTTAAATCGAGTGATTATGGAGAGCATTGGGAGATATTAAATAAAAATGGGATCGTGCATCAGTGGGCTGATGAGTTGTTGGTCGACCCTACCAATTCAGGAAATGTCTGGTATATTTCTGATGTGCCTTATATTCATAAATCGGAGAATGCCGGCGATGATTGGAAGTTGGTGAACAACCCCTATGAAGCGGATAATTTTAGTTTTTCATCGGTGTATGCAGTGGCTCAGTCAGACGATAATAATATTATTTATGCGGTCAATAATGGCTTTGGTATTTTTAAAGGAACAAAAGAATGGCCTGAGGAATCCTATCACTGGGAGTTCTTAAATACTTCTGATATCGATTATACTTATACTTTGGAGGTTGAGCCTGATAATGAGAATATTTTATACTCGGGCTATAATAAAAAGCCTTTCGAAGATAGCGCTTTGATAAGGGCTTCTTATGATGCTGGCAAAGAGTGGTTTACCTCTTTGGCTATTGCTGATGCCGAGGGCATCACATCTGTTGAGATTGATCCTCTCAATAAAAACAATATCATGGCAGCCTCTGTAGGCAAGGAAGGAATCCTATGGAAAAGTGAAGATAAAGGACAAAATTGGCATATATTAAATCCATGGTTTAATTTCACAACCATACATTCTTATGCCACAAATGGAAATACAGCCTATGCTGCCACTTGGGGAGGAGGGATGTATAAAACTTCGAATAACGGCTTGGATTGGGTGAAAATGGAAAGTGAAGAATGCAATTCTGCAGCCACCGTTGCCATACAAAATAACAATGCTGATCATGTTTGGATAGCCGATCGGACTCATCCATTAGTTTTTAAAAGCACCGATGGTGGAAGCACCTGGGATACTGTTTTTAATGCTGGCTCAGATTATAGAAGAATCATGAATTTGGAGTTGGATCCACATAATAATGATCGGTTTTATGTTACAGCCATGGATGCGCAGGGTTCTGGAATGACAGGTGGTTTATTCAGAGTGGAGAATGAAAATGTGGAGCTTATTACCAATGGCTTATCCCGACTAGTTTTAAAGGTAAAAGTGTCACCATCAAATCCATTATTACTTTATACTGTATTGCATGAGAGTGGCGTTTATAAATCAGAAAATGGAGGGGCCTCATGGAGCGAGCTGTCAGCTACATCCAGTGGATTACCAGATTCTGGATTTAACGATATTGTGATCGATCCAAACAATGCAAACACCCTTTATTTATTGGGTGGTAGCGATGTGAGGTTTTCGACCATTGCATCGGCAGGCATGGATACTGATCTTGTATTTGGTGTATATAAAAGCACCAATGGAGGCGAAACATGGGAGAATATCAATCATGATGTTTTAGGCGAAAATAGCGGTAGTATCAAAAGCATGACTTTTGTCGATAATTCTTCCCAGCAAATTTATCTTTCTGCCGAAAATGGAGTTTTTTATTCTTTGGATGCTGGAGCAAATTGGGTGGAAGAAGCAAATTTACCTTATAAAACATTGGGTGGATTAACTGTTTTTAATGATGTTATTCAGGCATATACAATGGGAGCTGGCGTTATTTCCGGAAATATAAATACCGATCATAGCGTAGCCTGGAATAGTGAGGCAGGATTCAAAAATAAAATTGATTTTGCACAGCTTATAAAACATCCTACTGAAGCATCTATACTTTATGCGAGTGCCTATCCCGGAGGAATATTCAAATCTTTCGATTATGGTGAAACCTGGCACGAAAGAAATTTTGGCATCCCAAGTTTTAAAGTCGATGATCCTTTAAGAGAAGGTTATTATGCCTTGGATATCAATGCCTATAATCCAGAGATTATGTATTTGGGTCTCTATAAAAGAGGAGTTTACCGCTCTTTCAATGGTGGAGATACCTGGTATCCTGTAAATGGAAGACAATGGGAAATGAGCACGGCAGCTATTACCTGTCTGGTGTCGGATAATACAAATGAGAATACGGTATATGTAGGAACACTCAACGGTATGTATAAAACAACTGACGGAGGCACTTCATGGACGGAGTTTAATGAAGGCATGGGAAAGAAAGAGATTCGTTCGATCAGTATGAACACCAGAGGAAATCTAAATGTTGGTACTAAAGGACATGGATTGTATACTTTATTCGAAAATAAATGGATTGCCAATGAGGGTTTTGGTAATTGGGGAACCTCTTGGCCTATGTGGGATAACAGACCAATGTACCAATATACTTCTTTATTGATTCATCCTGAAGATAATCAAAGGATGATGCTGGGAACTTTCCCTCAAGGGATATACCTTAGTAATGATGGAGGAATGTCGTGGCACGAAAGCAATATTGGATGGACCAATGACGGAGTATTTCGATTGGTTTGTCATCCTGAAAATCCTGAGATTGTATATGCAGGTACTTATAACGGACTGAATATATCCTATGATTTTGGTCACAGCTGGCAAATGTCGGATGAAGGTTGGCCAGATGAGCAATGGGTTTTCTCCATCGATTTTGATCCTTCAAATCCTGATATTATGTATGCCTGTTCAAAAAATGGAGAGAATAAAGGGCGTGGAGCAGAAGATTTTTATGGTACCGTAATGAAATCGACTAATGCAGGAAAATCATGGTCTTCCATCACTAACGGTTTGGATCTAGGTCAGGAATTTTATCAGATTATCTGTGATAAGTTTCATTCGGGCGTGCTTTATCTATCAAGTCAACACGATGGGCTTTTCCGTTCATCAGATGGTGGTAATAGTTGGGAAGCATTTAACAGCGGGCTAGTGGATATACATCCAGGCACCAATGGAAATAATGTGACCAATACACTTGTTTTATCAGATGATAATTCGGTGCTTTATTATGGAACCATAGGAACAGGAGTATTTCGTTCTTTATTGCTTCCAATTCTTTCGGCTCAAGAGTTGAAAGCCGTTCCGCAAGGAGAAGAGATTCAACTCAATTGGCAATTTACCGACATTGCAGAGAATTTTAAAAAGTTTAAAATCTACAGAAGCAAAGATGAAATCGATGATGTATCCACTTTAACTCCCATTCGGGAAATTATAGGGTTCGATACGCTAAATTATATGGATACTGAGGTTGAAAATGGAGAATTGTATTATTATGCCGTTACCGTGGTGAATGATGATGATTATGAAACAGAAGATTATCCAACAGCTGGGCCTGTAGGAGTTTCTGCTTCCAATAATCCTCCTGAATTGATGATCGCCTTGGTGGATCAGCAAACCACTGTTGGCAAAAGCTTCATTTATAATATTGCTGAAAATTCATTTGTTGACCCTGATGAGGATGTCTTGACTTACAATGCTTTTGAAGTTGGGAAATTATCATTGCCAGCCTGGTTGTTGTTTAATGCTGAGGATTTATCTTTCTACGGAACGCCTACCACAATAGATATTGGAGAGTTTAACATTCAGGTGGAAGCGAGTGATCCCTTTGATGCAAAAGCCTCCGATGACTTTATAATAAAAGTAGAATCGGGTGTTGGAATCGATGTGCTCGAACAGGAGCCATTAAATATTTATCCAATTCCGTCTAATTCATTTATCACTATTGAAGATTTTTCAACGGACGAGAACTATCGTGTTGTCATTTATGATTTGAGCTCGAAGAAGGTGATGTCGACAAACGATTTTGCTGTATATACGTATCATAATAAAATCCAAATCGATGTGAATCAATTGCAAAATGGAATTTATATTCTATTGGTAAAAAGCAGATCGATGGAAATTATGAGAAAAATAATTATCCAGCATTAATTTTTGTCTTTCTTTCGGAAAATTGTTTTGTCTTTGTACTGTTAGCGGTGGTGTGAGTCCTATCTAATCTATCTTCTGATGGTTGATAATCATTTTAGTGTGGAAGAGGTGAATAATACCAATTATGTTTCAAATTGATTGATTGATAAAATGAATTATTTTTTTCTTTGTTAAGGCTGAAAATCTTTGCATAGCCGTAGCTACGGAAATATTTTCTAACGAAAAGAAAGGGGAAAAGTAACATTTTATATCTCTCACTTTAATGCATTGTAGGTATAAACTGGTGGTTCAGGGTTTGCCTTTTAGAGCAGCCTATAAAAAGGTTGGAAAGGATATTTAAACGGAAATTTATGTTTAGAGGAGATAAAATGGAAGTTTGAGAATAATAATTACAAGCTGGAAGCAGATTAACTTCTGGAGGAGGTTTATTTCACCTGAAAATTAAACATCTCTTCTTCGCCAATGAAGCCCTGAAGGCGATCGCCAATAGAAACAGGGCCAACGCCTGCAGGTGTGCCGGTATAAATTAAGTCGCCCATTTTTAGGCTTACAAATTGAGAAATATAGGCAATGATGGTATCGATATCGAAGATCATATCGCGGCTATTTCCTTCTTGTCGGATTTCGCTGTTAATCTTTAAACTAAAATCGAAGTTTTTCAAATCTGTAAAGTGAGTTTTGGGAAGAAACTTTCCAAGAGGCGCCGCGTTATCAAAAGCTTTGGCAATTTCCCAGGGGAGTCCTTTTGCTTTTGCAGCAGCTTGTAAATCGCGTGCCGTAAAATCAATACCTAAACCAATTTCTTCGTAATAGTTTTTGGCAAATTCCTTTTGAATATGTTTGCCTACTTTACTGATTCTGACCACGACTTCCAGTTCGTGATGAATGTCTTGTGAGAATTCCGGGTAAAAGAAAGGGCGGTTTCTTAGTAATAATGATGTTTCCGGTTTCATAAAAAAGACGGGTTCTTTAGGAACTGGATTGTTTAACTCTTTGGCGTGATCGATGTAGTTGCGACCTATACAGATTATTTTCATTATAATTGGTTTAAAGTTTAAGGTTCAGAGTTTAAAGTTGTGTCAATTTATGAGAGTAATCTTTTTGCCACTAAACCACAAAATTTCAATAAATGCAATCCGTTAGTTATCTGTTTTTGTGAATTTTAGTGTATTGGTGTTTTTGTGGCATTTATTATTTTTTTATATTTTCGGAATGAACCTAAAGTTAGAAGTTCAAACTTGAAACATCAAACTTCGAACTGATTTCTAGAACAACTTCATATTTCCTAAATTACTGCTTTTCAGTTTTAGTCGGGTGATTACTCTATTGGTTGATAAAGGAAAATCGCCTTTCATCATCCAATCGTAATAAGAAGATTCTTTTTTAAATATTTCGCTTACCAATTTGCCTTTATGTTTTCCGAAGTTAATCACTTCCTGTCCTTCATCATTATAAATAATAAAACCAATCAAATCGGCTACTTTATTGACTTCAGTGAATTCAGCCAATGCTTTTATATCATTCACAATGGGTTTTGAAATATTTCCTTTTTTATCTTTAAATTCTACATCCTTATAACGGTCTAGCTGAGCTAAAAACACTTCGTAAGTAGCAATGGTATCCGCTTCGGCACTGTGAGCATTCTCCAGGTCTTTTCCGCAATAATATTTGTAAGCAGCAACTAAAGTCCTTTGCTCCATTTTATGAAAGATGTTTTGCACATCCACTCTATTTCTGTTTTCAACTTCAAAATCAATATCAGCACGTAAAAACTCCTCTACTATAAGCGGTATATCAAATCGGTTAGAATTATAACCAGCTAAATCGCAATTTTTTAAAAACTCATACAAACCTTTTGCCAGTTGTTTAAAAGTAGGTTCGTCCTTTACATCTTCATCAAAAATTCCGTGAATTGCAGAAGTCTCAGCAGGTATTGGCATTTCAGGATTCACACGCCTTGTTTTTATTTCCTTTTTACCATCAGGATGAATTTTTACGATACTAATTTCTACGATTCGGTCGCTAGCCACTTTTATTCCTGTTGTTTCCAGATCGAAAAAAGCAATAGGTCTTTTTAGGTTTAATTCCATTGTATAATTTTTATGTCGGACAAAGGTAGGATTTTTCCTTCTTTTGATATTAAATAAAAAGCTGAATAAAGGAAAAGCAATTAATTTTGCAACGATGTTCAGTATCCATCCGACCAACCACACCCTTGCGGATTTTAATCTAAAGTTTTAAATTTTGCGGTAACAGATCAGCTATTCTGTTTGCAGGGTATTCAGGAATAACTTCCAGCACTTTTTTGAGCCACAAGTAAGGGTTGACATTATTCTTTTTGCAAGTTCCGAAAAAGGAATAAAAGATTGCAGCTCGTTTGGCTCCTTCGTGTGAGCCAGCAAACAAATAATTCTTTCTGCCCAGAGCATTGGGTCTGATGGCATTCTCGACCCCGTTATTGTCAATCTCAAGAGAACCGTCGTAAAGATAATTGAGATAGCTGTCCCAGCGACTGATTGTATAATTCAATGCCACGCCCATTGGACTCTTTGGGATGGCCGTCTTGTTCATAGTTGCAATTAATTTTCCCAGTTCGTTCATAAGGGGTAAGGATTCATCAAGACGGAGTTCTTTCCGTTCTTCTACTGATAAGCCTTGCTCTCTTGCTTTTTGTTCTACAGCATATACCTTTTGCATCAGCGTCATTATCTGACCAGCTTTTTGGGCATCATAGATCAATGCTTTTTCAAAATACCTGCGTGCATGTGCCAT
>Ga0307991_1003094_pt1 | contig 10924 bp, 10 predicted proteins | sample EllFjometagen131_FD_203146 | JGI IMG/M metagenome (GOLD analysis project Ga0307991, IMG submission 203146) | Marine microbial communities from Ellis Fjord, Antarctic Ocean - #131 | ecosystem: Environmental > Aquatic > Marine > Unclassified | place: Southern Ocean | collected 2014-10-08 | reverse complement strand
TCTCCCGATCGTAGTCAATTTGGGTAAATCGGGCCGCGCTGACATGGTTTAAGATTTTCATGGGCAGAAAAAACCGCAAACGAATCTCTTCCGGAGTCAAACTCGCAAATATCCGTTGCAGTGAAGGTTCGTCTTCAGGCACGATGGGACGCAACAGCAATTTGCGCCCATCACCAAGCGGTACTTCTTCTTCCAACGCTTTGGGATAGGGACGAATTGCCAGACGTTTATGGGCATGACCTGAGGTGGCCTTGACTTTGATCCGTGTATCAAGGCCAATGACTCCGTTAGCATCGACCAGCAAAGGGTTGATATCAAGTTCGACAATCTCACCCATATCGATAACCAACTGTGACAAACGTACCAAGGTCAGTGCTATGGCTTCGAGATCAGCCGCCGGCTGATCTCGATAGCCCTCAAGCAACTTATAGACTTTTGTGCGTTTCATCATTTCTCGGGCAAGATGCAGATTAAGCGGCGGCAACCCCAAGACCTTGTCATTAATCACTTCAACCGCAGTTCCGCCGTGACCAAATAAAAGTACAGGACCAAATTGACGATCCTCGAAAACCCCAATAATCAATTCTATGCTGCCTGGACGCCGCACCATAGGTTGGACAGTGAAACCATCGATACGTGCATTGGGACAGATTGATTTAATCCGTTTGAGCATACCTTCAGCTGCTTCTTGAACAGCAGTTGATTGTTCAAGGTTCAGGGCAACACCGCCGACATCGGATTTATGGGTGATGTCCGGCGAAAGGATTTTAAGGGCAACTGGTTGCCCAATTTCTGCGGCCGCCTGCGCGGCCTGAACGGGTGACTCGGCAACCACTGTAGGTACACAAGGAATCCCGTAGGCAGACAACACCGCCTTGCTTTCCGGTTCAGTCAGCCAGGCACGTCCTTCCTTTAAGGCGCTGTTGATATAGTTTTTTGCCGTTGCCGTATCCGGGGTAAACGCTTCGGGTATCGAAGGCGGGGTTTGCATCAATAGTTCCTGATTGCGGCGGTAATCGACCATCTGCATGAACGCCCGAACCGCTGCTTCCGGGGTATCGTAGGAGGGTATTCCATGATTCATAAACAAGCGGCGGGCTGGCCTTGCGGCTTCTTCTCCAGCCCAATTTGTCAGGACACAACTTCGATGACGTTGATTGACCGCGGTTGTTTCAATTACTGCCTGGGCTGCCTCGGTAGCGGAAGCGACTGCGGTAGGACAATTAAGAACTAATATAGCATCAACATTCTGGGCTTCTGACAAGACCTCGAAAGCGGCACCATAGCGACTGCCCGGAGCGTCACCAATAATATCCACGGGATTGCCATGTGACCAGGTTGCCGGCAAAACATTATTAAGCTGGGCGATTGTCTTATCGGATAACTCGGCCAGGTGACCACCGTACTCAATCAGAGCATCCGTTGCCAGAACTCCTAGGCCACCACCGTTGGAAAGGATCGCCAGACGATTACCGTCCGGCAAACGTCCCGCAGTCAAGGACTCCACAGCTTCGAATAATTCCTCTAAACTACGCACTCGCAACATACCGGCCCGCCGGATTGCGGCGTCATAGACTTCGTCCATGCCAGCTAGAGCCCCGGTATGGGATGCGGCGGCTCGGGCTCCTTCAGAATAACGTCCGGCTTTTATGACGATGACTGGTTTCGATCGGGCTGCGGCCCGGGCCGCCGACATAAACTTCCGAGCCTGGGTAATTGATTCGATGTATAACAAAATCGCTGTGGTTGACATATCGTTAGCCAGATAGTCAAGCATATCACCGAAATCGACATCTGCCATGTTGCCCAGCGAAACCAGGTGAGAAAAACCAATTTTACGAGATTTAGCCCAGTCTAATACCGATGTCACAATCGCTCCCGACTGTGCCACAAAGGCAATGTGGCCTTGTAGCGGAGAGGTGTGGGCAAAACTCGCGTTTAAGCCAATCCCTGGCACCATTACTCCGAGACAGTTGGGCCCATTGATACGCAGAAGAGAGGGTCGTGCAGCATCGAGCATCGCCTGATGAAGCTGGTGATGTTCTTCTCCAACAGTTTCGGAAAAGCCGGCACTGATAACGACAGCCGCCCGTGTACCTTTCTGAACAAGTTCGGTGATGATCCCGGGGACGGTAGCCGGAGGAGTGGCAATTACCGCCAGATCCGGTGCTTCAGGGAGACTGGCAATATCTTTGTGTACGCGAATCCCACCGATAACCCGATGCTGAGGATTGACTAGATCGATAGGACCATTAAAACCACCAGACAAGAGATTGTTGGCAAGCACGGCTCCGACCGATTGCGCCTCGTCACTTGCTCCGACAAGAACTATGGAACGTGGTTTGAACAAGCACTTAAGATTGCGTATACTCATGAACACCTCAAATTATAAACAGATAGTTTTCTGGTAACGGCTTCCTAGTCATCCTTCCCTTTATGAAAAGCATCTTTTGCCCCCTGCAGCATCCCTGAGATAGCCCCTGTCGCGATATCCATAGATCTCTTTCCGAGCTCCACAGCCTGTTCTGCTATGATACTTGTCACTTTGCCGGCAGCTTCGACGGTTGTCTGGGTAACCTCTTTTCCGGCCTCCTTCAGTCTTTCAGCAACTTTTCCCATTGCCTGACCGGTCGTTTCCCTGAGTACTGAAGTTGTTTTTTCGGCATGTTCAACTAGCTCGGTTAATATAGATTTTGCCGTGTCTCCTGAGTTTCCGGCTACTCTGAGAACCGTCTCGGCAAAAAGCTCTTCGATGGTTTCAAGGTCTTTTTTTGTCCGGACCAGATCATCGTGGATAAATTCTTTGCTGGTATCGCCAATCGATTCCACGGCCGCAGCAATTCCTTTTTGAGCCCCTTCAAAGGCGCCATGAGCAACAATCTTGATTTCCTTGCCCATCTCTTCGGCACCTTCCACGGCACCAGAAATGACTTTTTCAACGATCTCTTCCATCCTGCCCGCTCTAAATCGGCCCTCTTTCAGGGCCTTTTCAGTTGCCTCACTGGTAATATGAGCCACAGTTTCTTTTACATCTTTGCCGACCTTAATGGTCTGTTTGACCGCCTCTTTAACCGTATCCCGAGTCAGACCGAGCAGCCCAGCACTCTTGAGTTTGGCATCGTTCAGGGCTGTCTCAATATCTGTTTTTACCTTCTCGGTGAAATTTCCTGCGGCCTCTCTTGCACCCTCAAAAGTCTCATTCAGTCCCTTGGCCAAGTTCGCTTCTTCTTCCCATAATCGTTTTTTAACCTGACCGAGTTCCTTATGAGTGGTATCCAGAATCTGCGACTCGACCTGTTTGATACCGTCCACCGCACCGTGCAGTGCGGCAGAGATTTTTTCCTCGTTGGCATCTTCAATCTCCACCAGAGTTTGAATCGTAATTGTTACCGACTCCTTCGAGATCTCACGCAGATTTTTTACATCAGCCCTCAATTTTTGGGTGTTCTGTGCGACACCGTCACGGGTAATCTCATAGACCCGGTGTGTGGTTAGTTCACCGCTTTCCTTGGCTTTCTTAATGTTTTTAATGAGTTGCTGTTTCATTTCCTGGAACATGGCTACTTACCTCTCTTTAGTTTCTCTCAATTTTTCAGCGATACGATCCCGCATTTGATTTTCTGATATGCTTTGCACCTCCTGATACCTGCCGTCGTAATTCTTCCAACTCTTCCAGTAAATCCAGGGCCAGAGCAGCACCGGCCATATTGACCTGGAGGTCACGAATCAAACGCTGGGCAGTCTGTACACGATGAATTTCCCTCAAGCCGAATCTCCATTGACGGGGAGAGGAGCCGGCCGGAACAATCATACCTTCGTCAATCATCTCCAGGATCAGTTCTGTACTCTGGCTGCAGAGATCACTTAATTCCTGGAGCGTATAATTGGTATTTTCATCAAGCAGGATTGAGGTATAAATAGACACTTGCTTTTTCATTTTAGTATCCTTTCAGGGACTGGCGGGGATTCATCGGCATGGTTTCAGCCATATTCCGATAGACCTCTTTTTCCTTATCCGTTTTTGCTTCCGGGATAACTATTTGCAGGGTGACAATCTGATCTCCGCTATGGCTGGCGCTACAGAGTCCGCGACCTTTCAAACGCAGCTTCCTGTCACTTTGAGAACCCGCAGGAATATTTAATTTCACGGTGCTGCTCAAGGTGGGACACTCAACCGTTGCACCCAGGGCAGCCTCCCAGGGGGTGACCGGCAGAGTCAGGTGAATATTTCGTTTGTCAGTACTGAAAAAGGGATTTTTTTCGAGCGAGATTTCCAGATAAAGATCACCATGGGCAGCGCCTCTAAGGCCCGGCATACCCTGGCCCTGGAGTCTTATTTTTTGGCCTTCAATCACCCCTTTAGGAATTGTAACCGTAATGGAATGATGACGGTTGATTAGTTGTCCCTGATCATTGATTTCTGGTTTGGACAGGGTAAATGTTTTCTTGGCACCATGCCATGCCTCTGCAAGAGTGATGATAATGCGGGCATGATGGTCTTCTCCTTTGTTTGAAAATGATCCAGCCCGGCTCTGTCGAAACTGTCCGGAACCAAAGAGTTGTGAGAAAAAGTCACTGTAATCTGCCTGTTTTGCTCCGCCAAATCCGGCACCGGAAAACTCAAACCCGGAATCCCAGTCCGACGGCGGCTGGAAGTCCTGTCCCGATTGCCAGTTGTTGCCGAATTTATCGTAGGCCGCCCGTTTTTCAGGATCACTTAAGACCTCATAAGCTTCACCCACTTCCTTGAATTTTTGTTCGGCATCAGAATCTTTATTGACGTCGGGATGGAGTTTGCGGGCCAATTTTCGGTAGGCTCGTTTAATTTCATCCTGTGGTGTATCCCGTACAATACCAAGAGTTTTGTAGTAATCTTTATATTCCATCTTTAACGCTTTCTTCTGAACCAGCATAACGACTGTAAATGTACAATATAGTATAATCCTCCGCAGGAGAATGTCAAACTTATCTTTAATAGCTTTTTACAGCAAACGACCTCTTTTTATTCTTAATTTAGCTGGCTGTGCACCCAGGGAAATTTCTCGGTGGGTAGAGAGAGACTACAGCAAAGGCACCCAGACATCCGGGAGTGGCCCCCAGGAAAGAGGCTCGGAAATTTTAAAAAAAATATCGAAGCCGCACTTCTAGTTTATTGCGGTTGAGTTTTTCGCCATACTCACTGGATTTACCTCCACCAAGATAGGAAAAACGCAATCTCATTTCCCAGTTCGTTATTCCTGTATAAACAACTTCCGGACTTACTGAGAAACTGCTGTCATCCAGATTAACAATAGCGGTGAGACCTGGTGACAGGTAAAGTATATCATAGGGTTCCTTCTGACTGAATTTGGTATAGAGATAGTTGCGGCCAGATTGCGGTCTTCCATACCCCTTTATGCTGAGATCTTGTGCTTTACTTAGAAGGGAGTCATCTCTTGCTGCAAGAAATTGATTTTCTCCTTCGCTAATAAGCTGAAAAAAATGATCCATCTCTTCTTTAGAATAACCGGCGTCGTTATGATAATATTCAATGATAGAAGTCAAATCATTCTCCGATAGATAGCGCAACCCCAGGAGCCAGGATGTTGCTGAAACTTCCTCGACCAGAACCGAGTAGTCGGCCAGGAGGCGTACTCTTTCTTGATTCGGGACATAGGCAAACTCCCCGTGGATTTCAAAATTGGTAGCCAGATTTCGGGAAAAATCCAGGCCGTAACGGGTTGAACGACTGTTGCCTGAATAATAAACCAGATCGATGTCCGTGTCGTAATACAGGAGATATAGCTTGACCGCCAGGTTGACATTATTGATTTCGCCAAAGTCTTCATTTACCTCATCCCATACCGGCAGGATCACTGTGGTCAGGGCTGCGGTCTGCAATGACCCGGCAAAACTTTTAATAAGGTCGATTTCACCGGTGATATAACCTTCCAGTGCCTCTTCGGGATCGTTTGGGTCTTTGCGACGGTTAATAAAGCCGACAGGATCCCAGGCATAGCCTTTTCCCCATTTGTATGCCTTTTTACCCAATCCCCCAGTTAAGAGAGGCACCGGCCTGATACTGACATAGGCCTCATAAACATCTGTCATATCAGCCCAGCCCAGATCATCCTGTTGGGCTGCAGCCTTGAGAGTCCAGTTTAGACTGGCTATCCCCTGATCATATCGCCCATCAATCTGTAAGCTGCCACTGAAACGATCCCGGGTCGAGAGGGAGGGGTCAGAGAGATTTAAGCTACTAAAGGCTGATCCCTGATTGATGTCCATGTGTTCCCATTTAAGCTCCGCGTAACCTCCCCACTGTAAGGGCTTTTTCTCGATTTCATCGAGCTCAAAGCTAAATTCATCCTCACCATGGACGATTATCGGAATAAGCAGCAACAGACTAACCAGCAAACAAACAGAACCGTAAATCAGCCTGGAGGGTAAAAGCTGACCCCGGGCGGCTAAGTGCCATGCAGTAAGGCCCCGGTCAGCGAAGTTCATCGACCCTGGACATATAGTTGAGGGTAAATACCTCATCTGCCAGCTCACGTTTATTGACCTTGGCAAAGAGCATCACCGATTTATATTCTTTATAAAGCGGGCTGCTGGTCTCCAGCATTGACGGTCTGACAAGTCCAGCGCCAAAATCCTTTATTTTTGAATAATGGAGGGTCTTGATCAACATGCCGCTTATCGCGTAACAGTCAATGCTGGTCGGCAAAAGGGTCGTTTTATCTATCTTCATCTTGAGACCGGCATAGGCCACAGATGGTGATTTGGCCTTGAGGTCTAGAAGGTATGAGTCGCCCTGATCGGTTACCTTCTCGGCCTTATATTCAAGATTATAATCAAGGCGCAGGATATCCGAGTTATTAAAAATACCGCCGACTACCGATTGCAGGCTGGTGATCCGGATCGGTTTTCCCACATTGGGGATATAGAGCCACATATTATCACCACGCCGTAAGGTGGCACGGCCCTTTTCGCTGGCTGGTGACAGGAAAAGGGCCACCATTTTATCCGGCCCCTTTTTCACCGTATAGAAGACAAACTCTTTCTGAGAACCGTCGGGTTCTATATTGATCAGTTTTCGATACATCTCATAGGACTGAGGCTGCATGTTTTCATCTACCTGACGCAAGATTTCATTACCGTCAAGGGCGCAGGCTGCAGCCACCCAGACCGAACTCAGAAAGAAGGTGAGGAAAATAGTCTGTTTAGCGATTTTGAATAAATGTCTGTACCACATTGGCTGCGACTCCTGTTTTTTGGATGTATAGGATATGTCGTTCCTTGAGAGCTTGTTCCATTTTATTGCCAATATTCCCGGCGATAATGATGGTTACTCCTTTTTGAGCAAACAATGAAGAAACGATTCTACGAACGCCCCTGGTCTGCTCTTTGACGGGATTGTTTATGGCCTCAAGAAAAGTAGCTTTGCCATCAAAGATCAAGAAAAATGGAGCTCGCCCGGTCTCCAGACTTATGGCCGCATCTTTTTCCTGCCCGGTTGCCGCTACGGCAATCTTTGTTGATTCAGCATTCGCGTTTTGGATAATGGAACAAAAAAGAAGGAAAAATACCAAGGCAATAAGAGTGCTTTTTGTTTGTGAGTTTCTTGTTTTCATAGTTTCTCCTTTTAATGTTTTATACATGCCTGAGGGCGGTTATCGGATCCATTCTGGCGGCTTTCCAGGCTGGCTGCAAACTGGCAAGAACTGAGATGGCTATAACGATGAAGGCCACGGTGACTACATCACCTGCTCCAATAGTGGGTGAAAGCAACAGGCCTTTCTGACGACCAAAATCAAAACTTATCTGGGCCACATTCATGCCGGCAATGGTAACGAGACTGATGACAACGCCAATCAAGGTGCCCAACAGGCCAAGGAGAAATCCTTCAACGACGAAAAGCGCTAGTATTTTGTTCGGAACCGTGCCAATGGCGGCAATGGTGCCGATTTCGTTGATCCGTTCAAACACTGCCATAATCATCACATTCATGATACTTACCAGGACAATGGCCACCAGCATGATTTTTATAAAGAGGGTCATCAGGTCAATCATCCGGGCGATATTGAAAAATGGTGACAATTTCTGCCAGGTATGAACCTCAAAAACCGGTTTATCCAGCTTGTTTTTTATTGGGCCAAGTGCAGCCTTTATCCGGGAGAAAACTTTGGCCATATCCTCAATATTATTAAGGCGGATGGCAATTTCACTGATCTCATTGTCCTGGATGCGCAGGAGGCTTTTGGCATCATCAATATGGATAATACCATCCCGGCCGCCCGGGCCGGAGATACCTTCCAAAATACCGCGAACCACAAAAGATTGACCATTTACCGAACCATCTTTATTGGTGGCTACCAGGACAATAGTGTCGCCGATTTTAACCTTCATACCTTTGGCAATAAGTTCCGGTACCAAAATTTCTCCCTTTGTCAGTAATCCCTCTTTATCACCTTTGATGATACGCTCAACGAGCATGGGCACGGTTAGCATCTCCCGGGTCGGATTCACCGCATTTAGACGAATATTGGTGGTTTCCTTGAAATTGCTGAACATGGCACCGAGCTTGATGCGCCGTGAGTAGGCTGCAACCTCTTTGCTGTCGTCAAGGAACTCTTGTACCCTGACCACCTGTTTTTCCTTGAGGTTACGATCCAGAGGCAGGCTGTCAATGGAGGCAAGGTAGCCCTTTTTATGGATCTGCAGGTGACCCAGCATGGAGTCGGTTACCTGACCGATCATCATGGCCTTGAAGGAGCCTGATACGGAAATAAAGAGCAGCACCGCTACAACGCCCAGAGTGATCAGCATGGATGTGAGAATGGTTCGGCGCTTATAACGGCGCAAATTGCGGATCGCCAGTTTGAAGATATTAAACATGGTTCCCTCCCGATTTTTGCAGAAGTTTGCCATCTTCCAGGGTGAAAATAATTTCGACATTCTCCACAACCTTGGGATCATGGGTCGAAAAGATAAAGGTCGTGCCGAATTCATCACGCATATTTTTCATAAGTCCGATAATTTTATGGGCGGTCTTACTATCAAGATTTGCGGTTGGTTCATCGGCAAGGACCAATCGGGCATTGGTTACTAAGGCTCGGGCTACTGCCACCCGCTGTTTCTGACCGCCGGAAATCTGGCTCGGGAACTTATCAGCCTGGTCGTTCATGCCAACGGCTTGCAGTAATTTATGAACTCGTTGCTGCCGCTTCTTTTGGGGCTGGTTTTGCACCATCAGCAGGGGATATTCAATATTTTCCGCTACGGTGAGGACGGGAATCAGGTTAAAATCCTGGAAGATAAAACCGATGGTTTCTCCGCGAAAATGGGCCGACTGCACACGGTTCATGGTGCTGACATCCTCGCCGGCCACAATGAGTTTTCCCCCTGTTGGAGGGTCAAGGCAACCGATCATGTTCAGCAGAGTGCTCTTGCCACTACCCGATGGTCCGATAAAGGAGACAAAGGATCCAGGCTCAACAGAAAAGTCCACCCCCTGAATAGCCTTCACTACAATATCCCCGGCAATATAGGTTTTTTCAAGTTTCTGAGCCACAACTAACGACATAGGCATTTGCCTCTTTTTAATTTCCATTTTGGGGTTGCAATATTTCCAGAATCAATCCCTGAATCAGGGCTCCGACTAACAGATAGAATGACAGAACAATCGTAAAGGCCAGGCCGAAATAGTCAATCATCATCGGTAAAAGGGGGATTTTTATGGTTCTGGAGGCAAAAAAGACGACAATGAATGCGTCCTTCATACCATGACTGCGTAAATCTTCAAGCAAGGGGTACCAGATATACATCGGCCCATGGCTGATCACCCCGGCTGCCAGGGCCCAAAACCAACCCTTGCCACCACTCTCCTCTCCCAGGTGCCTGGCGACTTGTTGGGGCTGTAAAAAAAAGTTGAGCAAGGAGGTTAGCAATATAACCATGAGTAAAATGGGGACAATATTCACCAGGGTTTTGCCACTCTTCTGCAGAGCCAGTTGAGCAGCTTGACTGTTGCCGATAAAAAGCAGACCATAAAAAATAAGAACGATGAGCAGGAGATATTTACCTCGAAAGACAAAAGGTTTATCCTGTTCCTTCATGTTAACACCTGGACGGTAAGGGTGGTCAGCGTCGCAATTAGCATGGTAAAGACAAAGGCCAGGATATTTCGATACAGGGTAAAACGACCGCCAAACACCTCCACTTCAGCCGGCAGATGGCTTAATCCCAGGGTAACCCAGGAGATGACAAAAGCACTCACTGCATAGAGCGAGATTCCTTGGTTGAGAAGTTCTCCGCCCAGCAGATAACTGACCACCGGATTGCCGGCGGCGGTGGCACCGGCCAGGGTGCCGATCAAGGTGTCGATAACACCATTGCCCCTGAAGAGAGTCGCAAGCATCTTCGGCGTCACCAGAACCTGAAAAAGACCGACCAAGCCGATGATCCCTAACAGGAGAGGGCTTATGGCCAGGAAGGAAAGAGCGCTTTTTTGCAAAACTTTGCGAAAAGTTGGCTTCTGTGGTGATCGTTTATTTTGTTCCTTGTTCATGATTGTTTCTCTCATTGCTTTTTATTGTGGTCAATTAAAACCGAGCAATAATCCTGATTGATAAAAAATAAAGCTGGTCAGCCAGGCAATACCAAGGCCGGAAACCAGGCTGATCAGGGTAATCCCGAGGGATCGTGATTCTGAGTAAATGGCGGCAATGGTGGCCACACATGGGGTGTAAAGCAGGCAGAAGATCATAAAACTGATGCACTGTATCTGGGTAATATGGCTGCTCATCAGACCGGCCAGGTCGGTTCCGCCATAGATAACAGCCAGGCTTCCAACAACGATCTCCTTGGCAATAAAACCAAAGATCAGGGCCACGGTTTCCTGCCAGCCAATTCCCAGCGGCTGAAAAACCGGGGCAAGTATCTG
>Ga0307991_1003091_pt1 | contig 10930 bp, 11 predicted proteins | sample EllFjometagen131_FD_203146 | JGI IMG/M metagenome (GOLD analysis project Ga0307991, IMG submission 203146) | Marine microbial communities from Ellis Fjord, Antarctic Ocean - #131 | ecosystem: Environmental > Aquatic > Marine > Unclassified | place: Southern Ocean | collected 2014-10-08 | reverse complement strand
TAAAGAAAGTTTCGTTCTTTCTATAATATACCATTTGATCCTCGAGATCCAAAAATGTCTGACCTTAGAGGTCCTTTGACATCCTTGGGAGGAAGCCCCTTTTTCATGTTACCATTCTGAACGAACGAAGTGAGTGAAGAATCTCGTTCTTTTAAGTGTTTGATGTAAGATCTATGAATTACGAACAATGAACTGAAAACTAAAATTTTAAGGATTGGCTTATGAAAATTTTCATTACTGGAGCAACGGGATTTATAGGTAAGAACCTGGTGAAGCGGCTTGAACCCAAAGGTCATGAAATTTTTTGTCTTGTTCGAGAAAAAAGCAATATTGATCATTTGCGAACAATGAATGTTACCTTGGTAACAGGGGATATTACGGATTTTGAGTGTATAAAAAAACATTTTAATGAAATAAAACCGGATCGAGTTTTTCATTGTGCTGCAAAAGTTATGAGTGAAAATCAAAAAGAACTGTACGCACACAATGTCAGAGGAACCCAGAATATTTGTGAAGTAAGTTATCTTTTCGGTGTTAAACGGCTGGTTTATCTTAGCTCAGTATCGGTGGTTAGCGGGAATACTGAAGTTCCGATTACTGATGAACTAAAATATAAATCATCAAATCGGTATGGCGACTCTAAGATTGACGCGGAATGTCTGGTTGCAGGGTATAGAAACAGAGGTTTGCCTTGTGCGATAATAAGACCTTGTATGGTTTATGGAGAAGATGAAAAACATATGATGAATAAGGTGCTTTTAAATATATCCCGGCATCGTATATTTTTGCCTGTGACGCCTAGAATGTTCTCCAGGCTAAATCTTGTTTATATCGATAATGTTATAGATGTCATGGAAATTGCTATGGAAAGGAATGAAGCGCTTAATGGTACATTTATTGTTGCGGACACAGAAATTATAACTATACGAAAATTTTTTGATATTCTATACGATGAAATGGATGGAAGTACGCCGCCTATTATTCCTGAGAGAATTTTTAATTTTCTTATGATAATTCCTTTATTCAGGAAAAAAGCGAATAAATATTTAAAAGACCGGGTATATGATATAAGCCGGTTACGGAATGTTTTAAATTATATTCCGAAAGTAAGGACGGAAGAAGGGCTCAGACGTATCGTACGGGCTTGGAAGAACAGGGGTTAGAAGAGCAGGGGGTTAGGGGTTAGGTTTTAGTGTATAGGGCAAAAACCCTAAAACCTAATCCCTGCTATTAAATTATGTCGAAAATAAAAATTACTATACTTGGGACGACTGCGGGAGTGCCTACTAAAGAACGGGCACATGCGGCGATACATTTTTCATATAAAGACCGTGAAGAATATTGCTGTCTCTTTGATTGTGGGGAAGGAACTCAAAGACAGTTTCTTTATGGGGGATTGAGCATGATGAAAATCGATGAAATTTTCATTACGCACTGGCATGGGGACCATTGTCTGGGACTTCCGGGGTTTCTCGATACGATGGGGTTTGAAGGCCGTCTGGAAGCTGTTACCGTATTTGCTCCTAACGCAAAAAGAGTGAAAGCCCTTTTTCAATTTGGACATTCAATAGGGAAGTTTAAAGTTATTCCCCAAAAGGTGCCTGTAAGAGGCGAATGTATGAAAAAGATTTTTGCTAAAGAAAGATTTGAAATATTTTCTATACCTGTAAGGCACAGTATTCCAGCTGTTGCATATGCATTTATTGAAAAGGATAAGAGAGTTATTGATATGGACAAAGCTGCGAAATTAGGCTTTCCGGAAAAAGGAGAAATTTTTAAAAAGCTCAAAGCAGAAGGAAAAACTGTTCTTGATGGGAAAGAAATATATTTCGAAGATGTTTCTCATATAGTAAAAGGAAGAAAGATCGTGTATTCCGGAGATACAGAGATTTGTCCGAATTTAGAGAAATTTATACGCGATGCGGATTTGTTGATCCAGGATTGTACATATTTTGATAAAAAAGCAGAAAAAAAACCGTATAAGCATGCCTCGTTTCCTGAAATACTGAAGATGGTAAGAGAGAATAATGTTAAAAGAACAATTTTGACGCACATAGGGCGTAAATATCGAGATAGAATGGATGAGATAAGAGATCAGGTTAGCCAGTATGAGGGGTTTGAGATAGCGGAAGATTTTTTGCAGGTCGAAATTTAGGCTTGTTGCAAGTGTCATGTGACAAGTGGCACGTGTTGGCTATTTATGGCTTTATACCTGCCACATGCCACGTGAAACGTGTCACAATCATTGTATAGCTGGGAGAAAAAATGAAAATTTTATTACATATATGTTGCGGGGTATGCGCGGGAGCGGTCGTGGAAAGGCTTATGATAGCAGGGTATGAAGTGACAGGATTCTTTTATAACCCGAATATACATCCTGTGGATGAATACCAAAAAAGACTCGAAACCGCAAAAAAAGTAGCAAAAGATATTGGATTTGATCTTATAGAAGGACCTTATGACAGGGAGAACTGGTTCATGGCAATTAAAGGAAAAGAGTATGACCGCGAAGGCGGCGCTAGATGCAGTATTTGTTTTGATATAAGGCTGAGGAAAACATATCAGATGATGAAAAAAAATAATTTCGCGGCATTTACTACAACACTTACAGTTAGTCCGCATAAAGATGAAGTAATGATAAATGATATAGGGAGAGAACTGGACGAGGCAAAATTTATAGTGGCTGATTTTAAGAAAAAGGGCGGGTTTCAAAGAGCGATGGAACTCGCAGACGAATTAGACCTGTATAAACAGAATTATTGTGGATGTATATACAGTCTTGAAGAAAAACATAAAAGAGATTTGAAGAAGGAAAAAGCTAAATAGAAAACGTATTATCATGGTTCAAAGAAAAAAAATATCAGATCCGACTTTTCTGAAGAGAATGAAAGATACGGTAAAGTATTATGATATGCTTAAAGAAGGTGATAGGGTTCTAGTTGCAGTTTCCGGCGGGCCTGATTCTGTCTGTTTGTTGAACGCATTGTGTTGCGTGCGGAGAAAACTTGGGGTAGAACTTGCTGTAGCCAATTTGGACCATGGATTAAGGGGTAAAGAGTCAAGAGCGGAGTCTCTTTTTGTTAAGCATTTGGCAGATACCATGGGACTGAAAGTTATTCAGAAAAAAGTGGTGCTGAAAAGAAGGAAACATAAAGGGCTTTCTATTGAAGAACTGGCGCGCAGGGAGAGGTATAAGTTTTTTAATACATGCGCAAATAAGGAAAAATGTACAGTTATTGCTACGGGACATACGATAGACGATCAGGCGGAGACGGTGTTAATGCGAATTATTAGAGGTACGGCATTACAAGGTTTTTCAGGCATTCCACCTGTTAGATACGATAAACATCTAAAAATTATCCGCCCTCTTATTCGATTAGAAAAAGCCGACATTTTGCAATATCTAGAAAATAATGATCTAAAGTATGTGATAGATAGCAGCAATAAAAGTGTTGAATATTTCAGGAACAGCGTGCGTCTTGATATTATACCATTTTTGGAAAAATATAATCCCAGATTAAAAAGGTCGCTTTCTAATATGGCAGATACGTTTAGAGAAGATCTTGTTTTTATAAAAGAAGCAAAGAAAAAAGCTTTAGCTGATTCTGCAGGGACCGGCAAGAAGGGGAAGACCGTAATTAAGATCAAGGATATTGTGTTGTTACCGAAGGCTTTGCGTAAAGAGGTCGTTAAAGAAATGTTTGAACGGTCCGGCGGTAATGTTAAAAAGCTTACACATAGACATTGGATGGATATAGACTATTTTATAAAAGCTGCTGAAAGTAAAAAGTCCCTGGATCTGCCTAGGGTTGTGCTTGTAAAAACGCGGGATGAGCTGGTTTTTACGAGCAGTCGCTAGTCGCTGGCAGCTAGCAGCTAGATCGTGCTATACGTGAACTTGTTTCATGTGGAAAGAGAGTGTAGTTCATAGTTTGTGGTTCGTAGTTCGTAGAAAGTACTTATACCAGCTTTCTTCGAAAGCTGGAAGTGGGATATTAATTTGATCTTATGCAGCTTAAAGAGATCCTTCGCTTCGCTCAGGATGACGGGTTCCTACCGTCATTCTGAGGATCCTCCGAAGGAGGAGACGAAGAATCTCGTTCTTTCTTGTGTTTTGCGATAGGATCTACGAACTATGAACTCATAACTATGAACTCAGGATGGACTATATCCGCGCTCTGTGCTAAAATATCAATTCACTGATACGAATACTAATAATAATGGAAGAGGAAATATGGTTAATAATAATGGATTAAAAAGTAATGGAACAAAAAAAAACGGTAGTAAAAACCTAAAGAAGAAACAAAACGGGAAAAATACTCCTCCGGATAAATTTGTATGGATTTTTATTGTGATAGGTGTTTTTTTAGTTTTTCAGTGGGTTTTTTCGTCCCTGGAACAATCTGCGGAAGAGTTAACCTATAAAGGGTTTTATGAAATGGCGGAAACGAACAATGATACAGGGGTGATCCTTTCAGCTGTAAAAATTGAAAATAGAATCGTTGGTAAACTTGGTGACGGGAAAAGATATATTGTAAATATTCAGGACATAGATCCTGAACTTATAACAGTTTTAAGGAATAATGTTCCGGATTTTGATATCAGGCCGGCACAGACATTTTTATCGAACCTGTTTTATTCTCTTGCCCCAATGGTTATTTTTATACTTTTCTTATGGTTTTTTATCTATAGAGGTGCCAGCGGTGGTGGTGGGAAGATGATGTCTTTCGGAAAATCAAGAGCGAAACTTGCTACGAAAGACAAAATGCAAGTAACGTTCGAACACGTTGCGGGCATAGAGGAAGCAAAAGAAGAATTAAAAGAAGTTATAGAGTTTTTGAAAGATCCAAAAAAGTTTCAAAAACTGGGAGGTAAAATGCCTAAGGGAGTGCTTCTTATGGGCCCTCCGGGATCAGGTAAAACATTATTGGCTAAAGCTGTTGCTGGTGAGGCGGGAGTGCCTTTTTTTAGTTTGTCCGGATCGGATTTTGTTGAAATGTTTGTAGGTGTTGGTGCTTCCAGAGTAAGAGATCTTTTCGAGCAGGCAAAAAAATCCGTTAAATTGAGTAAAAAGGGATGCATAATTTTTATAGATGAGATAGATGCTGTAGGACGACAGAGATTCTCTGGTATCGGAGGCGGGCATGATGAACGCGAACAGACATTGAATGCATTATTGTCTGAAATGGATGGATTTGATACCGGTACAGGAGTTATTCTTATAGCCGCGACAAATCGGCCGGATGTTCTGGATCCGGCACTGTTACGTCCAGGTAGGTTTGATAGACAGGTTGTTGTCGATCAGCCTGATATCGTTGGGCGAGAGGCGATCCTTCGAGTGCATGCAAAAGATGTAAAGATGGAAGAGGGGCTTGATCTTAAGAAAATAGCACAGCAAACTGCGGGTTTTTCAGGAGCTGATTTGGCAAATATTATTAATGAATCTGCTTTGCTCGGGGCAAGAAAAAACAAAGAAGCTGTAGAATTAGAAGATCTTCAGGAAGCTATGGAACGCGTTATGGCGGGACCTCAGAGAAAATCCAGGAAGATTCATGATGAAGAAAAACGAATAATTGCTTACCATGAGGCAGGGCATGCGCTAATGTCTTATTTAGTGGACGGTGCAGATCCTTTACATAAGGTTACCATTGTTTCCAGGGGTATGGCACTTGGATATACAATGCAGGTGCCCAAGGAAGACAGATATTTGTATAGAAAAAAACAATTCATGGGCAAAATTGTTGCAATGTTAGGCGGACGGGCAAGTGAAGAAGTAGCTTTTGGAGAGATCTCTACAGGCGCTCAGGACGATATTAAAAGGTCTACTGAGCTTGCACGTGATATGGTTACCCAATATGGCATGAGTGAAAAATTGGGACATTTGACTGTGGGGAAAAGGCATTCGCAGATTTTTCTTGGGCGCGATATTTCAGAGGAAAGAAATTATTCAGAAGAAACAGCCAGGGTTATTGATGAAGAAGTAAAGAAAATCGTAGATGAGTGTTATACAAGCGCTAAGAGTAAACTATCAGAAAATAAAGATAAGCTTGAGTTATTGGCAGAAAAACTTATAGAGAAAGAAACTATGGATGAGAGTGAAGTGCGTGAGCTTATTGGGCTGAATAATGGGGAAGATAAGAAGGTATAAGGTTTAAGGTGTAAGGTATATCTACAACAATCCGGGATTGGGGTTGAGTATTCACAGTAGCAATCCCGGATTGGAGAAGAAGAGTAATTAATGGCTACTATTGGATGCAAACAAAATATGATTCTCGGAAAATATACTATACTTTTGGCTGAACGTAAATGTATTATGGGAATATTGAATGTCACTCCGGATTCGTTCAGTGACGGGGGTGAGTATTTCGATCTTGAACGGGCTGTATGTAGAGCTAAAAATATGGTAGATGAGGGTGCGGATATTATTGATATTGGCGGGGAATCGTCACGGCCGGGATCGCAATATCTTTCTGCCAGTGAAGAGAAGAAAAGAGTTATGCCGGTTATTGAAGCGTTATCTAGTGAAATTAATGTGCCGATATCTATTGATACACATAAATCCGAAGTTGCCAGAGCAGCTTTATCTAGCGGTGCGGTTATAGTTAATGATATTACGGCTTTAAAAGGCGATGAGAAAATGGCAGAAGTGGTTGCCGAGCACGATGCAGGTTTAGTGTTAATGCATATGCAGGGTACGCCAGAAAATATGCAAAAAGAGCCTTTTTATGTAACGGTAATGGATGATATAATAAGCTATCTTGATATAGCGGTAAAGTCGGCAATTTCCAGCGGGGTAGATCCAGAGAAAATCATTGTTGATCCGGGTATAGGTTTCGGAAAAACACTGGAGGGTAATCTTACAATTTTAAGGGAACTATCTAAATTAAAAAAACTGAATAAGCCTGTTTTGATAGGCACTAGCCGTAAGTCTTTTATCGGAGCACTTACGGGAAAAGCGGTAAAGAAACGGTCTTTTGGTACTGCCGCCAGTACTGCCTTGGCTATTATTAACGGTGCGGATATTGTCAGAGTGCATGATGTGGATGAAATAAAAGATGTAGTTAATGTTACAGAGGCAATAGTGAACGCTTGAGTGTAACTAATATTGAGGTTGGTTTTATGGATTTTTTACTTAGTAGTTGGGAAATGCTGCTTGAAGTAGTGATTCTCTGGGCAGTTTATTATATGATCTTTCTTCTTTTAAAGGGAACTGCTGCTGAGCAGGTATTAAAAGGGATCATTGTTATTTGCGTGGTTGTTATGTTGACCCGAGGACTTAATCTTGTGATAATAAACTGGCTCTTAACAAGATTTTTAGCGATCAGTGTTGTAGCTTTTCTTATTATTTTTCAACCGGAAATCCGCAGAGGGCTAGCTCGTATTGGCAGGTTGGGTATTTTTTCTGGAGAAAAAGAGATACTTGGCGAAATAGCCAAAGCGGCGATAGTGCTTTCTAAAAAGAAAACAGGGGGATTGATAGCTATTGAAAGAGAAACTGGTTTAAGGCGTTATGTGGAAAGCGGAGTTAGTATCGATGGTAAAGTGACAAGTGAACTTTTAAATTCTATATTTTTTCACAATTCTCCGCTTCATGACGGTGGTGTTATTGTATCAGAACAGCGTGTGGAAGCTGCCGCATGTTTGTTTCCGCTTTCACAGAGCCCGAATATCCCGAAAACGATGGGGACACGGCATCGGGCTGCGATAGGGTTAAGCGAAGAAACGGATTCTGTAATAGTTGTAATAAGCGAGGAAACAGGGTATATATCACTTGCGGTTAATGGAAAACTGCATGAAGTAAGTGATTCGATGGAGTTAGGTAAAGCACTTGAAAAAGCTTATATACCGAAATTGAAACGAAAATCGTTTTTAAAAATATTAAAAAATATGTCGGCTAGACGCCAGGGGCCAAAGGGTTAGATATGAAGAGACTTAACGGGATATTGAATAATTTATGGGCGAAGTTACTTACGCTTGTTTTAGCGTTTGCGACATGGTTTTATGTTTTTGACCTGGTAAACAGCGATTCTTTTATGCAGAAAAAAGAAACAGTAGAAGAAGTTTTTTCACGGTACGAATTTGTTACAAAGAAAGTTTCTGTCAAACCTGTTTTTATGGGAAAATCTCCTGCAGGGTATAAAGTTGTTTTCAGTAACGTGAAAGTAACTCCTCAGGAAATGACGATTTTTGGACCGCAGGAGATAGTGGATACTGTTGATGATATTAAGACTGACAAGATTGATCTTAGCGAGTATACAAAAAGTGTGAAGTTAACTTTGGGTATGAGTTCCGGCACTAAATTTTTTAAAGACGAAGAAAAAACTGTTGATGTATATGTGCCGGTGGAGTTGGTTGTTGTTGATGAAGAGTAACAGTCGCTGGTTCGTGCTATGTAATGTTCGTATGTCGTATGTGGTATGTAGTATGTAGAAAAAACAAAAATCGTAATTCTCGCAGGTTCTTAGCTGGGATCAAATAAAGGTGATATTGTGCAATTAGGTGTAAACATTGATCATGTGGCTACTGTCCGTGAGGCTCGCAAAACTTTTGAGCCGGATCCGGTATTTGCTGCTATTCAGGCTGTAGAGGCCGGCGGTGACGGGATAGTATGTCATCTGCGTAAAGATAGACGTCATATTAATGATGGTGATCTGGCAAGACTTAAACAGTCTGTTTTGAAAAAACTTAATTTGGAGATGTCTATAGATCCGGAGATAGTGGATATTGCTTGTAGTGTAAAACCTGATCAGGTGACTATTGTTCCGGAAAACCGGCAGGAGATTACCACTGAAGGTGGGTTGGATGTTTTAGCTAATCTTGTAAGGATAAAAGCTGTTGTCGCGAAACTTACTGATAATGGCACTGAAGTGAGTCTTTTTATTGATCCGGAAAGAGCTCAGATAGAAGCTTCAAAAGAGGCGGGTGCGAAAATTATTGAGTTTCATACTGGACAGTATGCGGAAGTGTTTAATGCCGGGGCGGATTATGATAATGAGGTTAAAGAGCTTCATATGATGACGGAATTTGCTGTAAATGAAGGTATGCTGGTTTGTGCGGGACATGGGCTTAATTATAGTAATGTCGCTATTATAGCCGGAATAAAAGGGATATATGAACTTAATATCGGACATTCAATTATTTCACGGTCGGTTTTTACTGGAATCAGTGAAGCTGTTAAAAAAATGAAGGAACTTATAAGATGAATGTTAAAGGTATCGGTATTGATGCTGTAGATATTAATAGATTCAAAAAAGCCGTTGAGAAACATGGTAAACTTTTTGTAAGAAGGATCTTTACTAAAAACGAACAGGATTATGCAGGCGGTAAAAAGGGGCACTATATGCATATGGCCGGTAAGTTCGCGGCTAAAGAAGCTGTAAAGAAATCTTTACCTGACGGTGCGGAGATAGGCCTTAATTGGACTGAGATAGAAATATTGAATAGTGAAGACGGTAAACCGTATGTTGTTTTACACGGGCATGCGAAAAAATTGATGAAAAAGTTTGAGTTAGATGGTATACTTGTCAGCATATCACATACAAAAGATTTGGCTACCGCAAGTGCATTGGTAACAAAAAATGGATAATTCTCATATTAAAAAAATAACTGACCGGAAAGTTGATTCCCATAAAGGGGATTATGGCAAAGTGTTCGCTCTTGCCGGTAGTGTAGGTATGACCGGGGCGGCGTACTTATGCAGTCAGGGTGCGCTTTTTTCTGGCAGCGGATTAGTTACTCTCGGTATACCAGAATCACTTAATGCGATCATGGAAACTAAACTTATTGAAGTGATGACTTTACCTTTACCGGAAACTAAAGAACAAACGATTAGCCTGAAAGCCAAAGATAAAATTCTTGATTTCGTTGAAAAATGTGATGCTGTTATGATGGGCCCTGGATTGGGGCAGCAGCATGACACGGGTTTGCTAATCAAAGCTCTTTTACATGAAATTAAAAAACCTGTTGTTCTGGATGCTGATGGACTTAATCTCTTAGGACAAGACATTGTTCTTATTAATGAAAGGGAAGTTCCAACGGTGCTTACACCTCATCCCGGAGAAATGGCACGTTTGATCGGGAAAAGTATAGAAGCGGTGCAGAAGGATAGGGAAGCTATAGCTAAGAAATTCGCTAAGGAAACTGGTGCCATTGTGTGTCTTAAAGGACATAGAACCGTTGTGGCTGATCCGTCCGGTAATGTTTATATAAATGATACGGGCAATTCCGGAATGGCTACAGGTGGTACAGGAGATGTGTTAACAGGTATGATCACGTCATTTATTGGTCAGGGTTTAGAGCCGTTCAGTGCCGCAGTATCGGCTGTGTATTTGCATGGTTTAGCCGGGGATCTGGCCGTCGAAGAGATAGGACCTTTCTCATTAACCGCAACAGATGTGTTAGCATATATACCTCAAGCATTTATGAAGGCAGGAGTGTAGCGTACTTTGCATACAGGCTCGTATGTCGTAGTTAGTATGTCGTATGTAGTATGTGACAAGTGGTATGTGTCCGTAGTTCGGGCCACGTAGTTCGTGATTCGTAAAGAGAAGGACAATTTTTTCGAGTCAAACGAGGAAAAATAGCCCTGAGCTCCCCCAGGCATGTATGAGGAGACAAATATTAAAAGCTTGTTTTTAGATATTTAACGACGAAGAAATGTCCTATAATTGTGCTATGCACAATTATAGGACCATATAAACAAAAAGCCCTCTCACGGTATTAGCCATGAAAGGGATTTTTATTTATATGGTGGGGAGAGAAGGACAATTTTTTCGAGTCAAACGAGGAAAAATAGCCCTGAGCTCCCCCCAGGCATGTATGAGGAGACAAATATTAAAAGCTTGTTTTTAGATATTTAACGACGAAGAAATGTCCTATAATTGTGCTATGCACAATTATAGGACCATATAAACAAAAAGCCCTCTCACGG
>Ga0307991_1003090_pt1 | contig 10930 bp, 9 predicted proteins | sample EllFjometagen131_FD_203146 | JGI IMG/M metagenome (GOLD analysis project Ga0307991, IMG submission 203146) | Marine microbial communities from Ellis Fjord, Antarctic Ocean - #131 | ecosystem: Environmental > Aquatic > Marine > Unclassified | place: Southern Ocean | collected 2014-10-08 | reverse complement strand
CGGACTTTATACTGAGATTGACCGCGTAGCAGGTATTCTTACCCGGTATCCGGAAACCCTGATAAGGGTTGAAGGGCATACGGATAGCGTTGGTACAGATGAATACAATATGGACCTTTCATTTCGGCGCGCAAACTCTGTAAGAGACCTTCTGGTCCAGAAAGGGGTCAACATCAGTCGTATTCAACCCGTGGGTTTTGGTGAAACAATGCCGGTAGCAACAAACGACACGGAAGCGGGCCGCCAGCTAAACCGAAGGGTAGAAATAAAGGTAGCACCGCAAGTGCAATAACAGTGCTAATGTGATTACTTATTGTAAATACTTTATAACGGTCAAAAAAGGTAACAAAATCAGGGAGAATACAATTTAGAATGCTCTCTCACGCCGGTAACGGGGATTCGATTCCCCCTGGGGTCACCAAAACAAAATCAGGGAGTTATGTTAAATCATAACTCCCTTTTTTATTTTTGTTTTTTTCAATGCCCAACATGCAAGGTTAGGGGGGGGATTGACCTTCCCGTATTATTTTTTTCAGATATTCATTAGAAACGCTATAAGGGATACGGGAAGATCAATCCCCTATTTTAAAAATTTACTTGACTGAATCGTAAATGTTATACGCTCTCTGGATATTTGTAAACGTTCAAACCGATTACAGCATCCGTACCCTCGATCTTCTGGTTACCCCGTGTACTGGCGATGGTTATTGTTTTACCGGATTTAGAGGCACCGAAGTCCTTTGTCAAATCTATCTCAATAATTAGTTTATCGTCTTTAATCTCCCATTCTACGTTCTCCATTTCTTCACCTTCTTTCGTGTTTTAGTCTATACCAATCTGAATCGTTACTTCTAAAAGGTAGGATATCATACCAACACAACTACATTTCTTTCCCATTGATATTATTCGCATTCCATATTTTAAGCATTTTTAAATCCACATGGTTCTATGCAGTGGTGCATAATTTTCTGTGCAAAAGAGATCAATCCTATTTTTTTGAAGGAGTGATCTACCCGGAGGGAAAGTCATGGGTGTGTCCCACACACACTTCAATTATCGTCAGTTCGGTTTTGCAAAGTGGGTTTTGTTACGAATCTTTGTTTTCTTCAATCTTGTCAGGTTCTTTTTTTTCAGGTTCTGAGGTGGCGCCTTTGAAATTTTTTATGGCTTTACCCATGCCCGCCCCTATTTCCGGAAGCTTGCCGGCGCCAAAAATAATCAGGATAATAACGAGTATTATAATAAGTTCCGGCATTCCGATTCCAAACATACAATCCTCCTAATTTTTGGGCCTCGTGTCTTTGAGTTCCTCCAAAAGCCGCCTAAACTCTTTTGATTTCAAATAATGATCCATAACCTTCTGATAATCTATCCATTTATTCCAGACTTCGATCCAGTCCTGATTGTGCCAGTAATATTCAGGAGTAACCTTGCCTTGTAGCCGTTTGATGTAATCGGCATATTCTTCAGAGCAGCTTTCGCAAAATCGGTAGGGAACCTTGAGATCTCCGGCGGGTCCTACCTTGCTTTCTTGATCATGGCCGACCTGTGTACCACATTTTTCACATTTGAAAATGCACTGGGTGCACTGAAACATCTTTTGAACCGCCAAAATCTTTTGCTTTCTGATGATTTCAGTTTTTTTTTCTTTGGTATGCTGTAGCTTGCCGTCAAGTTGAATGATTTTAGTCACGGTAACCCTTTTAGAAATAATCGGATTAAAAAACTATGTGTTGCAAGCTCTGAAAACTACAACAGGCATTCGCTTTTCAGTTCTTTATAGTGAATTATTTATTATAATAACACCGGTAAATTAACGTGTCAATCTATTCCGAAAAGGTGCAACCTTTACGCTTTTATTTTTTCTATAAGGTTGAAAAGTGATATGACTCGTGATACTCATTTCCATAGTAAGTGTCCGTCCAGAAATGGTAGATTTTGGTTTCCGGCAAGGCCCGAGCGAGTTTTCAACCGCAGGCATAGCGCGCTATTTCGAGGATTGAAAACGAGCGAAAACGCCGCCGGGGGCCGAAAGATGCCGTTTATGGATGGACACTAACCGGTAACGAATAAAAGGAGCCCTATTAATGGCAGCAAACTTCCATCCCAGATGTCTTCCGGTTCTAATCGGCAGCCTTCCCTTGTACGATCACGCGGAAGGGGTTAAGTTGGTTTTCGAGTATACCCCTGAAATTCCTTTATGGGTTCAGCTCCCGGCGTATAAGGAAGAAGGCATGATCGTCCAATTTCAACCGGGTCTTCCTGGCCTTAAACTAGAAAAGGACAAATCCTTTATTGATATCTCTGATCCTTGTTTTGATGATGATCTCCTTGAATTTTACGAAGAGTATATGGCGGTAAAGGACGGGGAGACCGATCTTGAAAATTCGAGATTTGCCCTGGCTGCAGATACGGCCAAAGGTTTTTTTTCTTTTGCAGATCAGCTGAAGGCGCTTTCCGACCCCCCGGTAGCGGTTAAAGGTCAAATAACCGGTCCCATAACTTTCGGGCTGGGGTTAACCGACCAGAACGGAAAGGCGGTTTTTTATAACGAGCAATTAAGAGATGCTGCGGTAAAACTTTTGGCTCAAAAAGCCCGGTGGCAGGTCAAAAATCTTTCCAGATTCGGATGCCCGGTCATCATTTTTTTCGATGAACCCGCGCTGGCAGGATTCGGCTCATCCTCATTTATAACCATATCCCGTGATGAAGTGGTAACCTGTTTTGAGGAAGTCATTGAGGCGGTCCACGATGAAGGGGGTCTTGCCGGAATCCATGTCTGCGCCAATGCCGACTGGTCCCTGCTTTTGGAGTCTGCCACAGACATCATCAGCTTTGATGCCTATTCCTATTTTGACAAGCTGATCCTCTATCCGGATCTTGTTAAGCGCTTTATCCAATCCGGAGGCATCCTGGCCTGGGGAATTGTTCCTACGCTAAACAGCGACCACATTGAAAAAGAAACCGCCGATTCACTGGTAGCTGCTTGGGAAGAACAGGCCCGGGCGATTCAAGCCATCGGTATTGATAAGTCCGCAATACTGGATCAGACGTTGATAACGCCAAGCTGCGGCACAGGTTCCTTAAGCCTTGAGCATGCGAAAAAGGTGCTGGTTTTAACCAGGCAGGTTTCGGATATCATCAGAAAAAAATATTTATAGCAATTGCCGAAAAAGGTCTTATCACATATCGGATTTAAAAAACTGTTCCGGCTCTGTCATGGAATTCGGCTCTTTGGTATATTCGGTGGGCACGGATCCTTCTTTGAAGCATTCAAATATGGTCTTTTTAGATTCGGGTATGGGTAACAGACCGGTTTCAGCATCGATTTTGGAAAACACCACGCCTTCGGGGACCTGAAAAACTCTAGTGGGCTTGCCCTCCAGTACTTTCCGGACAAATCCGAGCCATATGGGGCTTGCCGCCCTGGAACCGGTTTCGCTTTTTCCAAGAGGACTCTCATCATCAAAACCCACCCATGTTCCCGTGGTATAGCGCGGCGTGTATCCTACAAACCAGGCATCATGAAGATTGTTCGTTGTACCGGTCTTGCCTGCCACCGGCCGGTTCAATGCTTTGACCCTGTGTCCGGTTCCGTGTTTGACCACACCCTCAAGAAGACTGGTCATGATATAGGCTGTATTTTTTTCGATGACCTTTTCTCTGACAGGACTCGATTCCTCAATTACATTTCCGTCTCTGTCCTCAATCTTTGTTATAAAGACAGGGCTGATAAGATAACCGAGATTGTTAAAAACCGAATAGGCCTTGACAAGCTCCAGCAAAGATACACCCGAAGATCCCAAAGCGATTGAAAGATCTCTGTTCAGGTTTGATGTGATTCCAAGTTTTCCGGCATAATCTATAGCGTAATCAATGCCGATATCTTTTAAAATTTTAATGGTTACAACATTGCGTGATTTTACAATGGCATCGCGAAAAAGTGTGGGACCAAAAAATTTTTCCTTGTAATTTCTGGGTTTCCACGTAAAGTCATGTTCCGTATCCTGATACACAATCGGTGAATCGATGATTATGGTTGCAGGGGTATATCCCTTGTCAAGGGCTGCTGCATATATTATGGGTTTAAACGCGGAGCCGGGCTGCCGCCTTGACTGAACGGCCCTGTTGAACTGGCTCTCTCTGAAATCCAATCCACCGACCATTACCTTCACGTAACCGGTTTCCGACTCTATGCACAAAAGAGCGGCCTGAGCCTTTGGAACCTGTTCAAGATCAAGCCACCACCGGTCTGTATTAAACAGTTTATTTTTAACCTTAACAAGTATAACATCACCCACGGACAAAACTTCTCCGGGATGTTGAACCCTGGCCTGAAAATAGGCAATCTCCGGATCAGGCTTTCTGGCCCAGCGCATATCCTCAACTCTTATGATTCCCAGAGTATTACCGATTCGAACCACTACCGTATCATTTTTGTTGTTTACCTCTATCACGACGCCTTGTGTGATCTTTCCCTCATCAAGAGGCGCTTTTTCCAACTCCGTCTGAAGCTCCTTTGAAAACGATTCGATTTCTTCCTGCCGTAAATGCTTTATCGGACCCCGGTACCCCTGGCGTTTGTCCAGGGCATATAGCCCCTTTTCTATTTCTTCCCGCGCAATCTTTTGCATTTCAATATTTACCGCGGCATAAATTTTGAGCCCCTCCTTGTATAAAATATCGTCACCATATTTAGTTGAGATATAACGCCTGATGTGTTCGGTATAAACCGGGACTTCTTCTATATACCAGTTTTTCCTGGGTTTAATATCAAGCTCTTTATTAATCGCTTCGGTCGCTTGAATGTTGGTTATAAATCCTTCTTCAACCATTCTGTTTAACACATATATCTGACGCTGCTTTGCCCTTTCCGGATATCTGAAGGGAGAGTATCTGCTTGGCGCCTGGGGCAGGCCGGCCAGGATAGCACATTCTGCCAGGTTCAATTCCTGAACGGATTTTCCGAAATAATTCTCGGAAGCCGCTTCCACCCCATATGCGCCATGGCCCAGATAAATCTGGCTTAAATACAAAAACAGAATTTCATTTTTGGCAAACTTCTTATCAATACGGTATGCAAGAATAGCTTCTTTTATTTTGCGGGAATAACTTCTTTCCGGTGTCAAAAAAAATGATTTTGTAACCTGTTGGGTAATTGTACTACCGCCCTGAACGATGGCTCCGGCCTCGATGTTCTTGAAAAACGCCCTGATAATACTTAAAATATCTATTCCCTTGTGTTTATAAAATCTTGCATCCTCCGCCGCTATGAAAGCTTTCTTAAGCATTTCAGGCATTTGGGATAAAGGGATCACAATTCTCCGTTCTTTGAAAAATTCACCGATCTTTCGGGTATCGTCTGAATACACGGTGGTGATGATAGAAGGCCGGTAATCGTTTAGCGAAGCTATTTTGGGAAGATTTCTGCCCAGATAAAAATAAACCCCGACAGCCCCAACCATACCGAACACCACCATAAAAACACAAACCCAAATAAACCATCGGGCGATTTTTACAAAAATTACCCCTTTATCTCGCCGGACTCGCTTTTTAAGTATCTGAGAAGTTTTTTTGCGTTTTAGCATAATTTAAAGTCTCTAATTTTCTACAACTTTTCCAAATAACAAGTATTTTAATGGTAACCTGTTTATTCCAATTGGGGCGAAGCCCCTAAGTTCTGTACGTGAAACGGACCAAAATCGTAGGTGTTAGCCGTGTTTTTTCATAAACTTAATTTTTTTTTAAATATCAAAAATCGATCTGTTATGCAAGGTGCTTGACAGCCCCAAAATTTATCGCCTGTTTTACTCATTATAGCAATTGTCAAAATTCAATAAATCTCTTTACATGGTTGCTTATTTGCAATACATGATAACAATCGAATTTGACCGGATCGGAATTAAACAGGAATATGCAAATAGCTGTTAATGAAATCAAGCTTGACGGCTTCGTAAAAAGTCCAATTTCTGTGTTGTGCTTCATTTCGTGTTCACTGCGGCGTACATAAGTACGCCTCATTCCACGAAATTCGCGACGCCTTGGACTTGAACCTTTTACTTTGCCGTCTCAATTTTGACTTTTTACGAGTTCATCAAGCTTAACTCAATTCAAGTAAATTGTATATTGAAAATGAACATAACACCTTATCCGGCATTGTCCCGCCAAGGTTCCTCAGCGGACCTCATGATGATGTCGCTCAACGCCCAAAGGAGGAAAAGTGATGAATGCTAATTTGCCTGTTTCCTTAAACGCAGTGGACCGTGTTGAAATTCTAACCCTTATAGACAATTACATTGATTTGTTGCTGCCGCCTTCGGAAATTATCAGCCGTCCTCCGCTGGCAAAGGAGGGCAATATTCTGGATGATACCCTTCTGGCAGAACATGGGCTGTCCCTTTTGATTACTGTAACTCAAGGAGAGACCAAACATACCGTGCTTTTCGATACGGGTTACACCAAGATCGGCGTACTCCATAATATCGAACAACTTGGGGTAAATGTTGAGGAGATAGAATCCATTGTCATCAGCCACGGCCACATGGACCACACCGGCTCTCTTTACGGCATTCTTGACAAAATACCCGGGACGATTCCCCTGGTAGTTCATCCCGGTGCATTTGAATATCCTCGTTATACCCGCACCCCGGACGGAAGCACGCGCCTTTTTCCCCGAACCTTGGTAAAAGATGAACTTGAACGAAAAAATGTTGAAATCGTGGAAAGCAAAGCACCAACCCTGATCGCCGATGATATGATCATGGTAACCGGAGAGGTGGAAAGAACAACGGAATTTGAAAAAGGAATGCCCAATGCGCTTAAAGAAAAAGATGGAGAATTAGTGTTTGATCCCTTTGCCGACGATCAATCCATTGTTGTTAAACTCAACGGAAAAGGTTTGGTTGTGATTTCCGGATGCGCCCATGCAGGTATTATTAATACCATTATGTTTGCACAGAAAACAACCGGGGAAAAGAATATTCACGCAGTAATGGGAGGGTTCCATCTTTCCGGACTGTTTTTTGAAAAAATTCATGACAAGACCATCGCGGAATTTAAAAAATTAAATCCTGAAGTGTTAATCCCCATGCATTGTACCGGCTGGAAAGCTATCGGGCGATTACAAAAAGAGTTTCCGTCAAGTTTTGCGCTCAACAGTGTAGGGTCCAAGGTAACGCTTTCGTGATTCAGCATCCCTTTACAGGGAAGTTAATATAGAATTTTCAAGCCGTTGCGATTTGGATATTTTGCCATAAAGTTTCACCTTGGCAGTACCACGTTAAAAAATCATTCGAAATGGTTTCCATGAAAAAATTATCGAAAAACCATCAATACTTTTTTTTATCGTTTATCAGATACGGTTGCATCATTTTATGCATTTGGTTCCTTGCGTTCCCGAGCAACACAAGTTCCGCCACAACCATTAAAATCGGCGAGATCAACCCTCTTTCCGGCGGCCTGGCAAAAAATGGCATTGAGATCCATCAAGGGATCGAGGTTGCTGTGGCAGAAGCCAACGAGGCCGGAGGTATCGGCGGAAAGCAGCTGCAGCTTATCTCACGAGATGATCAAAGCCGGCCGGATGTGGCCATTTCCAGGGCTGAAGAATTATGCTCCTGGGTAAAGGTGGCTGCGCTTACCGGCGGTTATGTCGATTCCCTGGTAGGGCCTATCGCCGCAGTGGCTAAAAAACACCGGATTCCCTATGTGGCCAGTGCCAGTTTGCAAAAGGAGCTGGTACAGCATAAAAATGAATACTTTTTCAGGGTTTCCTGCCTTCAGGGCTTTGTTGAACCGCTCTGCGGAATCCTGGCCCAACGTTTTAAGCCCCAACATCTGGCCATTTTACACGCCGCCACACCCGGATCTGTAGAACTGGCCGGTGAACTTGAACGGTGTGCCAAGACTCATGGTCTTAATGTACAACTGGTTGAAAAATTCCGTCCGGGCACACCTGATTTCACACCGCTTATCGCAAAACTGGCCAACATGAATATTGACGTAATCGTTTCAGGCGGCTTTACGCCGGACCACATTCTTTTTGTACGCCAGCTAAAAGAAAACAGAATATCACCCAAGGCATATATCGGCCCATTCGGCATTGCATATGAAAGCTTTATAAAAACAATGGGTAAAGATGCCGACTACCTCTACAGCACCTGTGCCTGGAATCCGGGAATTACCGAACCCGGTACGGAAGCGGCCTCTAAAGCCTTTATTCAAAGATTTAGCCGCATGTTCAATCAGCAGCCAAACACCACCAATATGCACGGATATACTTCTGCCCGAGCTCTGATTGCGGCCATGCAGGCAGTGTTGCATAACGGGCTGCCTTTTACCGGTGATAATATTCGCACGGCATTGACAAAACTTGACCTGGTTTTGCCCATGGAGCATCTTGCTTTTGACAAAACCGGAGACCCTCTCCATTACAACCATACGGTTGTCCAAATTCAGAAAGAAAAACTCGTGGTTGTGTATCCATCTGATCGAGCCGCCGAACCGGCGATTTATCCAATGCCCCCATGGGATCAAAGATAACGTATGTGGACGACGGTTCTGGTTTCGGGCATATCCATAGGGTCCTTTTATATCCTGATAGCCCTTGGTTTCTCCCTGATATTCGGAGTCACTCGAAATTTTAATCTGGCCCATGGTGAGTTGGTGGTATTAGCAGGCTATGTGGCCTATTGGCTCTGGGACGGTTATGGATTGTCCTTTGTATTAACATTTCCGGTCGCCATTCTGGTAATGCTTTTGATATGTTTGGGGCTCAAACGTCTATTTGCCCGGCTCAGTGAGCCGTTGGAGTTAAATTCCATTGTTCTTAGTTTCGGAATAGCCATTGTATTCCAGAACAGCATGCTTTTTCTGTTTTCCGGTAATTATCGACTCATCCGAATTCCATTCCTGAATGAGAGTTTCCAATTCCATGGCGTTTATATGAGTTATAGCCAGCTTACCCTGCTTCTATTGTCCCTGATTGTAATCTTTTTGCTTTACCTGGTTATGTACCGAACATATCTGGGAAAAGCGCTGAGAGCCACGATCCAGGATAAGGAAACGGCCGCTCTGTCAGGCATTAACGTAACGGTCATGGGAACACTCGCTTTCTGTCTGGGTGCCGTGCTTATCGGTCTGGCAGGCCCCCTTTACGGCTGCACACACTATCTTTATCCGTCAAGTGGAGGTGAAGTCACGTTACTGGCCATTACCATTACAATTTTTGCCGGTGTGGGCCGTCTTAGCGGGATCATCCTGGCAGGTTGGATTCTGGGACTGGCTGAATCTTTTACCGTAATTCTCTTTGGATCCAGCTGGCGTGAGATGGTTATTGCCCTTTTGTTACTCACCCTGCTGGCATTCAAGCCTTACGGCATTGTTGGAAAAGGAGAATCATAGTCTATTATCGGAAATATAATGAATGACGGCTTCGTAAAAAGTCCAATTTCTGCGTTGCGCTTCATTTCGTGTTCACTGCGGCGTACATAACTACGCCTCATTCCACGAAATTCGCGACGCCTTTTTATCCCGAGAGATCTGTTCGGGGGAACTTGAACTTTTTACTTTGCCGTCTCAATTTTGACTTTTTACGAATGCATCATGAATAGTTCAATGACAAAATCTCGATACGTCCGAAATAAGGATTCAAAAACATATACCGTGGGTCTTTGGACGGCGTTATTCCTCTTGTTGTTGCTTCCGGTTCTGGTTCGGCACAATGATTATATTCTTCAGGTCGTTACCCATGCCCTGCTCCTGGCTACCCTGGCACTTGCCTGGAATATTTTGGGCGTAAGCGGTTCGATTTCCCTTGGCCACGCCGCTTTTTTCGGTTCCGGCGCCTATGCTTCAGCCCTTTTAAGTCTGAATTTGGGTGTATCTCTCTGGATCACCATTCCCTTAGCCGGATTTATCGCCACGGGTCTGGGTTTTATTATGGGTCTGATCTGCATGCGCTTAAGAGGTGCTTATTTTGCCTTGGCAACTCTGGCCTTTATAGAACTTCCCAGAGTTATTACGGATAACTGGGATGAACTGACCCGAGGCTCCCTCGGACTGGTAGGGGTGCCGGGATTTCCCTCACTGAAGCTGGGTCCATGGCATATGGATTTCGGTTCTAGTATCACGGCCTCTTATTATCTTATGATTATTTATTTTCTGGTATTGCTGGCCCTGGTGGGGTTTATATTTCGTTCCAATCTTGGTCTGGCACTTCAGGCCATCCGTGAAGAGGAAATCGCTTCCCAAGCCATCGGCATTCAGGCGGACAGCCTTCGGATGCTCTCTATGCTGCTCAGCGCCTTTTTCACCGGAATCAGCGGTGCCTGTTATGCACATCTGGTCGGATATATCAACCCGGCCCTGGTCTATGGGCTTCATTTCTCCGCCATACCCATGATCTTTGCTATTTGCGGGGGCCGGTTCACCATTATAGGACCTGCTCTGGCTGCGCTAATTATTTATCCTTTGGATCAGTTCATTTTTCACCCTCTGATTCCGGCAGGCCACGAGTTTTTGTATGGAGCGGTGCTCATCTTTGCTGTTCTATTCATGCCGGCAGGGTTATGGGGAAGCATACATAGAACAACGAATTGAACCCTCCGTGCCAAATAACCCGTTTTGTAAAGGTATCTAAGTACATGTATTCGTAAATACGGTAACGTATTTATAACTTGGTTTATTCATTCTATTTATGCAAAAGTTTAAAGTGCCTAAAGTGAACTAAAGTGCCTAAAGTTAAGGTATTCTATCAATTTTAATTATAATTGATCGCGCTGAAAGCGCGTTCCTCAACTTTAGCTCACTTTAGGCACTTCAAACTTTTGGACTTCACCTTATACGGGATAGTGTCCACATAAAAATACGTCATCGTATTTATGAATTAGAGCACTAAGTTTGATGAACTCGTAAAAAGTCCGATTTAGAC
>Ga0307991_1003089_pt1 | contig 10931 bp, 6 predicted proteins | sample EllFjometagen131_FD_203146 | JGI IMG/M metagenome (GOLD analysis project Ga0307991, IMG submission 203146) | Marine microbial communities from Ellis Fjord, Antarctic Ocean - #131 | ecosystem: Environmental > Aquatic > Marine > Unclassified | place: Southern Ocean | collected 2014-10-08 | reverse complement strand
GAACTTTCGTGATGACCTGGACGTGATGAATTCCACACGTGAACAATATTACACTACTGTTCGTTTATTCTTCAAGTGGATTATTCAAAATGGGTATAACTGGAGAGAATTAGGTATTTCCCATATTATCAAATATAAAAATTTTCATTATGATGCCGGGACTAGTGAATATACAATTCGCACTTACCTGGTTACAATCAAAATATTCTTTAAGTGGATCGCTAAAAATGGTATTTACTCAAACATTTCAGAAGGAATAAAACTACCAAAGCTTCCAAAGCATTACAGCAAAAAACCACTTTCAGAGGATCAAGTACACAGTTTAATGTTAAGCATTGACAAAAGTACTCAGCTTGGATTACGTGATTATGCTTTTATTTCTCTCTTAATTGTAACCGGATTACGCTCAATAAGTGTTGAGCAGATGGATATAGGAGACATAAAAGACCGTAACGGTACATTGATTGTATGGTACAAAAATAAAGGTAGTCGCCATAAAGATAGATTCAAACCTTTAACAAACAAATGTACTGATGCTATAAACGACTATTTACTAACTAGACCAGGCTTTAAGAATCATTGGCCGCTGTTTGTCTCTCATTCAATTTCCTCAAAAGGAAAAAGGCTTAGCCGCCGTTCAATGCGTGATGCTTTCAATAAACACTTAAAAGCTATTGACATAAAAGAAAAACAGATCACCTTGCATAGTCTTCGCCACACTCATGGAGTAATTTCCACAATGAAATTAGGAGCTTATGAAACACAGCTAAGTTTAGACCATAGAAGCGAGCAAACTACACGGATATACAATCAGTCTGCAGATGAAGAATTAAGGCTTCAAAATCGTTCAGGAAAGGTACTGGATGCCATTCTTTAAAACTGATGCTTTTTATCTTGTACTTCCCTATTCTTAACATATATGGAACTAAGGAAAACACAAACGAAAACCGCTGAAAATTCCATAGTTAAGTAAAATGTAATCAAGCACTTATAAGCTTGAAAATATCCACAAACACACACGCTTTCAGTTAGTTAGGGAAGGGGGGTAAAATCACAAAACGGATTCCGATTAATAATCGGTTGCTTAATAGGAATTCCACACGTGCAAAATTGCGGGTTTTATGACATTAAATAATAAAAAGAGAATAAAAAGAATGGAACATTGTTCCATTCTTTTTATTCAAATCCCGATTGATATTGCACCCATAGTTTTTGAACAAGTAAAAAAAGCAGCATTTGCCGCCTTTTTAAAATAAATAAGACATGGCAAAAAATCTCGCATCGCTCACCCTAATGTTAGGAGCCGATATTAAAGGCTTCCAAACCAATATGCGTAAGGCTTCCAGTGAACTTCAAAAGGTAGGTAAAAAAATGCAAGGCATTGGAAAATCGATGTCGATGTACGTTACTGCTCCCATTATGGCGATGGGTGGCGCTGCCGTTATTGCTTTTGATAAACAGGCACAAGCCGAGGCCAGATTAGCCGCTCAGCTAAGTGTAAATGGCAAAGCTGTGGAAGTTACAATGGACAAATACAAAGCCTTTGCCGCTTCGCTTCAAAAAATATCCACTGTAGGCGATGAAGCCACGCTGGAATTGATGCAGCTTTCCGAATCGATGGGCTCGCCGAATACAATTGAAGCCACAAAAAATGCCATTGGATTATCAAAGGCTTTAGGTATCGATTTAAAATCTGCTTTAAAAATGGTGGTGCTCGCCCAAAATGGCGAATATACAATGCTTAACCGCTATGTGCCACTATTAAGAAAAGCAACCACCGAAACCGAAAAGGCTGCTATTGTTTCAAAATTATATGCCGGAGGATTAGCGATTGCCAAGGCCGAAGCTGTTACTGGTTTAGGACCAATGAAACAACTCACTAATTCTTTGGGTGATTTAATGGAAAGTTTTGGTAAAATTATTTCCGAAGCCATCCAGCCTTTTGTTTACAAGCTTAAAGGAGTCATTGAAAAATTTAACGAGCTATCGTCTTCCACAAAAAAAATTATTGTTTTAGTAGCTAGTATTGCGGCCGCCATTGGCCCCGTTTTACTAATACTAGGAACCCTTGCCACAATGTTGCCTGCAATTATTACAGCCTTCGCGGCTATTTCGGGGCCTGTTGGCCTGGCTATTATTGCCGTGGGTGCGCTTGCTGGCGCCTTTATTGCTTTTAAAAAATCATCGGGCGAGGCTACCAAAGAATTTTATAAACTAAAAGAAGAAGTTAACGGACTGGAAAAGGATATCAGTCCGCTGCTCGATCGTTACGATGATCTAAAAATAAAATCCAATCTTTCAACCGACGAACAAATAGAGCTAAAAAATATTATCGATAAAATTGGCGGTGCTCTTCCAACGGCTATTACCCAATTTGATAAGTATGGAAAAGCCATTGATATTTCTACCGATGCCGGACGCCGTGCTATTGAAGTACAAAGGCGAATGATGGAAATGCAAAATAAAGACGCTATTGCGGAGCAGGAAAAGGAATTAGGGAAACTAACCTATGCGTGGGAATCCGTGCAATATCAGTTAAAAAAAGGCACGAAAACATTTACAGAAAACAGAGGCCAAATGCGCGCTGTTTCCCGCGAAATACCATTAACCGGTAAAGAAATAAAAGAGTTGGCTAATAAATCAGACGACCTTCTATTATCAATTGACGCCATTAATATCGCATTAAATGATTTAAAAGGAATAACCGAGGAAACCACCACAGCCACCACCGTACAAACCGAGGCAGAAATAAAACAAACGGAAGCCGTTAAAACGCAAATCCCACTTTTACAAGCTGCCAAAGATAAACTGGCTGAGCTTACCAAAGCGCGTAACGAAGCGATTACAAAAGAGCAGCTGGGAAAATATAATGATCTGATAAAATTACAGCAAAAAGAAATTGAAAATCTAAATAAATTATCGGCGGCGCCAAAACACGAAGCACTCCAATCAAAATTTCAGGCGCCCACAATGACCATTAGTGTTGGTAAAAGCGCCCTCCCCGACTTTTCAAAACTCCTTACTGATGCTGAACGCCAAACACGCGATTTTGGTATAAAATTACAAGAAAGTTGGGGGCAAACCTGGGCTGGTATTAAAGGTGCTATTGCCGAAGGAATTGCTGGCGTGGCTAATACCATTGGCGAAAGTTTAGGAAATATGCTTTCGGGCGTTCCTGCAGATTTTGGCGCTGATCTTTTGGCCGTGATTGGTACGTTTATTAAACAGTTAGGAAGCCTTTTAATTCAGTTTGGTTCTATCGCTTTGGCTTTTGCTATTGCGAAAAAAGAATGGTCAATTCCGAGTGCTATTGCAGCCATTGCCATTGGTATTGCCGCGGTTGCCGTTGGAAGTGCCTTAACGAATAAAGCCAAACAAGGCCCCGCAAAAATGGCCGCTGGTGGTGTTGTGCCTCCGGGCTTTTCAAACGACCGATACCCGGCTATGCTTAGCTCAGGCGAAACCGTATTGCCCGCTCCTATTCCATTAAGTTCAATGAGAGACGGCGATCAGGAAATTAGAATAACAGGCCAATTGGTAGGAAAAGGAAGTGAGCTGCTAGCGATAATCGACCGCGCTACTGTTACTCGTTTACGAACAAGAGGACACTAGCTAAGGCCACACGATACGGTTGCGATTTGAAAAAACATTATTCAAAGGATAGGATCTACATATATAAAAAAGCTCTTTTCGATCAGTATTGAAGCTATTAAACATAACAGCTTCTTATGGTACACGGTCGCTTTTTCCACCTGCGAAAAGCAGGAGGGCTTCCTTTGTCCCATAAGCCAATTATGTCAAATAGCGGCCACCAAATATTGTGGGGTTCTCTTTTATCGTTCTTTCCCGGTAACGTGAATTCGTGCTGAATCCTTCGCTTACATATTGCCCAAAGTTCACCCGGCACGATTGCAACCTGGCAAGCTTGATTAAAAAATCAAGCACGCCAAGTCGCCTTAAATTGTATTCACGGTTATTGAGGATGTAAAAAAAGCCCCTGAAAAATCAGAGGCTTTAAACCTTTACTTGATTACGTTTCAAAAATTGAAAGAGGCTTGATCAAGCATAACGATACAAATATAATAATTTAAAGGGCTTGAAATTAATTAGGTCTTTTTTCTTAGTCAGCTTTAAAAATTATACCTTCATCTGCAAAACTTGTATAATAGTCCTGTGTAATGACGAGGTGATCAATAATTCTAAAATCGAATTTGCGTGCTAATTCTTTGAGCTGCCAAGTAAGGCGTTTGTCTTCTGCGCTTGGTTTAAGGTTGCCTGATGGGTGGTTGTGAGCCAACATAATTACAGATGCACGACTAATAAGAGCACAAGCAAACATCAATTGAACATCAACAGTATTAGAAGTTACTTTGCCTGTAGAGATAAGTCTAAAACCAATTACTTCATTTGCCTGATTAAGGTATAAAGCGCAAAATTGCTCCTGGATATTTATCAGGGATTTATCCCACATTTGCCGGAATACTTGATAGGCTTCATTTGAGCACGTTACCTTTACTCCTGTTTTGTTTTTGGGTCGATAGGTTACTTGTAATTCTGCTACAGTCCAGTTTTTTTTCAAAATGGATAAGCTCTTTTGTCCTTTTAAGTCTCGCATTTTAAGAAATTTAGATTAAACAAATAAGGTAGGTCGCCGCGAGACTTTCCAAAGCGATGCTCTGAAAGGACTTCGGTACTCACAACCGTTCGCCTACCTTTTATCTTTTTTTCCGATTCGTTTATTGATGTTTGTAGCATCTTGATTTATTTATAGAAAGTCTCGCATCACAAACATACAAAACAAATCATTCAAATTTCAAGATTGTGGATATTTTTTCATCAAAAAAAAGGAGCTATTTTTTGATGTTACTTATTTACAGCTAATTAAAATAAAAAGAACTTGAAATAAATCAAGCCCTTTTAGTTCTATTGTCTGCAAAAACTATTGGAGACAGCACAAAGATACGGAAAATACTAAGGCATATCAAATATACTTAAAATCAAAATATCGGACGTGAATCGAACAAATAGACAAATAAGAAAACCTAACAGGCGGAAAATAAGCCCATTAGGTTTTTTTTTGAGGTTCCGAGCGGATTCGAACCGCTGTGCAAGGTTTTGCAGACCTCTGCCTAACCACTCGGCCACGGAACCTATTATATTTGGGCTGCAAATATAAGGAATTTTAAAATGTATGAAATCATTTTTGATTTAAAATTTGAAAAATTCAGGTGGCTTAGAAATGCGTTTCAATTTTAGAATTATCTTTGGATAAAACATAAACTTTATTATTATGAAAAAACTAATTATTTTTATTTCTGTATTTGTTTTTAGTGTGGCTTTATTTGCTCAAAATCAGACTGATAAGGAAGCCATCAAGCAAATTATCCAAACAGGTTATGTAGATGGATTATTAAACTATGGTGATACAAAGCCAACGCATAATTCATTTCATCCTGATTTTTACATTAGCGGTTTAAAGGATAATCAATTAACGAAATATCATTTAAGTGATTGGATTCCGCGTGTTGAAAAAGCAAAAGTCGATGGGAAAACTCCAAACATGAAATTTTATGTTAAGTTTCCGATTATCGAAATAACAGAAAAGGCAGCTATGGTGCAATTGAACATTTTCGATAAGGCTAGCGATAAGCAAATATTTACCGATTATTTGCTTTTGTATAAATTCGATGAGGGTTGGAAAATAGTTCAAAAGATTTATCATCGTTATCAATAAAAAAAAGGCTGACTTTCTTTCGAAAATCAGCCTCTAATTGCTTGGCTATTCTATAAGCGGGATTCTGTATTCCGCAGAACGGAACCTCTATCATTTATCTAGGCGGCGAATCACTTCGCAGCTCTAACGACCTACCCTCTGAGATTGGCCGAACCGACCTTCCTTTTTGACGAACAAAAAATTCTCAGTTTATTTGGTCTTTCAACCCATAAGGTTTACCCCCTGTTTTACTTACATAAAACAGGCGTGGGCTCTTACTCCACGATTTCACCCTTACCGGACTGTTCGAAAACAATCGTAGGCGGTATACTTTCTGTTGCACTTGCTGTTATTCCGTATAAACGGAACACCTTCCCGTTAGGAAGTATGGCGTCCTTTGTTGTCCCGACTTTCCTCTATCCCGTATGTACGGGACAGCGATAGAGCGAATAGCCAAAATCTTTAACACAAAAACTGTGCTATCTATAATGTATATGAACTTCTATGGCTCCGTAGCCATAACGATTAAATGCGGCTTCTTTAACTGTAATATCAGGATAAGTTCTCAATATCCTGCGCAATTCATTTTTTAATGACCCATTTCCTATGCCGTGAATGTAGGTCAATTTTTGATATTGATGAATCATAGCATCTTCCAATGTTTTTTCAAAATATTGGATTTGCGTTTGCATAATCTCATTCTTTTCAAGCTTCTGATAATCAGGATCTAATGCCGAAATATGTAAATCTATTTCAGCTTCCAGCGAAGCGATTTTATGACTTTCGATTAATGACTTTTTTATTCCCAGCGCTTTTTCAATATCTTTTCCAAGATTGGCCGATTGCAAAGCAGCAGTCTCTTCCGATTTGCTTATTAAAGTTTGATATTTTAGATCGCTAAATGGATGAACAAAAGCCTTTTTGCCAAGTACATCAATTTCGGTATAGTTATTTTCCTGAAATAGTTTACTTCCTTTAACTTTGTAATATTCATTGATGGGACTGATTAGTTTTTCCATTGATAAAGCATAAAACATAGCCTGAATATTGCCTTCTAACCAGATGGCTAATTCATCGCGATCAATGCTATCGATAAAATAAGCAGAATAAGGTTCAACTGCCTCATAATCAATACCTATGAATTTTTCATCTTCTTTTCTGAAAAGAGAAAATAAAACATCAAAAGAGCTATTGTTAATCAGAACTACATCCATCAAACCAAATAATGTACGTATCTGATCTTGAGGTATAAAAGCTAAACTAAGTCCTTCTTTTAAGATTTGACTATTCTTAGCAAGCAAACGAGTAAACCGATTATCAGTTTCAATATCCAAAAGATCCTCTTCGCTCAATTTTTTTTGTTTGCCAAAATCTTCATCAAAGAAATTAGAAGAAGCATTGGTTACTTCAACTTTAATCAGTTCCGTGGTTGAAATAGGCATATCAAAGCCGTCAGTTGTGGTTACAAAAACTAAACTAGGTGTTTCAATTTTACTTACAAAACCACCGCCTTTTTCATTTAAAAACTTAACTTTATCTCCAACCTGAAACTTCATCATACTCCTTTTTAAAAATCTGTGCAAAGGTAGTATAATTCCATCGAAATTTGGATTCTAAATCAAAGCAAATAATCTGTGATTCGGGTCTTATTTTTAAACATATTCATGAATAGCAATTTCCCCTTGAATAGCGAGGAATGCATTCATTGCCAGTGCATCCAGATCGTTAACTGTATGAAAGACAGAAATAGGTGCTACTTTTTCAACCTTGAAACGGATGTATTCAGTAAAGCGATGATAATTAAATATTTGACCACTTAGGAGGATCGCATCTACATTGAAATCAAGAACCGCACAAGCAGATCCAATGTCCTTTGCAATTTGATAGCCCATGGCTTTGGCATAGAATTCGGCCTCCTGATCGCCATTTTCGATGCGTTTATTTATTTCGTGAATGTCCGATGTCCCCAAATACGCTTTTAATCCTCCTTCAGATGTAACCATGTGTCTGATTTCACTTTCCGAATATTTTCCGCTAAAACAAATTTCAATTAATTTTCCAACGGGTAAGGTGCCACTGCGTGTGAATGAAAAGGGCCCGCCACCATCAAAAGCCTGATTTACATCTACAACACGGCCTCTTTTATGTGCTGCAATAGAAGTCCCTCCGCCACCAACATGAGCAACAACCAAGCGTAAATCATCATAACATTTGGCATTTGATTTTGCGTATTTACGCGCAACAAATTTTTGATTGAGTGTATGAAAGATTGATTTTCGTTTGAAAAGTGGATGACCGGTTACGCGAGCCAGATCTTCCAACTCATCAACCACCACAGGATCGGCAAGGAAAGCCTGGGCATTTGAAAAATCTTTGGCAAGTAAATCCGCCAGAATGCCCCCTAAATTTGTTTCGTGAACTCCCTGGAATCCTATTTTCAAATCCTCAACCATTTTGTCGTTAACAAGATAAACTCCTGCTTGTTTCAATGGTTTCACCAAGCCTCCACGTGCAACAACAACTTCTATTGTATTGTTATTCATATCGTTATCAGTCAATTCTTTTTTAATGAGTTGATATCGATAATCGATTTGATCATTGATAGTTTTAAAACCGGCAAGTTCTTCTGCTTTGTGTTTTATGGTTTTTAAAAAAGTGACATTATTACCCCGATAAATAGCAATTTTTGTTGTATCCGATTCAGGGTAGACAACTAATATTTCTTTTGAGATCATTTTGTATAGGTATTTGACAAGACGAAAATAGGAAAAAAACAAGCATGAAATAGTATAAAATTTGTTCCAGAGGAATTAAATCAAAAAAATAACAATGGATTGCTAAATGATTTTCTCATTACATTTGCATAACCAAAAAAATATTTAACCTTTAAATTTATTGACGATGCTAAATGATTATTCAAGGACAAAGATAATAGCTACGCTGGGTCCAGCTTCTTCTGACAAAGAAATACTGCGAAAAATGTTTTTGTCGGGATTGGATGTATGCCGTGTAAACTTTTCACATTCAAGCCATAGCGATGCCGCTGAAGTAATTAATACCATTCGTGAATTAAACAAAGAGTTGGATGCCGATGTGTCCATACTGGCCGATTTGCAAGGTCCTAAATTACGTATTGGAGCTATTGAAGGTGGACAAATTTTGATTGAAAAAGATCAGCTGATAGAGTTTGTTACGGAAGAATGTATAGGTACTTCTGCAAAGATTTATATGAGTTATCAGGAATTTCCAAAAGATGTAAAGCGTGGTGATTTTGTTTTGATTGATGATGGAAAATTAAAGTTGGTAGTTGTTGAAAGCAATGGCCTTAATTCAGTAAAAACGAAAGTAATCTATGGCGGAAATTTAAGCTCCTACAAGGGTGTTAATCTTCCAAATACAGAAATTTCTTTGCCTAGTTTAACAGAGAAAGATATTTCAGATGCAAACTTTGCTTTGGAGCAAAATGTAGATTGGCTTGCACTTTCATTTATTAGAAGAGTGAGTGATGTTATTGAACTTAAACAGTTGATAAAGCGCAAAAGGAAAAACACACGAGTGGTTTCAAAAATTGAAAAGCCGCAAGCTGTAAATGATTTGGATGAAATTTTAGCCGAAACGGATGCCATTATGGTAGCGCGTGGCGATTTAGGTGTGGAAATGCCTTTTGATATGGTTCCCTTATTGCAAAAAGAAATTGTTGAAAAATGTATCAATGCTTCCGTTCCGGTAATTATTGCAACACAAATGATGGAAAGTATGATCAGTAATTTCCGTCCTACAAGAGCAGAAGCAAATGATGTTGCAAATGCTGTAATTGATGGTGTGGATACTGTGATGCTAAGTGGTGAGACGTCTGTTGGTCAATTTCCAATTGAAACCATCGAAAGTATGCACAAAATTATTCAGTATACAGAAGAAAATCGTTTTCATTACAACCGTGGCGTTCCTCCACAATTGGGTTCGCCTCGTTTTGTTCGCGATAATATTTGCTACAGTGCTTCTTTAATGGCTGAAAGACTAGGAGCTAAGGCAATTATCACTTTTACGGAAGAAGGAAATACAGCAAGAACTATTTCCGGATACAGACCAAAAGCAAATATTTATGCAATCACCCGACGCAAAGAATTGATGAGTGCCTTGTCGTTGTTTTGGGGTGTAAAAGCTTTTTATATTGATGAGATTCACAATATCGATCAGGCCATTGAACTTTCAATTCAAATTTTGAAAGAAAAAGGAGCGATTTCTTCTGGCGATTATGTGATTCATGTGGCCAGCACACCCATGCAGGTGAGTCATAAAACCAATATGTTGAAGGTGAGTAAGATAGAGTAGTTATCAAACTCAAAGTCATTAGGTTACTTACGATATATTCTCTTAACCAACGGGTTAACCCGTTGGTTATGTTGTGACGCCTTGCTATTTGCTTTGAAGAGATTCATTTTTACATATTCCTCCGATACTGTCCTCCAATTTCAAAGAGAGCTCCTGTAATTTGTCCAATTGAACATTTTTTGGTGGTTTCCATTAATGTTTCAAAAATATTCCCATTTTTTCTGGCTGTATCTTTCAGCTCTTCTATCAAACGGTCTGCATCTTCATAAAAAGTTAAGTGTAACTGATCAAGCATTTCAATCTGATACTCTTTTTCTACTGGAGTTGCACGAATTACTTCCTGTGGAATCAATGTGGGCGAACCTTTCGAATTTAAGAAAGTATTTACACCCATAATTGGTAATTCACCACTGTGTTTCAGCTTTTCGTAATGCAGGCTTTCTTCCTGAATTTTAGAACGTTGGTACATAGTTTCCATAGCTCCTAAAACTCCGCCGCGCTCTGTAATTCGATCAAATTCGAGCATCACCGCTTCTTCAACCAAATCAGTTAATTCTTCAATGATAAAAGAGCCTTGTAATGGATTTTGATTTTTAGCCAGACCTAATTCGTGATTGATAATCAACTGAATCGCCATCGCTCTGCGAACAGATTCTTCTGTTGGTGTAGTGATAGCTTCGTCATAAGCATTTGTATGCAAGGAGTTACAATTGTCGTATATGGCATAAAGTGCCTGCAAAGTAGTACGAATATCGTTAAAATCAATCTCCTGAGCATGCAAAGAACGACCAGACGTTTGAATATGGTATTTCAATTTTTGAGAACGATCGTTTGCTTTAAATTTGAGTTTCATCGCTTTCGACCAAATTATTCGTGCAACACGACC
>Ga0307991_1003088_pt1 | contig 10935 bp, 7 predicted proteins | sample EllFjometagen131_FD_203146 | JGI IMG/M metagenome (GOLD analysis project Ga0307991, IMG submission 203146) | Marine microbial communities from Ellis Fjord, Antarctic Ocean - #131 | ecosystem: Environmental > Aquatic > Marine > Unclassified | place: Southern Ocean | collected 2014-10-08 | reverse complement strand
GCCGGCCTTTATCAGCATTTCCTTTGCTTTTTGCATGTAAGGAGCAATTTCCCGCCCGGCGGCGCTCTTCCACATGGTTTCCAGATCCGTCATTGGGGCTACAGCATCACTTGAAAAGAACCTCATCAGGTTGCGTTTGGAATAAAACAATGTGACCGGGCAATCGGTGCCGGACAGCATGAATGCAGCGCGATCCACCGCTCGCAGGGCGTTTTCGGAATTATCCAGGGCGATGAGTACGGGTTTTGAGCGCACTTCGCCTTTGATCATCCATACCGGACAAATAAGGCTGAGTTCCATAACCTTGCATGCGGTCTCCCCCATGAAGAAAGCCTCGATTCGACTTCGTCCGTGAGTGCTGAGGACAATGGCATCCATACTTTTTTTTTCCGACCAGCCGCAGATGTCACGGGCGATCCCCACTCGTTTTTTGAATTCCACGATTTTGATATTTTCTTCCTTAACCCCTTTATCCAGTAGGGCTTTTTTACCCACAGAAAGTGCTTTAGCGGCTATTTGTTTGTTGCGGCTTTCCAGCTCCCTGATCTGCCGGGCCATATTCGGATCTTTTTTGCTCTCTTCCACCAGAATCGGCGGCCCGCCCGGCACCACATGAAACAGGTTTATAACCAGGTTATGCTGAGTGCCAAAAACGAGCAAGAGATAGTTCAAAGCTTTTAACGCGATGGGGCTGCCGTCCAGCGGCACTACAACAGATTTGGTAATATAAGTACTCATTATCCGCCTCCTTTGAAAACGTAGTTAGTGCCTGAACGAAAACTGTCTTTTCCGCCAATATCTGCGTCAGACTCAAATTTTAACCCGCCACCGTACTTTGGCGGGTTAATCCTCGAAATACTTAATGTATGGATGCCTGTCCCGATGCGTTTTTCATCGGGGTGGTTAAAATTTTCGTCTTCCTTGATCTTAACGAAAAATCCTAGTTTTCGTTCGGGCACCATTTAATTCGATTTTTTTTAGAACGTAATAGATCTTAAGTCGATGGTCAATTCCATTTCACCGGGTTCCTCAGATTTGGAAATTTTAAAACCCAGTTTTCGACCCAGGGCAAGCATCCCCAGGTTTTCCTTCAAAACCGTGCCCCACACGGTTTCGATGCCGCGATTTTTGGCAATCTTGAGGCTTATTTCCAGCAGCCGGGCCCCCACCCCTTTTCCCTGCCAGGGGTCTCCTGTCAGGATGGCGAATTCGGCGCGTTTACCGTCAGGATCGGTGATAATACGCGCCACGCCAAGTATCCTTTCCTCGCCCTTATCTTTTTCATCAACAGCCACCAGATCGATTTCACGGTCATAGTCCACCTGGGTGAAGCGCACGAGCATGGAATGGGGAAGTGACTTTAAGTGCCCGAAAAATCGGTAGTAGATACTGGTAGGTGACAGCGTATCGAAAAGATTTACCAAAATGGGAGCATCTTCCGGCCGGATGGGACGCACGAAAATCCAAAGGCCGCCCGAAGTGACTTCCCGGGATTCGAGTTCTGCCGGATAGGGACTGATGACCAGGTGAAGGGGGGAAGGTCGTTTGGGAAATGCCAGGATAACCCGCGCATCCACCACGCAGGGTTTGCCCGCACGGACCATAACCGGGTTCATGTCCAGTTCCACAATCTCCGGAAAATCAACGACCAGTTGTGATAGACGCAGAATCATCTCTTCTATTAATTCCATATCGGCGGGTGGGCAGTTGCGATATCCCTTCAGAAGGGTGTATATCTTGGTGTTTTCCATTAACCGGCGGGCAAGTAAAACATTGAGCGGCGGCAGACCGATGGCCCGGTCTTGGAGTGCTTCGGTAAAAATCCCCCCCATGCCGAACAAGATCACCGGTCCGAAGTTTTCATCCTGTTTGCTTCCCATAAGAATTTCATAATCCGGCTGCCCAATCATGGATTGCAGGCTCACCCCCCGGATATCAGCTTGGGCATCGTATGCTTTAGCGTTTGCTATAATTTCATGGTATGCCTTGCGGACATCCTCTTCGGTGCGTAGATCCAGCCGTATTCCATGGGCGTCGGTTTTGTGCAGGATATCCGGAGAAAGGATTTTCATGACCAGAGGATATCCGATCTGTCCGGCCAATTGAACCGCTTCTTGGGCGGAAATAGCTACCTGCGTGGGGATGACCGGCAGGCCGTAAGCCGCCAGCAGAGCCTTGGATTCAAGTTCGGTCATAACCGGCTTGATTTTAGAAAGCGCCGTATCAATGAGCTTTCGGGCTTGACGGCGGTCAAAATCAATCGACCGGGGCAGCTTCGGAGGAATTTCCTGGAGTATCTTGAGATTACGGGAATAATCAACCATGTAGAAAAAGGCCCGAATGGCCTGTTCCGGTGTGTCGTAGGTGGGAATTCCGGCTTGATTCAGAATTTCTTTGCCTTTGGCCACATCCACGCCACCCATCCAGGCGGTAAACAGAGGATATTGTTTCTTTTGAAAGCTCGACGCCAGCATTTGGGCAACTGCCGTTGGATCGGTCATGGCCTGGGGAGAGAGAATCACAAGGACACCGTTAAATTCTTTGGCTCCGACACAGATCTCTACGGCGGTGGCAAAGCGCCGGGGAGACGCATCTCCTAATATGTCGATGGGGTTGGATCGGCTCCACAGGGGCGGTAATACGCCATCCAGCTTTGCAAGGGTTTCCGGTTTCGGCGCAGCGGGTTCCGAACCGTAGCGGCTCAGAACATCGGCCGCCATAACGCCGGGCCCTCCGGCATTGGTAATTACCGCCAGCCTGGCGCCGGTGGGACGCGGCTGCCTGGCCATCAATTCGGCACAGTCGAAAAGCTCTCCGATGGTGTCTACCCGTACAATGCCGGCACGCCTGAAGGCCGCATCGTAGACATTGTCTTCCCCTGCCATTGCCCCGGTGTGAGACGCCGCCGCCTTGGTTCCGGCCGGACTGCGGCCGGACTTGAGCACAATGATCGGTTTTGAGCGAGACACGGCCCGGGCCGCGCTCATGAATTTACGCACATGGGTCAGGCTCTCTATGTAAAGTAAAATGCTGCTTACTTGAGGATCGGCACCCAGGAAGTCGATCAAATCGCCGAAATCCACATCCACCATGGAACCGATACTCACAAAATGGCTGAAACCGAAACCTTCCTGCATGGATAGATCGAGAATTGCAGAGCAAATCGCACCACTCTGAGAGATAAACGCCAGGTTTCCCTTGTAAGGCATATGGGAGGCAAAACTGGCATTTAGATTTTGCTGTGGACAAATGATCCCCAAGCAGTTGGGGCCGACAATCCGCAGGCCGCCTTCACGAGCATATTTTGCGATTTGCGCTTCTATTTCCTGCCCCTTGGTACCGGCTTCCTTGCCGCCGGCGGAAAGGATGATGGCACCTTTGACACCCTTTTGTACGCATTCTTTGACAATAGACGGCACCGTTGCAATGGGGGTAGCGATAATAACAAGGTCAATGCTATGCTCGGCTTTTAGTATCGAGGAAAGAGTCTTTAGGCCGTGGATGGTTCCGTGCCGAGGATTCACCGGAAACAGATCTCCTTTGAAACCGCTTTGGACGAGGTTTAACATGAGGGTACTGCCGACGCTGCCCGCCTTTTCACTGGCACCGATCACCGCGATCGCACCGGGATTGAAAATTCGGTCCAGATTATAAATGCCCATGACAATCTCCTTTAAAGGTTGATAAAAAGAAATATTGAAACTGTTTCGTGAATACGATCCATGACGATGAAGTTGAAAATTGGCTTGATTCTTGCCAAACAAACCGGGGGACTTTGCACCCGATTGCAGGTTCCACGGTGACCGTACTGACGTGATTTTGTCTTTGTCCGGCGTCGTACAAATTCAAGCCGCTTCGCGGGTAGAAGTTGACTAAAAAACTTCTAAATTCGCACTTTTTATTTTATTGCATATTTTATAAACTTTCAATAGTATTTTGTGTTATGCACGTTATTGACTCGGCGGTTTTCAGATTTTATTATCGCTTTTTTTTAACCTTTACTTTATAATCCTTTTATTCTAAATTTTTTTATATTTTCTTAATATCTTCAATGGGAAGTTAGGTCACGAAACGAATCCACTTTATCGTTAAACCGGCATAAAAGAATCTTAATTTTGCCGCTTGCGGTTGGTGTTGGAAGGTGAAGAAACACAGCGATAAAAAGGTAATCTATGCCGCCCTGTTCGGAAACTCCGCCATAGCGGTCATGAAGTTCATTGTTGCCGTTTTTTCGGGAAGTTCAGCCATGCTTGCGGAAGGCTTTCACAGCACGGCGGACAGCGTAAACCAGATTATGCTTTTGATCGGTCATCAGCGCGCTAACCGCCCGCCCGATGAAAAGCATCCCTTCGGATACGGAAAAGAGCTTTATTTTTGGGCGTTTGTGGTTGCAGTGACCATTTTTTTCGTGGGCGCATCATTATCAATATATGAAGGCGTAAACAAAATCTTCCACCCGGCGCCGATTAAATCTCTCTTTTTCTCTTTGGTTGTTCTTGGCATTTCCGTACTTTTTGAAGCCTATCCCTGGTGGATTGCCTATTCAGAGGCCAAAAAACTCAAATCTAAAAAGGGTATCTCAGGGTTTTTAGACATGGCCGTTCGGTCGAAAAATCCAACGGTAATGGTTGTCCTCTTTGAAGACAGTGCTGCCATGGTGGGACTGTTTGTCGCTGCTGTGGGAATCAGTTTGGCACACATTACACAACTGCCGGTTTTTGATGCCGCAGCCAGCATTATCATTGGTGTTATACTCCTTATACTGGCTCTTTTTCTGGCCCGGGAAACAAAAAATTTGCTGATCGGAGAAAGTGCCGGAATCAAAGATCGTGAAAACATCCGAGGCGTTATTTGCAGTGTGCCCGAAATCAAAACATGCGGCCAACTCCTTACCATGCACCTGGGGCCGGAAGATATACTCGTCAATATGGAAGTCGAGTTTATAGATGATCTATCCACAGACCATTTGGAAGCGGTTATTGACAGGATCGAAATAAACATCAAAAAGGCGGTTTCTGAAGTAACCAAAATTTTTATTGAAGCACAATCCTTGAAAAAGAAACCCGCAAAATCCAAAGTATCGGATAAATAGGTCTGTTGGTAATTTTATAAAAGCACATGTTGATAATCGGTTGGTATGGTTTTAAAAACCTTTTGAATCAATTTGTATCAGTGTCTAACTTACGGCAGTGCCGTCCAGCACTTGGATTGCAGCGACCTTCCCCAAATAGGGCGAGCGGGAGCGTGAAGTTATGGAAAGCCATCAAAAAGTTTTGTTTATTGATGTTGCCACAGCATTTTACCGCATAAATCGGTTCACTGTGGGTAAGCCCTTCTTCGGCCCAATCGATCTTGGCCTTCATCTTTCCGGCCGGCACAGATCATTGAATATTGGCACCGGATTGCTGGCAGGATCTATATTTCCGGGGGCAAACCGGCTGTTTTTCAACGGCTTTTCTCCATGCTGGACCGGTTTTTACGTTTCGTCCATGGGAGGCGCCGGGTTGGTTTTTGATAATCTTGGCGTTAATATGATTTCCATGGTCAATAGAGCTTCTGTTCCTTCTATCTTATATCTAAACAGAAATGGCGGCGAGGAAGTTGAAGTTAGAATCGAGCCGGTTCAGATTCAGAAAGTATGGCAGGGAGGGCGCAGAGGCATATATGCGTTAATGGATTATACGTTTGAACGCTTTGGTGAGTATTACTCGACCGATCCCCGAATTCTTGCAGTGGGTCCTGCTTCGGCGGTTACAGATTTTGGGGCGGTTGCTTCCGTCCCCATTTCCAAAGGCAAATTGGGTTTTGCCGATACGTGGGCGGGACGCGGTGGCTTCGGTTCCAAGCTTTTACAAGAACATGGAATTGCCGCAATCATCTACGGCGGAACGTTTATTACCGAGGATTTTCGGGACAGAAAGGTGGCGGATCAGTGGTTTATCGATAAATATCAGAAGAAACTGGCGGCAAAGGATCTGGAAGCGACAACCAAATACCGGTTTGACCCTGATTTTAAGACCGGAGGAACCCTTGGCTTTAACTTTGCCACGCTGGCCGGCAATATGATGTCTTTCAATTACAAAAGCATCTTTATGAGCGAACAAGAAAGATTGGATATACACGACAAATTCATACTGAACCATTATTTGAAACAGTTTAATGAAGAAACCATTGTACCTAAAAAACAAAAAACCTGTGGTGAGCCCTGTGTCGCAGTTTGTAAAAAAATGCATGGTAACTTCAAAAAAGATTATGAACCCTATCAAGCAATGGGGCCGTTGTCGGGTATTTTTGATCAGCGGGCCGCTGAAAAGCTGAATCACCATTCAGATATGTATGGATTTGATGCAATTTCTGTGGGCGGCGTTGTCTCCTGGTTGATGGAGTGTCTATACGAAGGATATTTGACTCCAAAAGAACTGGGAGTAAAACAAATTCCGGTCTTTTCTCACAAGGATTTTAACATCGTATCGGATTCCATGCACAATGCAGACATCGGTGTCGCACTGCTCGACTCAATAATCGAAAAACCCAACATAATTAATTTAAAAGAAGGTGCCCGTAAATTTGCGCGCCGGCTTGCCAGAGATAAAGGCAGAAAAATTCTGGATGCTTTTGTGTATAATGCCTATGCTCGGAATGGCTGGATGGTTCCCAACCAATACTGGACTCCGGGTGTTCTTTCTCCCATGCCCATTATGGGAAAATATTATATGTATTATGGAAAAGATTTTTTGCCGCCGCGGGATCTGGGCCGAAAAAATGCGGATCGATTTAAAAAAGAATTGATCCTGGACAATTTGGGCATGTGCCGGTTTCATAGGGGATGGGCCGAAGAAATGATTCCCGAAATTTTGGAATCTCTCTATGGACTAAAAAAAGTATTTTTAAAGACAATCTCTGAAACGGCCAGCCGTATTAACGGCAGAAATTCTTCCGTTTTTTGGGAATCTGACAGGAATATCGATTTAATATACATGTTTTTAAAAAGAAAACAAACGGTTGAAGGAAATAACGACGCTGAGCTTGCCAAATGGATTGGAAAATTTGAGGCGGACAAGAATGAGGCTGCGTTAAATTTTTGGTATGAAATCCACAAAGGTATCCATGAATCGCTGAAAGAATATTAAAAGGAGGGCGCATGAAAGTAATTGATGACAAAGGATGGAGTCCTTACTTGGCTGGAGCTTTAGCCGGAATTGTAATGATACTGTCGGTCTGGATCACCGGCAAATATTTCGGCGCATCAACGACCTTTGTCCGATCGGCCGGTATGATCGAAAAGATTTTCAGTGCCGAGCGGGTAGAAAAAATGGACTATTTTATCCAAAAAGTTCCTAAATTCGAATGGCAGTGGATGTTCGTTTTCGGCATTTTTATGGGAGCACTCATCTCATCAACAACCTCTCGCAGTTTTAAATGCAAAGCCGTACCGGATATGTGGGAAGATCGATTTGGCCCGGGCAAGATGAAAAGAGCCGTTGTCGCATTTATTGGCGGCATGGTCGCCATGTTCGGTGCGCGTTTGGCCGGTGGGTGACCCAGCGGTCACGGACTGAGCGGTTCGGTTCAGTTAGCAGTCAGCGGATTTATCGCACTCATCTGTTTTTTTATTGGCGGCATAATCATGGCGCGGATTTTATATGGGGGAGGTGATCGGATATGAAAGTACTCGTATACGGTTTGATCACAGGCATTATGTTTGGCTTCTTGCTCCAGAAGGCAAGAGTTATCCGATATGATAAGCAATTGGGAGCGCTGCGGTTTATTGACATGACGATCGTAAAATTTATGCTTTCAAGCGTTTTTGTCGGCATGATCGGGGTATATATTCTTACAGATATGGGGTTGGCCAAACTTTCCGTTAAATCAACTATTTTAGGCGGGGTCATTCCCGGAGGGTTAATATTTGGCCTTGGATGGGCATTGCTGGGATACTGCCCGGGAACTTCCGCCGGTGCTGTCGGCGAAGGCCGATGGGACGGCATATGGGGTATTTTGGGAATGTTGGCTGGAGCCGCTGTGTATGCAGAAGCGTTCCCCTTTTTGAAAAAAACCGCATTAACATGGGGTGATTTCGGCAAAATTACCCTGCCGCAGGTTTTAGGAGTCAATCATTGGATAATTATCTTCATATTTATTATCGGGGGATCAGCGCTTTTCTACTGGTTTGAAAAAAAAGGGCTATAAAGTGGAAGCCTGCCCAACGTTCGAACATTATTTTAACAACAGTACCCCATGTGATGGGGTTCATCGCATTTTTGGGATTTGCTTTCTTATTCCAAAAGTATTTGCTATATTTAGTATGCATACAGCCAACTTCCGCTGCGGTAAAAAGCTGATATTGCTCAAAGCATGAGGTACAAGGAAGGAACTGCTATGCAGGCGGCAATCACCGCAAACACCCAATAAGGCCATGGGAAGGTATCGGCAAATGGCATGGGAATGGAAAACCAGTGGTATAGAACGTCGTTCACTGCGACCACCATCGTGAAGGCCGAAGCGACCATTCGGTATCCGGCGCACTTTCGGTAAGCCGAAGCACCGATTCGCTTTTCTAAGGATGCGGGGCTTACGCTCTTCTTTACTCTTTCAAAGGGTCCCGAGAATCGGGACCCTTTGAAAATTGAGGGTTAGTGACCGCAGCCCGAAGAACAGTCACACCCGGAACCGCAGGACATGGGCGTTTGGGTCGGAGTGCTGCTGACGCCCACGACTTCGATTTCAAAGGTCAACGATTCGCCGGCCAGGGGGTGATTTAAATCAAAAGTCAATTTTTCATCATCCACATGAACAATTCGGGCGGGCACCTGTTGTCCTTCCGGAGTGGTGAGACCGATGGTCATTCCGACCCCGGGGTTCATTTCAGGGGGAACTTCCGATCTGGGAAAGGAATGCGTTTGGTCTTCATCTCTTTGTCCGTAAGCGTCTTCCGGCGCGAGGGTAAACACCTTTTTTTCGTTCAAAGCCATCCCCATGAGTTCATTTTCAAATCCCTTGATCAACCGTCCTGCACCCATTTGTATTTCCATCGCCTGGCGTCCGTGACTGGTGTCGAACACCTGGCCGTTTTCCAATATTCCTTTGTAGTCCACGCTAACAAAACTACTGTTTTCAACTTTATCCACAATGATCTCCTTTGGTTTATATTAATATCAAATTAAAGATCAATCTATGCATGAATTTATTCAAGTCAAGTCAAACTTTTTTTGAAGCGGTTTCAAATCTTTCTCAAATGCGCAAAGTGAAGGGTGTCATGAAGGGTGTGAAGGGTGTCAAAGCCTGAATTGTGAATTAATTTTATCAAATTGCTTTTTCACATTTTAACATTCAACTTTGTTTAGAGTTTACAATCGTGCGCTCTTTTAATATATTTTTAACATCAACTCACTGGTACCGATATCCGATTCATTAGCCAATGCTCTCTGTATCCGGATTCCGGAATAAAATTATACCTGAACTTTAGGGGGTTAGCATGCCGGTTCACGCAGAACAAGTTCTTAAAGAAACTATTGCACGTATAACAGGATTGAAGAAAGGTTGTCCCCCTCTTGGCAGCATAAAAATAGAAAATGGAGAATCAGAAACACAGAATATCATTGCCGATTTTTTTAAATATGTAATTGGTCAGAGTGCAGTTTTGAAAGACGAACGGCTCATCAAGTTATACAACCGGCTAAAGAATGATTTTATTCGGTTTTATTCCATAAACCAGAATCGGTTGTTTCTGGAGAAGCGCTGGAAAACACTAACCGGTTCGGATGATGATAATCTGTCGGCTCAGGCGGTCACGGAAATTTGGGCGCCGGAAGTGAGTATGGCGGATGAAGATATTCTTCCTAAATGGAAATTATCGAAAGTTTCTCCAAACAAAAAACCTTACACCCCGGAACAAGTAGTTTTACAGGTAAACGGTTTGTATTCATTGCCGGATAGTATACCGGAATTTCTTCACGGGGATATCAGAGACGAATGGAACCGAGTGATAGATATTCCTGATGATGTTGTCTTCGATTATGACCATCCAGTACCGGTATTCAGCCCGGACAACAGCCATGAACTAATCTCATGTTTAAATGAGTTGGATAAAGAAATCGGCTTCGAAAAAACTCAAGGAGTATTGCGTACGGATTACCAAGTGCCTGTGGTTCTGTCGATTTCCGTCACCCATCCGCGCATTGATCGCTTATGCAGCATGTGGCTGAGAAATATCATGGAAAAAAAACACTACAAAAATATGCGGTTTTATTATCTCTCTGAACAAACAACAGGCAACATCAAAAAAGCACTTGACTTTTATCCTCGGAGAAAGGCGGTTTTCTCGGTCTCCGGAAAATATGCCAATCACTTTAATACACTTAAATATTTTCAGCTTATTCTGGAGAAAACTCACGGTATACGTGCCGGATTTAAAATTGACGCTGATGAGGGAATCAGGTCCGGTGATCTTTACGCCGCAACAGGTAAAACATGGTTTCAGACCCTGTGCCATGAATACTGGGGCGGGACAGCAGAAGATGCCCGGGGAAGGCCGGTTTATCTTGGTGTCAATGCGGGAGAGTATATCAATGAAAGGGATATAAAAACGTTCGGATATGAAAATAGCCTTCGTAAACCGGACGTTAATTTTGACGGTAATTTTATTGGGGCGGATATATTCTTTAACAAGGGAATCGCCCACGCACACGCAACCGCCCTGTATAACAAAGCTGCAGGCGGACTTGATGATTTTATTTCCCATCCCGTAGTCAAGGGCGGTGGCTACGGGATAGATAATTATTCATTAAGAAAATATGCACCTTTTACATTTTCTGAAGTCGGACGTGCGGAAGATCAGCAATTTTATCTTTCAGGCTTAGCAAAGGGCGTAAACGGGATTTTTACTCCGGATTTGCGAATTGCACACTATAAACAAAGCCTGGCCAGGTCGGAAAG
>Ga0307991_1003087_pt1 | contig 10940 bp, 12 predicted proteins | sample EllFjometagen131_FD_203146 | JGI IMG/M metagenome (GOLD analysis project Ga0307991, IMG submission 203146) | Marine microbial communities from Ellis Fjord, Antarctic Ocean - #131 | ecosystem: Environmental > Aquatic > Marine > Unclassified | place: Southern Ocean | collected 2014-10-08 | reverse complement strand
GCTTAATCAAATACATTCTTCTCTGAGGCAAATTTCATTACTAACCCCACAGCAAGAGTATTAAAGAGCAGGTTTGTGCCGCCATAAGCGATAAAAGGCAGAGGTATGCCCGTTGCCGGAACCAGACCCATATTCATGCTGATATTTACAAACATCATAATGCTGAGGTTGGCAATTATGCCCACACTGGTGTAAAACATGAATTTACGCTTTAACTTACCTGCATTAACAACAACTCTATACAAAAACAAAATGTATAAAACGATAAAAATCAGGCAACCAAAAAATCCCAGCTCCTCACCAATTACCGAAAATATGAAGTCTGTATGATGCTCCGGCAGGAATTGCAGATTCTTTTGGGAACCCATCAAAAAGCCTTTGCCAAACCACCCTCCCGAGCCAATTGCGATCTTTGCCTGAATGATCTGATAACCTGCACCAAAAGGGTCATGCAGAGGATTGATGAATGTTAATATGCGGTTTTGCTGATAAGATTTCAAGCTGTTCCAGACAAAGGGTGTGAGAAAATATAATGAGGCATTAAATATACCGGAAAGCCCGGCAATTAGAAGATGAACTTTCTGTCTGAAAAAATATAATGCTAACACAATGATCCAGATAGCGAAGTAAATCGGGTTTACAGATAATACGATACTGATCAATGGGCTCACAAGTACCACGAGATAATAAAACGGCAGATCACTGAATGCCAATATTATCATAATACTCATCAGTAATGTCATCGCAGTGCCAAGATCAGGCTCAATAAAGATCAGTATGAAAGGCAATATCGTTGCAGCTGCTGTACGCAGTAATATTTTGCCTTCTGTAAGATGTTGCTCATCCAGTAATTTTGCAGTAAGCATAATAGTGAATAGTTTTACCAGTTCCGAAGGCTGAAAGCCAAGAGCACCTATACTTATCCAACGGTGCGAACCTTTGATGGCAGGCAAAAACAGCACTGCCACCAGAGCAATTACCGATATAGCATATATGGGTATTACCATAATTTCAATAAGTGTTACAGGTAATTTCAGCAGAACAAAAAGTGCTATTAGAGCAATTATCACAAATACTATCTGTTTTATGTAATAATTTTCGTGTTCTATTGATTCACCAATCTTAGTCGTTGACGCTGAATAGATCATTATGATACCAAAGATCATAAGTAACAGCAGCAGCACCAGGAGAAATAGATCACTATTATTGCGGTTATGGGGATTATACATTAATTCACCTGTTCCGTTTTAGCCGGCAAAAATTTGAGATATTCTTCTGGATTACCAGTGCGCAGTTTATCGTAGAATTTCACGATTTTCCCACCAATTGGGGCTGCAATCGAGCCACCATGTCCAGCATTTTGCACAAATACTATAAATGCTATTTCCGGTTCTTCCCATTCTGCATAACCTGCAAACCAGGCATGAGTGCTTTTCCCCATGTGATTTTCTGCAGACCCCGTTTTTCCATAAACCGTTACTCCTTTGACCTTTGCGGCTGATCCGGTACCGTGAGCTTCATTTATAGTGCGGTCGAGTGCATGCTGCAAAAGTTCCAGATTTTCGGTTGCCAGAGGCAGTCTGCGGGTTTCATAATCAGAAACCTTTACTCTGTCTTTGTCTATGTAACCTTCCAGAAAATGCGGCTGCAGCCAAAGCCCGTCATTGGCAAGTGCACTGTAATATGCACATAATTCCAGTACTGTTACCAATATTTCCCCTTGACCGATTGAAAGATTGACTTTGGGACCAATGATACCGGTATATCTGCCATAATTTTTTCTATACCATGCTTCATCAGGGAAAAATCCGTTGCGCTCGATAGGTAGATCAATTCCAGTTTTAACGGTTAAAAAGTTTGCTTTCGTAAAATTTTTCATTTCGTCCAGATCAAGCAGCATTGATAGATCATAAAAAAACACGTCACAGGAAAGCTTAATAGCTTCTGAAACTGCCAGCCTTCCATGTCCTTGTTCTTTCCAGCATTTAAAATAACGAGTACCAATTTGCTTGCCGCCATTGCAGAATGTCATTTTTGTGCTGGGAGTAATTACTCCGGTTTCCAGTCCCATAGATGCTGTGATCGGTTTAAAGATCGATCCGGGTGGATAGGTTCCATTGGATACACGGTCAAGCATGGGTTGAGCGGGATCATTGATCAGTTCATTCCAAACGCCCTGACTGATCTCACCGCTAAAGATATTGGGGTCAAATTCCGGCATTGAAACATAAGATAAAATGCCACCTGTGCGCACATCCATCACTATCACAGCTCCCAGCTTATCTTCCGGAAATATAGAACGTATATAGGTTTGGAGGTCATTATCAACCGAAAGTATCAGATCAAGCCCTTTCTTTGCCGGCTGATAGAGATTGTGTTTTAGAAATTCCAGATCTTTACCCGTAGCATCTACCTGGATAAGTCGATAGCCACTTTCTCCCCGCAGCATTTCTTCATATTGTTTTTCTAGTCCGCTCTTGCCAATATTACTACTGAGCGTATAGCCTTCATCTTTTAAATTTTCATATTCAGATTCATTCAAACCACCAACATGTCCCGTCAAATGATTGGGGTATTCATAATGTCGCGTATATTCCGAAATGATACGCAAAGAAGGGTATTTATACATATTTTCGGCAATTTCCACTAATTTAGCACGGTCAAGACCCTTTTTGAGGGCAATATCATTATACTTGCGAAACCTGTTTTTTTGCATGATCTGGCGCACCGCCAATGAATCAATAGCAAAATTATCACTGATAAATTGTGCCAGTTTCCCTTTTTCATTGATTTCGCTCAGACGGAAATAGAGATTATCGGAAGTTCTATTGAGTGCTACGGGACGATATTTACGGTCATATATGCTTCCGCGCATAGGTTTTATTTTGCTGATCCGCACATAGTTGTTTTCCGATATTGTCAGGTATTTTTCACCATTCAAAACCTGCATATAAAAGAGATTGCTCACTAAAACCAGAAATATTCCGGTAAACAGGATTATGGGAATCCAGATCGATATTCGTTTGCGGTACATTAGCGATAGTTGATTCGCAATTTATAGATCAACATCAATAAATAAAATAAAATAAGTGAAATCAGACAGTTGTAACCCGTTGAAAGAAAGAAGCTACCCAGAAATGTCAGAAAATCAGGCTTTTGAACCAGATAATAAATGCCAAAGAAAAAATAATAGATTATATTAGATATCAAAGACAGTAAGAGCATTATAGAAAACTTCTGCTCCAGGACACTGTTGTGAAAAAGCATTGTTACCCAGCAAATTACCAAAAGTAAAATTACATTCATGCCCAGCGTCTGAGGCATCATCAGATCATATCCCAGCCCTGTTAAAAATATCAGCAGATATGCCCACCGTTCCTCAATCTCCCAGCCCAGAAATATGGCATAAGCAATCAGGAAATTGGGTATTATCACACCAAAAGATAAACTCCCACTTTTGAATATCTGCAACAACAGCAGAATAACACCCATCACAACTGTTCTGATCATTGTTTTCTTATAATGCAAAGCGGTGTCAGCTCTGCTCCTTGACCTTGTGGATTAGTTATCATTACGCTTTCCAGCATTTTCTTGTCAATGCCTTTGGAACTACCAATTGCCCAGCAGCCGCCAATATCGTTTATATCCATCACTGCAATTCCGACGCCTGTAGCGTCTGCTATCCTTTGAGATTCACCTTCGGGATTCTTGGGACCCTTTATCACGCAGCTTTCATAAGGTGGAATTGGTGATGTTTCTGCTGCATCAATCAGAGCTGCCTGCATTCCTGCCACACGATAGAAATCGCCCTTACCACGTCTGCCAACCATTCTGGCTAAGCCACCAATTACTGCTGCCAACACGATTCTGAATACTCCCGCTTCCTCAATTGCGCACTGCATACTGCTTGGTGCTCGTAAACCTATCCCGTAAGGAACTTTAGATACGAATCGCCAAAGCAGCCTTGCCCAAAAACCCGGATGTATTTCTGATAGAGGTTTGGCTCTGCCTTGAGTTATTGCCAAAGGGCTTTCTGAAATGCTCACAATGTCACCTGCCTGTAGTTCGGTTCCTGCATATTCCTTGATGATCTCTGCCATATCGTCACCAACTTTTATGATACGCGTCTTGACGGGCTTTAAAAGATATTGTTTTCCATTATAGTTTCTAATATTTTGACTCATCTGTTATCTCCAGTTCTTCTTCAAAATTTTCTTCATGTTCATATAAAAGCACGATTACCGTTGTCAATGAATTCATCCTGCTAAATGGTTCTACTTCTGCTGAAATATTTACGTTGTCGGTTGTTCTTCTGATCGTTGACACCTTGCCAACTGGGTAATATGCTGGAAATATTTGTGACAGATTTGAGGTGACAACAGTATCGCCCAGACTCACTTCACTTCCCATACGGATCATATTCATATAAACTCTGCCGCTCAGGTCTGATTCCAGCAATCCCTGCAGATGATTATTATCAAGCATTACACCTAATTTAAACTGGCTGTGAGTGATTGGCATTAATAGTGAATAATTCTGCCCAGTTGTAATGATCTTTCCGATTATTCCTGTAGTTCCCAATACGGGCATGTTGCTCTTGATCCCGGCAAGACTGCCTTTATCAAGTATGAAATAATCTTGACCATATACTCCGCTTATACCCACCACATCTGCGATTATATGCTGATATTCTGTTGCCGAATAATCTAAATCTTGTTTACGGTAAAATTCCAGTTCATGCCTGATTTTATTACATTCCTTAGATTTTTTGGCAAGTTCGTTATGCAGTTTCCAGTTTTCACCTTTCAGATCAAGCTGGGATTGTATCCATTTTACTGAGCTTATAAGTGGGAAAAATAGTGACTTGCTTAAAAAATCGGCTTTCAAATATCGACCTTCTTTACTACCTGCCAGTAACAGTATTCCCAGGATTATATAGATGATCAGATGATATGTTTTTGTCAATTTTCTATTTTCTTGATTAGCACTTCCCGGTATTCTTCCAGATTATCCAGGATCATACCACTGCCCTTAACCACACAGGTAAGTGCTTCCGGCATCACGTGCACCGGCAGATCAACGGCTTCGCACAGTTTCTTATCCAGTCCCTTAAGTTTTGCTCCTCCACCCGTTAAAATAATACCTCGCTCGGCAATATCTGCTGCCAGTTCCGGTGCTGTTTTTTCAAATAACCGTTTCACGGCATCAATCATCAGCATTACGGTTTCACTAAGTGCATCCCTGATATCAGCAGAATTGATCTCAATCGTGACGGGATATCCCGTAATTATGTGACGTCCACTCACTTCCATGATCAGTTCTTTTTCCAGTGGTGAGGCTGATCCTATTTCCATCTTTATCCTTTCCGCTGTCTGAATTCCAACGTGGATATTCTGCTTTTTGCGCAGATGATTAACGATGGCAACGTCCATTTTGTCGCCACCTACTCTGATGGAACTATGCACAACGATGTGTGATAATGAGATCACTGCAATCTCTGTCGTGCCTCCACCAATATCCATCACCAGATTACCTTGCGGTTTGCCGATCGGAAGGTCTGCTCCGATTGCTGCTGCCACAGGTTCTGAAACCAGATGTACTTCACGTGCGCCTGCATGCAGTGAGCTATCACGTACTGCTCTTTTTTCCACTTCTGTGATTCCAGAAGGCACGCATACTAATACTCGTGGCTTGATCAAAAACTTCCGTCGCTGCGCCCTCAATATCAGGTCTCTTAACATCAGTTCCGTTACCTGAAAATCGGCTATTACTCCGTCTTTTAATGGCTTGATAACCCTTACTTCTTCTGGATTCTTTCCCAGCATTAGCTTGGCGTCTTCACCCATTGCAATTATCTTCCGGTTACTCGTGCTTACTGCCACTACGGATGGTTCGTCGATTACTATACCCACGTTTTTTTTGTAAACCAGGGTATTGGCTGTGCCTAAATCTATCGCAATATCATTTGAGAAAATACTCATAAATTTCTTAAACATTTTTTCCACCTAAATAAATAAACTTCCCCTATATATCAAAATGGTTTTAGCTATTCTGATGTCAAGCCAATAGTTATGTAAATGTGAAATTTATTCCTGCCACCTGTAAATTTTTAGATTAATACGGTTATTTGCCAAAAATTTTATGCCCTCACATTCCAGCAGAATCCGATGATATTGTGTCCATTCAAGCTCACCATAATTACTGATCTCACCCTTGCTGTTGATTACCCGTTGCCACGGTATATCACTGTCTGCCTTTAAGTTATGAAGAGTATAGCCCACAAGTCGTGCCTGCCGCGGTAATCCGGCAATCTCTGCCACTTGCCCGTAAGTTGCCACTTTCCCCGCCGGTATGCGCTTTACTACTTCATAAATCTTGTCATAACTCGACATTACATCCTCATATCAATAATTTCAATAGCCTGCTTTCAAATCTGTTAGATTTCTCATCGTTCCTGTCTTGAAATAGCCGTTAAGTAAATTCGCCAGATGCTCAACCCTGAGCTGTTCTGTGTCATAATTTGCAAAAGCCCCGCCACGATGCGGACTCATGACCACGTTTTCGAGTTCCTGAAAGGGATAATTGCCCGGAAACGTAAAAGTCCTCGCTTCCTTTGATTGTGGATAATTATACCACACATCAAGTCCTGCTGCTGCAATATGTCCTGACTGCAACAGTTCAAATAATGCCTTTTCTGCGATCAATGTACCTCTGCCAATATTGACGATTACCGTTCCTTCGGGTAAAAGCTCCAGGCTTCTTCTATCCAGCAAGCCTTCAGTTTCCTGCGTTAAAGGAAGCGTTACCAGCAAATAGTCTGCCTGCGGTAAAAGCTTCTCAAGCTCATGTCTCCCAAAAATATCTATCCCATTTTCTGTTATATTTGCAGTTAAATTTCTCCGAGTTGCCAAGACCTTCATTCCCATACCTATGCACATCCGTCCCAGATGCTTTCCCACTTCTCCCAAACCCAGGATCAAAGCTGTTTTACCATACAAAAGTCGATTCGGTAAACCTTCATGACGTGGAGTCCAATCACCTTTCCGCAAGTGATTATCTGCAATCACGATACTCTTAGCAGCACTCAGCATCAATGTGAAAGCCATCTCAGCTGTAGGAATAGCATTATGATGAAGATTATGCAGCTCAATACCCGGGTATTTTCCCAGCAGCAGGCGCGTCTTCTGAGGTATCCCTGCATAAGGTACCACGACCTTCTTTAATCTCGCAGCCTCCCGCACAAATTTCTCTTCAGGTACGCCCCAGATCAAAACCTCATAATCCGACTTTTCGGGTACTTCAACACCCCATTCAATTTCAATCCCGTCATCCAGAAGCCCCCAAAATACCTTCTTCTGCCAATCAGCATATTCCCCATAAATAAAAACTTTCATAGATTTCACATTAATTTACTTTGCCAGAAATGAACACAGTAAGCTTCTCCCAGTTAATAGCACCATTATCATCGCAAAATTGTGAAGCAAACTGATCTGTATAAGTTGATGATGTCACCGTCAAGCCAACGAAATCATCCGGTATCTTGCGTAGATGTTTTCTACAATCCGCATTAATCAAACACGCCTTTGATTGCATAATCAACTCCAAATTTAATTTATTGTGAATATACCACCACGGGAGCAATACAATGTCAAGTATTTCCCGCTCCTTCTTTCTTTTTTGTCATTCTTAGCTCTCATTGACAAAATTACTACAAGCTAATTAGTCTCACCAATTAAAGTTGATGGTTAATGAAAATAAAAGAATACGTCAGCATTAATATATGGTTAGCTGTCATAGTTATAATAATTTTTGGAGGGATGTTAGACTAAGGATGAATTCAGTTGACAAAATTATTTGATAAATTAGATGAAGACAAGAAATAATAAAACAGGAGATTTCCATGCAGAATACGAAACTTTTGGGTATTAACGGACTGGGAAGGATTGGCAAGTTAACCTTGTGGAATCATCTTTCTCTGGGTTATTTCGATGGATTTGTAGTAAATATAGGCAGAAAAGTGGGGCAAAACCTGCAGGATCTGCTCTATACGATTGGTTCTGACAGCACTTATGGTAATCTGGAAAAATTTCTTTTTGGCATGTCAGGTAAGAAATGCATTATCAAAGTGATTGATGAATCTCAAAATCTGGTAGAGATCAATGGCAAGTCAGTTAAATTTTTATTAACTGAACGCAATCCGCAAGACATTCCTTGGGCAGAGGAAGGGGTGCGCATTGTGGTTGATTGCACGGGTGTATTTTTGGATCCGACAGTTCATGCCGATAATCCCAGAGGCAGCGTACGCGGACATCTGGAAGCAGGAGCAGAAAAAGTAATATGTTCAGCACCATTTAAGATCAAAGACGCTAATCTCAGTATGCCTGTGGATAGTAAATTATTTGTTTATGGAGTAAATCACAATGATTATGACCCTGGTATGCATAATATAATTTCGGCAGCAAGCTGCACAACTACAGGGCTGGCACACATGATGATGCCTTTGCTGGAAACAGAAGCTACTTCTCATATTGTGACGGCATCGATGTCAACTATTCATGCTTCCACTAGTACTCAGAGCATTTTGGATACAGTTCCCAAATCCGGTGCAAAAGATATGCGCAAAAACCGCTCAATTATGAATAACATAATCCTCACTTCAACCGGAGCAGCAAAAGCTTTAGAACAGATATTACCACAGATCAAGAAGATTGGTTTTATGGCTGATTCTGTACGTATTCCCACAAATACAGTATCGTTGATTTCACTAAACATCACCTTTACTGAGCAGAAAAATGAAATGAATGAACCCGAGGTAACTCGCGAACTTATAAATGGTATCTATAAAGAAGCTGCTGAAGGAAAACAGAAAGGTCTGCTGATCTTTAGTAAACGACAAAACGTATCGAGTGACCTGATCGGATTACGGGCAGCGGCTGTGATTGAAGGAAATGATACACATACGCGTACAGGGTTTTTGAATTTGCCGGAAAGCGCACTTAAAGAGTGTGGGATCACCGGTTCACACGACCTTTCCATGCCCGTTACTCATGCTAAGATATTTGGCTGGTATGACAACGAATTTGGCAGTTATGTAAATATGCTTGGCAAAATGACAATCTATGTAGCAGAAAATATGTAAAATAATGGATGATTGATGATGGATAATGGATGATGAAAAGACCATGTCCCATGTCCCATCCTGAAATTAGTTGACTGCAAATCTTAATTAGGGAGTGGAGATGGAGAAGTGAAAGAAATTATATCGCTTCAGTCAGAATTTTGAGGATACAGTTTTGAATGAAATAGAAAATGCAATAGATATATTACGTCAATCTAGGCATCTCATTGCTTTTTGCGGTGCCGGGATATCAGTTGAGAGCGGGATACCACCATTTCGGGGAGAAGGCGGTCTCTGGAATAAATATGATCCTGACTGTCTTGATCTGGATTTTTATCTTAGCCGCCCGAGTCAGATATGGGGAACTATTAAGGAAATATTTTATGATTTCTTTGGTGAAGCTAAACCTAATCCGGCGCATTATGCTTTAGCTGAAATGGAGAAGCAGGGAGTTTTGAAATCCGTGATTACCCAGAATATCGATAACCTGCATCAGGAAGCAGGCAGCAAGGCTGTGATTGAGTATCATGGCAACTCACATTATTTTGTATGTATGAGTTGCGGCAAGAGATATGATCTGGATGATATTAAGCTGAATAGTAAACCTCCCCGCTGCGGGAAATGTAATGGACTCTTAAAGCCCGACTTTGTCTTTTTTGGAGAAGCAATTCCAGAAATAGCAAGTAATAGGGCTTTTGATGAAGCTGAGCATGCAGATGTTGTGCTGGTGATTGGAACTACCGGTGAGATCATGCCTGCGTGCCTGATACCGCGTCTGGCGCATCAGCATGGTGCAAAGATAATTGAAATTAATCCGGGATATTCATCTTACAGATACAGCATTACTGATATACATATAGCTTTGAAGGCTGGAGAGGTATTACCGCTTCTGGCAAAAGGGATTTTGGGTGAGTAATCAGAAAAGGGCTTATGTTTATGCTTTGATTGCGGTGTTTTTTTGGAGTACAGTAGCTTCAGCATTCAAGATAGCACTAAAATTTAATGAACCTTTGCCATTGCTGCTGGGTGCCAGTTTTTTCTCGTTAATCAGCCTTTTGGTTATCGGAGCTTTGCAGGGCAAGCTTGGGTTATTCAGGCAGTTGACGCTGAAGCAATTGCGTTTACCTATACTGCTGGGAGTTATCAACCCGTTTATATATTATCTGATACTTTTTAGGGCTTATGATCTGTTGCCTGCGCAAATAGCCCAGCCGCTAAATTTTACCTGGTCGCTTGTGATGGTATTGCTTTCCATAATAATCCAGAAACAAAAGATCCGCTTTCGTGACATAATGGCAGTATTACTGTGTTACGGAGGAGTATTGATAATATCCAGTGGTGGCGGAAAGCTTGGTGAAATAGATAAAGTGGGAGTTTTGCTGGCATTGAGCACATCAGTATTATGGGCTTTTTACTGGATATATAATGCGGAAAGTAAGCTTGATCCTTTAGTGAAGCTGATTACCGGATTTACGACAGGAACACTGCTTATTCTTATAAGCTGTCTGTTATTGGGAAAACTGCCTTCTTTAGGCTGGCAGAGCATTTCGAGTATGTTTTATGTGGGACTATTTGAGATGGGTCTAACGTTTGTATTCTGGCTCAAGGCAATGGAGCTGACAGAGCAAACAGTGAAGATATCAAACCTGATATTTCTTTCACCATTTGCATCCTTTATATTTATCAATATCACCCTTGATGAGCCAATCGCAGCCACTTCCGTAGGCGGATTACTGCTCATCGTAACGGGAATAATCTATCAGCACGGCAAAACACGAAAGGGAAAACGATAACAATAAACTTTTAATCATCCTCGTCATCT
>Ga0307991_1003086_pt1 | contig 10940 bp, 10 predicted proteins | sample EllFjometagen131_FD_203146 | JGI IMG/M metagenome (GOLD analysis project Ga0307991, IMG submission 203146) | Marine microbial communities from Ellis Fjord, Antarctic Ocean - #131 | ecosystem: Environmental > Aquatic > Marine > Unclassified | place: Southern Ocean | collected 2014-10-08 | reverse complement strand
TTGCGAAAGAATGAATGTTTAATCAATATAAAAAAGAGAATTGTTTCTGATCTTAATAGACTGATTTATAAAAAAGCAACAACGCTACATAAATTGCAAAGCTGAATGCGGAATAACAGGCAAAATTTCGGGGGAAATCTGGAGTTCCGTATTTCAGCCAAATACAGAAACAAGAAAGAAATGATGAAGAAAATCTTCGTTATTTGTTTGTTGCTTGTAACCAGCTTGGCATGTATCTTCCATTATGGTATCATATCTATCCAAAAGTATTCATATTTGATCTGGTAAACAATGAATTCAGCTTTACTGATATTTATCCAAGTGGAACAGATTCCAATGACGGAGTTCCCATGAAACCATGGGATATTGATGATAATGACTATATATCTTTCCACAGCCAGGCGCAGGGGCTTAATAATGGTTCCACATTTTAGTATGAAGCTCTGAGTATAGATTTTAATTATTGCAGCAGCAGCTCCACAAAACGAACTTGTGTTAGCTTCGGTTTTGGTAAAAAATTATCCTTATCCTTTCAATTCTTAGACAACAATTGAATTTGAAATGAATATTTCTACAAAGCTGATAATGATGGATATGTTACTACCAATAATATGATATTGCTTAAATAGTGTTTTTTAATTTTTTTTGGATAACTCCCAATATAAGCCTAATGAACCTAATGAAAGGATCAGATCAGATATTACTTGACAGTAATAAAAGCATATCGTCTTGTTGAAACGGGTAGGATATTTGAGCGATTATTAATTTATTACGAGCTGGGAAAGGGTTGTTTATTTTTGTTTATTTGCTTAACAGATAATTTATTCATCAAGGGGGATATGATGAAAAAAGGGACAATTATTTTTATTATGTTGATGCTGATTCTTTCCTTATTCGGAAAAGAAACGTTTCCCGTCAAGACAGACAAATTTATGTCAAATTTGAACACAGAATGTAGAAGCGGTCTAAACAGAGAAAACCGTATCGTTCCAGAATGGAATTGGGATGTGGTGCCTGTACAATTACATGAAAACTATCGTGATTTCTTTCAAACACTAAACGAAACTCCGGTAACAGTGATTCCTGAAGAATTTGGTGGTGGATTATTTATTGTTTATCGGGTACGTAATGAGACTGGAGCAAGTGAAGTCTTTTGCAGTTATATTGCTGCTGATGGTAATATTACGACAGAAGGAATGGGATCTGTAGGTTATTATTGTGATAGTGTAATTGATGAAGTCACGGGAGAATATTTTGCCTGCTGGCATGGTGTAGCTCTGGATGGGTCGTCAGAACCATGCTGCTATATGAATTACATTGAGGAACCTGATCCGGCAAACCCGGGAGGTTGGCAGGAAATACCCCAGACAGTTATTAATAATAATATGCAGCCGAATTTTCCTCAAGAGAATGATGAATTTATCTGGCCCCTCGTAAAAGTGGGTCCTTCACCGGAAGAAATAGGCGGCAGAAGAGTATATATGCTGGCAAGTAATCTCACTGAATCTTATGGTACGGAAGCATTACCCTGCGAAAATGTGCTTTTATGTTATAAGGATATATCGCCGGATTCTCTAGAATTGTTACGCAACCGCGAATGGCAATATTCCAGTATTCCGCTGCTTGATTCTTTGAGCACTGAAAATCCTTACTGGGGAAAAGCTACCAAAAGTTTTGCTATATTAGATAATCAGGTTATTGTTTATGGCTATATTCATTATGACAATGATAATAGAAATTATCGCTATTTTTGCTGCATCAACGATAATTATGGAATGGGAGCGTGGCAGGAATATGTTTCAGAAATTGATTATGAGATTGATGAACCGGAGATATTTACATATCCTGCAGAACATCAGATATTAAATACAACTCATTTCAATGCTGTTCTGGCAGATAATAATACCAAAATAATGTTTCCTGGAGCATTGGGTATCACTTTCGATTTAGGAACAGGTCCCGGTTATTATTATCCTGACTGGATGATGATATATCCCAAAACATTTAATTTTGATCTGACAACACACGAATTTGAAGAGACTGATGTTTATCCTCCGGGTGCAAATCCCAATGATAATGTTCCTATGTTGCCCTGGGATTTGGATGAGGATGGTGAGATTGATGAATATGACCCTCAAGGTAATCCTATCTGGTTTATGGATTGGCCCATCTACCATTATGATCCTGATATGGCATTACACCAAAATGAATATTTTATGTCAGTTAATGCAGAGAACAACTGGCTGGCTTATATATGGCTGGATGGCACAAATGCTTATCTGGCAAATGAAGGAATTGAAGGTTATGAAAGCTGGCTGGAAAAACCTGAGATTGCTATCTGCGTTTCTGTTAATGGCGGTATGGAATGGAGTGAACCTATCTTTATGAATGCCAATCCTGAGAGCGACAATTATGTGGAAGAACTTGATGGTATGATACCATGTTGCGTTTATCCCGGAGATAAAATTGTTGATGCAGGTGGAGGTATAGGAATTTTACATCTTTTCTTTATGGATGATGATATTTATGGCTTTGACAGTAACAGTAATGCACCATATCAGTATGCCTCAATTGGTATTGATTTTGGCTGTCTTGACAGTGATAAAAATGAACTGGCTCCGAAAGCGATGAAGATAAATAATTATCCCAATCCTTTCAATCCACAGACAACAATTGAGTTTGAGATGAGTACTGCGGGAAATATGAAGATAGATATCTACAATCTGAAGGGTCAGAAAGTGGAAACCCTGATTAATGAACAACTGTCTTCTGGAAAACATTCAGTTATTTGGGATGCTCAAAATCAGCCTTCAGGTATATATTTCTATAAAGCTGAAAAGGATGGTATCGTTAACACAAGCAAGATAATATTGCTGAAATAACTGCTTGACTGTCAACAATGCAACGACTGGCAACAATGCGATAGCATGTTGCAAGGCAGAGTGGCTGAGAATTTTTGCCTTGCAACATGCTGACGCATTGTTGCCAGTCAACAGTCTTACAGAAAGATATAATGCATTGTAAAAGGGCAGAATATATTGAAGGAAGCATATTTCACTTTTATAATCGGACTGAAAAAGGGAAACTACTTTTTAGATGTGATGGTGACTACCTCTACTTTTTGAGGAAGATAAAATCTAATATTACAAAATACCCTTGTGAAGTATTTGCCTATTGCCTGATGCCTAATCATTTTCACTTTTGCCTGAAACAGAACACTGATAAACCCATATATGGGCTTTTTAATGCGACTATGATGTCTTATGCCTTGCATTACAATAATAAGTATAATTTGTGTGGACATGTTCTGGAAAAACGACTGCAAAGTAAGAAACTAAATGATGAAAAATATGTTATTCAACTTTGCAGATATATCCACTATAATCCAGTAAAAGCAGGACTCGTCGATAAAGTTGAAAATTGGGAATATTCAAATTATCCTGAGATTACAGGGAAAAGAAATGGGACTTTATATTCGTCAGAATTACTGTTGAAGTATCCAGAATAATTTCAGCAGTACGAGAGTAATATTCATTTAGAGCAAAACTATGTATTTAATCCCAAATTATCAGAGATACTTCTTGATGAAGAATAGCAGGCTATCAAATTGACTGTCAAAAATGTTTGTCTGGCAACAATGCTTGACTGGCAACAATGCGATAGCATGTTGCAAGGCAGAGTGACTGAGGATTTTTTGCTTTGCATTTTGAGGAAAATTGAGATATATAATCTGAAAGAGCAAAAGGTTATTACGCTGGCAGATGATCACTATAAAGCTGGCAGGCATCACATTATCTGGAATGCCGATGATCAGCCATCAGGTGTGTATTTCTACAAGATCAATAATGGTAGCTATACTACCTCAAAGAAAATGATTTTAACTAAATAGAGCAAACTGATCAGGCTAAAACTTTCCATTTAAGAAGAAAACAAACTGCCTGATTTCCTGATAGAATTCGCTTTTAATCTGCATGATCAAGGTTTTTAGCGTTTCTTTATCATACTCTTGAGATGCGTTATTAAAGGTATTAAGCATATTAATCCATCTTTGTTCTTCAGCAATATAACCTGCCTTAAAGCCAGATTTGATTACATCAAGATGAGAACTCGTCTCGATGTTTCCCTCTTCTTCCAGAAAATCCTTCATGGCTGCACAGGCTAATTTAAATATATTTTCAAATCTTTTAACCAGTCCTTCCTGTTCCAGTATATTCATTTTATGATCTGATGATACAGCAAGGGTCAAAATGTTGAAGGCTTTAGATATATCTTCAAGTTTTTGTTTCCAGCGAATATTTCTTTTCATAATGTCTCCCATTTATCTTTGATGTATAAGTCACATTTTAGCTGTGATATTGTCCACCATTTTCTTTAAATCATCTAAACTTCGTTCAGTATATGCAAGTTTTTTTAGTTTTTTGTCTCTGATCTTTTCTGCTAAGGGTGGCATAATGCCGAAATTGGCATTCATGGGCTGGTAGTTTTTTACTTTTGTGGTGAGATGCCGCCATAGTTGACCACTGATGGTTGTTTCTGGCAATTCAGAGAGTTTTCTGGCGATGATGTGAAATGCCAGCAAACCTCCAAAAATGGATTCTGTATAGCCTTCCACACCTGTGATCTGTCCGCCAAAGAAAATATTTGGTTTATCTTTGAGGCTAAGGTCATCATTGAGTGATTCCGGTGAATTGAGATAAGTATTACGATGGATCGAACCAAAGCGAAGAAATTCGGCATTTTCCATTCCGGGAATAAGCCTGAAAATCTTTTTTTGTTCCGGATAGCGCAACATTGTTTGACAGCCCACGAGGTTATAAGAACTCCAACTATTATTTTCTGTACGTAATTGCAATACAGCCCATGGTCTATTACCATCAGCAGTTTCAAGTCCCACAGGACGCATTACACCAAAACGGAGAGTATCTTTTCCACGTCTGGCGAGTTCTTCCACAGGTGTGCAGTTTTCATAGAAATTGAAGTTTACATTGCTGAAAAATTCATTTTCAAATTCATGAGCTTCATGCTTTTCAGCTTCATTGAGCGCATCCACTAAGCGGTAATATTCATCTTTGGTAAAGGGGCAGTTAAGATAATCTGCTTCACCTTTATCATAGCGAGTTTTGCGATAAATAATGTTTTCATTAAGACTTTCAGCTGTAACTATGGGAGCAATCGCATCAAAGAAATAAAGTTGCTGCTGCGAAAGGTATGGCAATATCGCTTTTACCAGTTTATCAGAAGTCAAGGGTCCGGTGGTAATCAACGTAAGTTCATCAGAAAGCTCTTCAACTTCTTCACGTATAACAGTAATATTGGGATGATCAGAAATGGTTGATGTGATCAATTGAGCAAATTTCTGTCTGTCAATTGCCAGAGCATTTCCCGCGGGAACTGCACATTCTTTTGTCAAAGGTAACAGCTTGCAGCCCAGCAATTCCATTTCAGCTTTCAAGAGACCTGAAGCTGTGGAAGGCAGCAATGATTTAAAGGAATTTGAACATACGAGTTCGGCAAAATCACCGGTTTCATGTGCAGGCGTTTTATGCTCCGGGCGCATCTCAAAAAGCGAAACCTGCCAACCTGCATCAGCAAACTGCAAAGCAGCTTCAGAACCTGCCAGTCCGGCTCCAATAATACTAATCTTCATTGTTATTCCAATCTATGTTTATGGCATATTCGATGGGGTCTGCAATGCCTGCTTTTTTAAAGGCGTTAATGCGTAAAACGCAACTGTCACAGGTTCCGCAGGCTTTGTCTTCTCTACGGTAACAGCTCCATGAATATTCGAGGGGTGCTTTTAGCTCAAGTGCTTTGCGGATGATCTGCTGTTTATTCATATTGATAACCGGAGTTCTGATCTCAATGTGAGTTTCATCTTTTGTTCCCAGATCCACAGCTTTTTGATATGCTTCATAAAAACTCAGCCTGCAATCTGGATAACCAGAACTATCTTCTTCCACAGCACCGATATAGATGCGCTGTGCACCAATTACTTCTGCCCATGAAACTGCAACACCAAGGAGATTTGCATTACGAAATGGCACGTAAGTGGAAGGGACTTCATCAGAACCATTATGATCAGGTATTTCCATATTTTCATCAGTAAGACTAGAACCTCCAATTGTTGTCAGATATTGTAAATTGACTGGAAGTATATCCAAGGCATTATAATGAGCTGAAATCTTCACAAAACATTCCCTTTCCTTTGATTCTGTTGGCTGTCCGTAATGTGCATGCAGAAAATATAACTCATCACATTCCTGATCAGCAATAGCAGCTGAAACCAGACTATCCATACCACCTGAAACCAATACTATTCCTTTCATATCAAACTCCTTTTTGCTAAACCAATATCTTTTGTATTAATGCGGATAACAGCAAGCTCATCACCATCATTAGCACAATTAAACATCAGGGTTTTATTGATATTCTCCTGCCAGTTTCCCGTAATGCGAGTGGATTCGTGAACATGCCCATGCAAAGTCAATAATGGCTGACGTTTCTGTATAAACTCCTTGATGGCGATGCTGCCTATATGAACATCCAGAGGTGCATAATCAATCATTTTGCCATCCAAAGCAGCTCTATCAAGCTGCGTTTTATATGGTGGAGAATGAAAAATACAGATATCGTATGCCAAATTTTCATCTGCATACAGTTTCTCAAGATCACGCTTGATCGTGCCCCATTCCAGTTCCAAAGGATCAGCTTCCACAGTTCGAAATCCACCATCAGGTGCAATCGCACCCACATCCACAAAGCGTGAAATGTCAAACTTTTCCCAGTCTTTCATTTGAAAAGGAGTGGGCGGTACGTAAGCATAACCGGAAATGTGATATCCTTTCCACTCGATTCTACGATTATGAACGTAATTCCACAAACCGTCAGCATCGAGTTTCTGCACGGCTTCTTCCAAAAGCCGCGGATCATCATTACCCATGATTACGAATATTGCCGGATAGTTTTCCTGCATTTCATCTTTCAGCTTTTGCAGATCATCTCTCAAATATTTGAGAATAAATCCTTCTATATCTTCACCCAGATGTATGCGATAAAAACCTTGAGTAAGGTCTCCGGCAATAAACACAGCATCAGGCTGCTCATCTCTGATCAGTTCAAACAGCTTTTCATAACGCGAAATCCTGCCATGCAGATCAGATACTGCTATAAATTTCATTTCTTTCATTAAATAAACCACCTGAAAACAACAGGTGGTTTATATATTATTCAGTCAACAATTTCAGTCAGTGACTGGCAACAATGCGATAGCATGTTGCAAGGCAAAAATATTCTTAACACTTGCACCGCCTTCCAACATGCTGTCGCATTGTTGCCATTAGGGTTGTTCCATCATCTGCTGTGTTATTGAAAAAAGTCAAATTTCCTGATAAATATCTTCTTCTGAAACTATCATGTAAATCTCGCAGCAATTAATAAATGTTAGCAGAGCTTTGTAATGAGGCGAAGGAGGGTATCTCATTTTCTTTATCAGTGATAATGTGAGAAAACGCCAGTTTTCTGAAATTGGAAAGTCCTTTTAACTTGACACCTGTAAATAAGTTTGCTGAAAATATATCTAATCAGATAAGGAGAATAGTATGAGCAGGCAAATTACAAAAATGAAGAACAGATCGGGGTTGGCTCCCGGAACTTTATTACATATCGGGTCTCAGAAAACCACCGATACGGATATTTCATCTTTTAACTACAATCTTGATGTTTTACAGGAAACAGCTTTAAATTCTGAGAAGGATATCATGCCATTTTTTTCATCTGATACTGTATCCTGGATAAATATCACTGGGCTTCATGATGTAGAACTCTTTTCTAAGTTGGGCGATCTGCTAAAAATCCATCCTCTCATTCTCGAAGATATACTCGATACCAGCCAAAAGCCTAAAATGGACATTTATGAAAAGCACCTTTTCATTCTGCTTAAAATGATCAGCTGGGATAATATTGCAAAATCAATTAAATTTGAACAGGTCAGCTTTCTCATTTTTGATAATTGCCTGATCTCTTTTCAGGAGATTAAGGGTGATGTTTTTGATAAAGTCAGGCAGAGATTAAGAAATAAAAATAGTAGAATTCGTCGTTTAGGTGTCGATTACCTGCTTTATTCTCTCCTTGATGCCATTGTAGATAACTATTTCCTTCTTCTTTTCAACCTGGGTGAAGAGATAGAAAATATGGAAGATTCACTTATCAACACACCTGAAAAAGATATACTCGCAAATATTTATTCCACAAAAAGAGATATCCTGGCTCTTAGAAAATCTACATGGCATCTTAGACCTGTAATTACAAATCTCTATCAGGATGATTTTAAGATCATCACGCCGGAAGTTTCCAGATTCCTCAAAGACCTCCAGGATAACACATCCCAGGTCATTGATACTATTGAAACTTATAGAGAAAATATTTCTGGACTCGTTGATATTCATCTCTCAAATACTAATAACAGAATGAACCAGATCATGAAGGTTCTCACAATATTCGCAGCAATATTCATACCGCTCACATTCGTTGCCGGAGTTTATGGCATGAATTTTAAATATATGCCAGAGCTTTCTCAGAAATGGGCTTATACTGTCTGGTGGCTTGTTTCCATTCTCATCACTGCGAGTATGCTTATATTCTTCAAAAAAAAGAAATGGTTATAAGGGAGTTTTAATCATGTATGGTGTTAATAAAATACCCCTTGATCTGCAAAGAGAATCGTTGAGTCTCTCAGTAAATAAAAATGCTGACAGAATGGAATATTTTCGTGAATGCCTGGGCAGCAAAACTCAAAAGCTTATACTTTCAAAACAGGATGAGATTCTCATTTGTCCCGTGGAACCTCTAAATCTGCCTCGTCAGGTGGCAACTTTCCTTATGGTGGAATTTCTCAGAGAAATGATGATGCAGCCTGACAGCAAATCTGTGATTTATCTCACTTTCCCTCTTGAAATTGGCGTATTCGTCGGTAAGAAAGACAAATATGAAATCCTCGATATCTTTTCCCTGGCAAGAGCAAAATATTCTCTCTATGGAGAACCCCGAAACGGCGTTATTTGCAAATACTGGCAAAGTCCTGTCTTTCTGGAAGAACCACAAACAAATCCTCTTATAGAAGGGATAATTCAGCTTAATCTTATTAATAGCAGCAAAAACTGGGTGCAGGTTAATAAGGTCTTATTTAATGGAAATGGCATGAAAATCTATTATAATAATAAAAATACTTCCATGAAAGCTACCATGAAAATTCTGGAAGAAGAAGCTGCTGAAGTCGAATTTAACAACTCACCGCTTCACAGAGATATGAAAAAATCACCGGAACTCTTCAGTACCAGAAGACTTTCAGCTTCTGCAAGAAAAGCTGTTATGCTGGAGGGGATATGAATCTCGAAACTGTAATTTATGGAAAGCTGACAGTTATCAACCTGATTTATGCTATTGCTGTCCTCATCATTGGTCTGCTACTCACCCATCTCATTACTGCTTACCTGAAAAGAAACCTCAAAACCAAACTTAATAAAGACAAACTCGATCTCGTTATAAAAGGGGTTTACTATTTACTCATCACAGTTATCATCACCTGGGTACTTTCCGCATTAGGGATAAAACTTTCAGGTTTACTCGTTGCGGGAGGTTTTCTCGGTATTATTATTGGTTTTGCCAGTCAAAGTATTGTGGGTAATCTCGTTTCCGGTTTCTTTCTTACCATTGAAAGACCTATGAAAATAGGTAATTCAGTCAATATTGCCGGTGAAATTGGTATCGTGGAAGACATTAACATCATTTCCACAAAATTGCGTACCTGGGATGGACTGGACATCCGCATTCCCAACGAAAAAGTATTTACTTCAAGTATCACAAATTATGTCAGCAATATAGCCCGGCGTTTTGAATATGTTCTGGGAATTCGCTACGAAGATGACGCAGCAAAAGCTATTCAGATCATTAATGAATTGCTCGATAAAGAGCCGTTTGTGCTCAAAAATCCTGCCCCCCTTATTTTTGTAAGCAAACTCGATGAAAGCTCTGTAAATATCTCAGTTAAAATTTGGGCTCCGATCTCGGAATGGTATGGTTTATCGATGCGGCTGCTCTGGGAAATAAAGGTGCTCCTCGAAGAAAATGATATTAAAATTGCCTTCCCGCAGAGAGTTAATCACACAAAAAATTAAATCAATAGATTAATCTCTTCCGGAACAGGTTGCCAATATTAATTGAAATAAAAATCAGAACACGGTAAAAATACAGCCCTGAATTCCCATATCTGCATTTTTCCACAAACACTGCGATTTCGCATAATTCAAAGAAACACTTATCGCTATAGTTATCAATAGCTTAATATAATCGTCCCAATAACGAGTTATCTTGAATATTTCTCTCTAAATTAGGCACTTACCACTAAGATTCATACATTTTTTGGCAGAATATTTAGTATACCTTGTCGAACTCATTCAAAATCTCTGCTAAGAAATAGGGAAAAGAAAAATTATCAATCACTTAAAGCTCTGAAATACACTACGGAAGAAAATATTTTCAGTATTCTCTTTTTTCTGTGAATTTCAGTGCTTTCAGTGGTTGATAATCTTAATTTTTGTTTTCGGTTTATCCGAGTTAGGTTATAGTCCTTCAGACCAGCTTCAAAAGCAATATTACGACTTAATTTACTAAAATAAGAATGTAAAATCACGTCAATACCAGAGTCTTCTCATTTTCTCTGACTATAACAGAATATTCTATCGAAATTAACTCCGATTGCTACCGCACAAATAAATATCGATGCTTTAATATTTTTTCCCTAATACAAAAGAGTATTCCCATACACCAGATAATTTAACTACTTAATAAATACATATAACAAATATATACACAACAAAGCATTTTATTAGCAGTAGCACAACACGGCCCCGCATAACATCCTGGATGTTATGCGGGGCCGTGTT
>Ga0307991_1003085_pt1 | contig 10942 bp, 9 predicted proteins | sample EllFjometagen131_FD_203146 | JGI IMG/M metagenome (GOLD analysis project Ga0307991, IMG submission 203146) | Marine microbial communities from Ellis Fjord, Antarctic Ocean - #131 | ecosystem: Environmental > Aquatic > Marine > Unclassified | place: Southern Ocean | collected 2014-10-08 | reverse complement strand
CCCAAAGATTTTAAATTAATTTCTGGTGATGATTCCTTAACAGATTCTATAGTTTCTTTAGGAGGAGCAGGTGTTATTAGCGTTACAGCGAATGCTTATCCTGCTGAATTTCACCACCTTGTAAAAGCAGGCTTGAATAAGGACTTTGAAAAGGCACACCTGATAAACAATTCTTTACTCGAATTTATGGAGGCAATTTTTGAAGATGGAAATCCGGCCGGAATAAAAGCTGCTTTAAGTCTAATGGGAATTATGAAAAATAATCTACGTTTGCCTTTGGTTAAAGCCAACGTTCCTACTTTTAATAAAATTAAGACTTTTGTAGAGGAATATAAAAGCCCTGTATATAATTAGCTTCTCTTTAACACTCTATTTGATGATTAAAAACAATGCTCGAATTTCTATTATTCTCTTCTTTTTTCTGGCTGGTTTTTCCATATCAAATGCTCAAAACCTAAACAATAAATATCTAGCCAACTCAAAAAACCAATTACTTGATCAAGTATTTATTTCTGACAGAGAATGTTATTTTAGTTTTGATATCGAATCAAAAGAGCAAGTGCATCAGTTGACTAAAATTATTTCAATTGATAAAATTGAAGGCTTAAAAATTTATGCTTACGCCAATCGTATTGATTTCGAAAAATTTCTGAATTTAAATATCAACTATCAGATATTGAGTCATCCACTTGCTAATTTTAAAGCAGATATGTTCGATTCAAAATTAAAGCAAACCTATGCCTGGGATCAGTATTTGAGCTATACAGATTATGTTGATTTAATGTATCAGTTCGCTATTGATTATCCAAGCATTTGCAAGGTCTTTAGTCTTGGCAATTCTATTGAAGGAAGAGAAATATTAGTGGCTAAAATTTCTGATAATATCGATATAAAAGAAGCAGAACCTCAATTTTTATATACTGGACAAATCCATGGTGATGAATTGGTTAATTCCATCTTAATGTTAAGATTAATCGATTATCTTACAGCTTATTATGGAAGTGACGATCAAGTGAGTAGTTTGGTTGATAATATCGAAATCTGGATCAATCCTCTGGCAAATCCTGACGGTCTTTATGCCGGTGGGAATAATACTGTTAATGGAGCTAGACGTTCAAATGCAAATGGTGTTGATCTAAATCGAAATTTTCCTGATCCTGAAGATGGAGAACACCCTGATGGTAATAGCTGGCAAACAGAAACACAACTATTTATGACTTTAGCCGAAGCACAAAATTTTACAATGTCAGCCAACACCCATGCAGGAGCTGAAGTGGTAAACTATCCCTGGGATACATGGTATACGCTACATGCAGATGATAGCTGGTGGCAAATGGTTTCGCACGAATATGCCGATTTAGCACAGTTAAATTCACCTGCAGGCTATATGGATGGATTTATTGACGGAATAACTAATGGGGCACTGTGGTACGTAATCGGTGGAGGTAGGCAGGATTATATGAATTATTTTCAGCATTGCCGCGAAGTGACAATCGAACAAGCAACGGAAAAAGGTTTATCATCCAGCCTTTTACCGGCTTATTGGGACTACAATCGCCAGGCTATGCTCAATTATTTAGCGCAGGTGATGTATGGTTTTAGAGGAAATATTACGGATTTGGATACTGGCGAACCCATTGAGGCAAAGATAAAAATTGAAGGACATGATTTTGATAACTCTTATGTCGTCTCCAATTTGGATGGTGATTATTACAGACCAATAAAAGCTGGGACGTACACACTTAACTTTTCAGCCGAAAGCTATGATTCTAAATCAGTTAGTAATCAATTTGTTGACGATTTCGATTCTAAGGTTGTAGATATTATATTGCAAAAAACCGATACCGGAATTGATTCCAATATTCTTTCAAAACTGAAGATTATCAACCCAATCCGAAATCACAAACTGCAAATTATAAGCCCAATAGATATTAAAACAGTCAAAATATACAATATCCTTGGACAATTAGTTTTAAGCAAAGAAACAAACACGAAAGAATTATTTATCGAGATTGATAATTTTCAGGCAGGAGTGTATATTGTAAAATTGGAATTAATAAATGGTGCTTTCGTTCAGAAGCGTATTGTATCGCCCTAAGAAATGGTTAAATTTTCATAAAAGAGCTTGTTGATTTTTGTCTATCTTAAAATTTAGTAGAACTTAGCCATTGCTTTAAAAATAAGCAAATCTAACTGTGTTTAACTCAAATATTGACTTAAAAACACATGAAAATAAATGTTTTATTATTGATTGAAAAAATATACTTTTGCAAAATGTTTAAAAACCGACTTACTCTTATAGCTTTTGTGCTGATTCTGACAGGATTGAGCTCATGCGGGCGATTCCAAAAATTGCTCAAAAGTAACGACTACGAAGAAAAATACGCCATGGCACTCGTTTTCTTCGAAAATGAAGAGTATAATAAAAGCTTACAGCTCTTCGATCAAATTACACCTATTTACAGAGGAACAGATAAAGCACAGAAAATAGAGTTTATGTATGGGATGTGCCATTATAATCAGCGCGACTATATTTTAGCGAGTTATTATTTTAAACGTTTTTACCAAGCCTATACAAAATCAGCTGAAGCGGAAGAAGCTCTTTTTTTAAGTGCCTACTCAAATTACCTCGATTCGCCACGCTCCAGTCTCGATCAATCATCAACTGTTGATGCCATTCAGGAAATGAAGCTGTTTAGTTCTCGTTTTCCAAATAGCGAAAAAGTGGCTGAAGCAAGCAATTTAATTCAGGAAATGGATAGCCGCTTGGAATTGAAAGCCTTTGATATGGCTAAACTTTATATGAAAATGAACGACTTTAAAGCGGCCACCGCCTCTTTGGAATCTTTTATAAAGCAATATCAATCAAGTATTTATCACGAAGATGCACTATTCTTAATTATTAAAGCAAATTACGAATATGCTATTAAAAGCGTATCTTTTAAACAAGAGGAACGTTTTTCTGAAACTTCGGAAGCTTATGTCGATTTTGTGTCACAATTTCCCGAAAGTAAGTATCTTAAAGAAGCTGAAAAAATGAATGACGTGGCATCTACCTATATTACAAAAAAAGTTGAAGCAATTTAAACAAACATACAATGGATTACAAAAAAATTAAAACTGATAGCGAAGCAGTAACCCGTAAATTGAAAGACTTTGATGTGTCTACTGGAAATATTTACGAAACGGTAGCCATCCTGTCGAAACGTGCTAATCAGATTGGAAAAGATATTAAAGAAGAGTTGAATAGAAAAATTGAAGAATTTGCAACTCCTAATGATAATTTAGAGGAAATTTTTGAAAACAGAGAGCAAATTGAATTGGCTAAGTTTTACGAAAGACTTCCAAAACCAACTTTGATATCCATTCAGGAATTTATGGACGATAATATTTATTATCGCAATCCTGCAAAAGATATTGATACTTTAGGCTAAAAACTTTACATTTTATCAGAACTTCTTTACGCCGTTTCCGTATAGCACGAAACCGTAAAGAAGTTTTTTATTTTGTGATATGCGTTTAAAAGGAAAAAAAATATTAGTGGGAATTACTGCCAGCATTGCGGCATATAAAATTCCTTTTTTAGTTCGCCTGTTAAAAAAAGAGGGTGCTGAAGTTCAGGTTATAATGACAGAATCTTCACGCGATTTCGTGAGTCAATTAACATTGGCTACACTTTCAGGCAATCCTGCATATCATTTGCCTTTTAATCCACAAGATGGCAGCTGGAATAGCCATGTCGAATTTGGCCTCTGGGCCGATTTAATGCTTATCGCTCCCTTATCAGCTTCAACTTTGAGCAAAATGGCTCATGGTCATTCCGATAATTTGTTGACAACAACCTATCTATCAGCAAAATGTCCCGTATATTTTGCGCCAGCAATGGATTTGGATATGTTTGCCCATCCAAGTACAAAAAAGAATATCGAAACGCTATTAAGCTATGGCAATCATTTAATTGAAGCTCAAACAGGAGAATTAGCCAGTGGATTATGTGGTGCCGGTCGTTTGGAAGAACCTGAAAAAATATTAAAAATCATCATCAATCATTTTAAAAAAAAAGATGATTTTGCCGGAAAAAAAATCCTGATCACTGCCGGCCCTACATACGAAGCAATTGATCCTGTGCGTTTTATCGGTAATTTTTCGAGTGGAAGAATGGGATATTCCATTGCACACGAATTTGCGAATCGGGGCGCTGAAGTTTTTCTAGTTAGCGGTCCAAGTACTCAAAAAGTAACACATCCAAATATTCAGCGTCTGGGAGTTCAATCCACAGATCAAATGTTTGAATTTTGTGAGAATCTGTTTGAACACTCAGATATAGCCGTTATGTCGGCAGCAGTAGCCGACTTTAAGCCAAAAAAAGTGTCTGATACCAAAATCAAAAAAGAAGAAGGTTATAACCTCATTGAGTTAGAACCTACGGTGGATATTTTAAAAACACTTGGATCACAAAAAAAGAAACAGATTTTAATTGGATTTGCACTCGAAACAACAAACGAGCTTGAAAATGCTCAAAAAAAGCTAAAAAGTAAAAATTGCGATGCCATTGTTTTAAACTCTTTGCAAGATGAAGGAGCGGGATTTCAGCACGATACGAATAAAATTTCGATTATCGATAAATCGTTCAAAAAAATTGATTTTCCTCTAAAAACCAAGGCTGAAGTTGCTTCCGATATTTGTGATTTCATTTTGAAAATGATTTAAGACGCAGGCTAAATTTTTATGCTTATTTTTATACCCGAATAATTTTGATTCATCTCAATCGTTTGTTACATAAACATCGATATTTATGCTAAAAAATAGCTTTAAAACTCTTAGTCTATTAATTTTTATTCAACTCTTTGTTTTTCAGAGTTTTGGACAAGAAATAAATTGTCAGGTGCAAGTAACTGCACGACAAGTTCAAGGCACCGACCGAACTGCCTTTGATGCCTTACAAACTGCTCTTTATGAGTTTGTTAACGCACGTAAGTGGACTCCTTATTCGTATAAACTGGAAGAGCGCATTGAAGCGACTATCCTACTCACAATTAACGAACAAGTCTCTTCAGAAAAGTATCGTGGACAATTGAATTTAGTACTCAAACGTCCTGTTTATAAATCAAATTTCAATACAACTTTACTCAATTATATCGACAAGGATATTGAATTTACTTATGTCGAAAATGAACCTCTGCAATACAGCGATAATTCTTTCGATAACAACCTTACATCCATCATTGCTTTTTATGTCAATATATTTTTAGGCCTCGATGGCGATTCGTTCAGTTCTTTAGGAGGAACTCCCTATTTTGAACGAGCACAAGCGATCGTTCAAAGTGCACAAAGCACTCCTGAACCTGGATGGAAAGCTTATGAAAATCAAAAAAACCGCTATTGGTTGAGCGAAAATTTATCCAATCCTGTATATCGCCCAGTAAGAGAAAGTATGTATAAATATCATTTGCAAGGTCTGGATAAAATGTATGATAATGCAGAAAGCGGTCGTGCGGCTATTGCCGAAAGTGTAAAATTATTGGGGCAGGCAAACAATCAAAAACCAGGTTCTTTTTTAATTCAGCTAGTTTTGGAGGCCAAGCGCGATGAACTTATTCAGGTATTCTCCGAAGGTTCACCAAATCTAAAGGTTGAAGTTACAAATACTTTAAAAGAAATTGATCCAGCCAATGGATCGCGCTATCAACAAATACTTTCGCGTTAAAATTATCGGTCTATGCTAAAAAACCTGTCAATCTCCAATTATGTGCTAATTGATAAGCTCAATATTGATTTTCATTCTGGATTTTCAGCTTTAACTGGAGAAACAGGAGCAGGTAAATCTATCATTATAGGCGGATTAGGACTGATATTAGGCAAACGCGCAGATACAGCAACATTACTAAATCCAGATCAAAAATGTATTATTGAAGGAGCTTTTGATATATCAACTTTTAATCTGAAGAGTTTTTTTGAAGACAATGATTTAGATTTTGAGAATACAACCAGAGTGCGCCGTGAAATTACTCCCCATGGAAAAAGCAGAGCCTTTATCAACGATACTCCAGTCAATCTTAATTTACTGAAGCAATTTGGCGAATTGGTTATCGATATTCATTCGCAACATAATACTTTATTAATTCATAATCCGGAATATCAGCTCGATTTATTGGATGCTTTTGCAGGAAACGAAAAGTTACGCGAAAACTATTTTGACCGCTATCTTGAGTTCCGTAAAAATCAGGCCTTAGCCACAAAATTAAAGAAACAAATTGCTCAGGCACAAGCCGATAACGATTATATCCGTTTCTTATTAGAAGAATTAGAAACCGCCAAAATAATCAAAGGCGAATCTGAAGAAATTGATAAAGAATTGAATGTGCTCAATCATGCCGAAGAAATTAAATCCGCTTGGATACAATTATCTTCTGCAATGGACAATGAAGAGAATGGTATTCTCAACAATCTCAATAATTTACTGCAGGCTATACGCCCTGTTCAGGAATTTCAATCGGAATTAGAAACTATTTACGAACGTTTAAATTCTGTTTATATTGAATTAGATGATATTGCACGAGAATCAGGAGCGATGGAAGATTCTGTTGAAATAGATCCCAAACGACAGGAAATCTTAAATGATCGTTTAGCGCTTTTGTTTAAACTCACAACTAAACATCATTTAAACCATGCGGATGAATTGCCTGAAAAAGAAGAATCGCTGGCTAAACAGCTTTTTTCCAGCGATAAACTTCAGGAAGAATCTGATATTTTGGAAAAGCAACTTTTAATTGATGAACAAAATTTAAATGAGCTTGCTGAACAATTGCATTTTGCACGACAAAAAGCAATGGAACCACTTGCATTACAAATAGTTGAGCAACTCAATCAGTTAGGCATTCCAGATGCTCAAATTGAATTGTTATTAAAGCCTCAGCCCGATTTTATAGAAAGTGGTCGTGATGATATTGATTTTCTTTTTTCTGCTAATGCAGGACTAAAACCTGATCTGGTTAGTAAAACTGCTTCGGGTGGTGAATTATCGCGTCTGATGCTAAGTCTTAAATATTTACTGGCAACCAAAAAGAAACTACCCACCATAATTTTCGATGAGATTGATAGCGGCGTTTCAGGTGAAGTGGCAGCACGCTTAGGTATTTTGATGAATCAGATGGGGAAAAACCTGCAAGTCCTTGCTATTACACACTTACCTCAAATTGCTGCCCTTGCTCAAAATCACTATTTGGTTTACAAGAAAAATGAAACTACTTTTGCCCGCACAGAAATTAAAAAAATGACTGATGATGAACGAATTGAAGAGCTGGCAGCTATGCTAAGCGGTTCGGAAATCAGTAATTCGGCACGTGAGAATGCACGTGTTTTACTAGAAAATAAATAGTTAATCATAAAAAATATTTCATGGCCTATAATTTATTAAAAGGGAAAAAAGGGATCATTTTCGGCGCTTTGAACAATAAGTCAATTGCCTGGAAAGTGGCAGAAAGAGCTTATGAAGAAGGTGCTGAATTTATCTTGACCAATACACCAGTTTCTATGCGTTTTGGAGAAATTGATGAATTGGCAGCAAAATGCAAAACTGAAGTTATTCCAGCAGATGCAACAAACACCAAAGACCTTGAAAATCTAATTCAGGCAGCAGTTGATAAATACGGCAAAATAGATTTTGTCCTGCATTCCATCGGCATGTCGCCCAATGTGCGTAAAAAACTCACTTACGATAAATTAAACTACGATTTCTATCAAAAAACTTTAGATATCTCAGCATTGTCGTTCCATAAAATGATCTCCGTTTGTAAAGCAAAAGACGCCATAAACGACTGGGGATCAGTAGTCGCCCTCTCCTATGTGGCAGCTCAAAGAACATTGTATGGTTATAATGATATGGCCGATGCCAAATCGCTTTTAGAATCTATTGCACGTAGTTTTGGATATATTTATGGTCGTGAGAAAAAGGTTCGTATCAATACTATTTCTCAGTCCCCTACTCCAACAACTGCTGGTAGCGGCGTTAAAGGATTTGATGGTTTGATGGACTTCACAGAGCGTATGTCGCCTCTAGGGAATGCAACAGCAGCAGAATGCGCCGATTATTGCATCAGTATGTTTAGCGATCTTACACGAAAAGTAACTATGCAAAACCTCTTCCACGATGGAGGATTCTCCAGTATGGGAATGAGTATTCGTGCTATGGAGCAATACAATAAAAGTTTTGATATTATTCCGGAAGATTAAAAGAGTTACATCAGAAAAAACGCCAATTCATTTTTTTTGTATTGGCGTTTTTTTTGTTAATTATAAGCATCAATCTGTTTAATCTTTACTTCGTCTTTTGTAATTACGAATCCCAGTTCTTCTTTTAATTGTTCGAATGTTAAATCATTAAATTTGTAATGAATATTCCAGTCATATTTAGTGACATTATTTCCTTTATAAATAAATGAAAATTCAGAAAATTTAGACAAATCGGTAGCCATTTCTGAAAGCGTGGCATTATCAATCATGATATTCATATCATCGACTAAATAAATATTATCACCCTTTTCAAAATCATAGAAATCAGTATTGAAGTAGTTTTTTCGCTCAGATTCATTTAAAACAAAAACACTTTGAGCCTTTTCTTTTATTTCAATCTTGATTTTATATGTATCTTTTAAAAATGCTTTTACAAGATTATTAAAAGCTTCCTTGCTGTCTGATTTTGCAGTCATTAACACCTTTGCTGAATTCCTTAATCGTGCATTTATTTGAGCTATTGGCAAATTATAAATACGGGATATTAGTTGTTCAATATCTCCCGAAAAATAATACTCATTGTTATTGACGGAATAATCATTTGTCACATCCATGACTTCAGAATATTTCAATTGATTGGAATCGGAAGTATAGGTTTTCCAATTAATTTTTTTCTTAAGTTCGTATACTTTGCGAATTCTACCTCTATCACCTTTCTTACCCCTCGAGTTTTTAACAAAGCGTGTAAGTTGTTTCCTTGTAATTTCAGTTGGATTACCTTTCCATAAAATCCGGCCATTATGATCCAGTATAACACTTTGAGGGATGGAATGAATATTAAACCGATTAGAACTTTTACCCGTTTGATCAGAAATTGAATAAAAAGTCTTTTTCTTTTTTTTCATAAACTCTTCTATAAGTCCTGACGGCTCTTCAGACAGGTATAAAAAAAGAATATCAGAATCAAATTCTTTTGATAATTCTTCAGTATAAGTCATTGAACTTATACACGGCACGCACCAGGTTGCCCAAAAATCAATAAAAATTAGGGGTTTATTAAATGTCTCTTGCGCTGGCATATTGACCCATGAAGAAACAAATATATAGTTCTGCTGAGCACTCACAAATATCGAAAATGTAAGTAAAAACATCAAAATTATTTTTTTCATACGCAATTATACATCTATTTAATTATAAAATAATTCGCAATAAATTTACAATAAATTCAATCTCTTTTTAATAAGATATAAGTGCAGATATTAACATTTTTTTTAAGTAAACGCTATAAACAAATGACGCTTACTCGATTTCTTTTAACAGATAGGGATCAAGAGTCCATATTATGCTATAATAGTATGGCTAATATTATAGAAAATACAAGTACTTACATATCAATATATTTCTGCTATTAATAAAAAACGTATAGATTATTTCTTATCTTTGAAAAGACAACTCTAAATTTATTCTAATTAAATTGATTTATTATGAAAAAAATTTTATCGCTATTTTTTGTTTTTTCTTTCCTTTTTTCAGTAGCTCAAAACGATGGTTTACCTGTTAATCCTGATCCTGGAAAATGTTATGTTAAGTGTGTAACACAAGATGAATTTAAAGACGAAGTTGTAAAAATTATGGTTAGTCCTGAATATAAAGTTCTAACTGTAATACCTGCTACCTACAAATGGGTCGAAAAAGAAGTTCTGGTGAAAGAAGCCAGTGTTTTAATGATTTATCATCCTGCAACATATGAATGGGCTGAAGTTTCATTTATTGATAAGGAAGACACAAAAGTATTGGCTATTGCACCTGCAACTTTTGGAGTAGATTCTGAGCGCATAGAAATTTTCCCTAAAACAGGAAAATGGGAATATGCATCCTATACTGAATGTGAATCGCCTAACCCTGAGGATTGTCGTACATTATGTTATATTGAAAAATTACCAGTATACGTAAATGTTCCTCTCCAGACTTTAGAAAATGATGCTCAAGTAATAGAATCAACCAATCCAGGAAGCGATGCTGTTTATAAAAAACAAGTAGTTGCTGAAAAGGCTTGGGTTGAAGAAGTAGAAATACCTGCAGAATACGAGGTCATTAAGATGCAAGTTGTTGATGTTCCAGCAAGTGTACAGGAAGAAACTATTGCAGCTGTTTACGAAACAGTAACTAAAAAGGTGTTGGTTAAAAAAGGAGGCGTATCCTCATGGGAAGAAATTGATTGTGGCTTAGTTAGGCCAAATGATTTAGATATCTATTGGGATTTAAACAGCGCTAAACTAAGAGAAGAATCAAAAGCAAAAATTGATGAAGTGCTTTTAACCTTACTCAACGAGAGACCAAATTTAAATATTGAACTGTCTTCTCATACTGATTCAAGAGGCACTGATGATTTTAACTTAGCCTTATCACAGCGACGAGCTGATGCAGTTAAGAGTTATTTAGTTTCAAAAGGCATAAATGCCAATCGATTAATTTCGAAAGGATATGGCGAGACTAGATTGTTGAATAATTGTTCAAATGATGTGGAATGTTCTGCTAGTGATCACCAAATCAACAGAAGAACAGAATATAAAATAATTGGACAATAATTTATTAAGTCCTAATTATAAAATTATTGAGGTGTTCAATTAGGTACTTATTTTAATCATTTGATATGTAATTGGTTGAGCATTTACCATCCTGTAAATCAGGTTGTGAAAGATCGTTTGCT
>Ga0307991_1003083_pt1 | contig 10949 bp, 15 predicted proteins | sample EllFjometagen131_FD_203146 | JGI IMG/M metagenome (GOLD analysis project Ga0307991, IMG submission 203146) | Marine microbial communities from Ellis Fjord, Antarctic Ocean - #131 | ecosystem: Environmental > Aquatic > Marine > Unclassified | place: Southern Ocean | collected 2014-10-08 | reverse complement strand
AATATTCTTTATCTCCTATTGTAAATTTCTTTCCTTTTACAATTTTGTTTAAGGAATTTTTTGCTCTAGAATCATATATTGGGAAAATTGGAGCATGAAAGTGTAAGTATTTTGAAGCAAGAGATCTTTTTTCCAATCCAGTTAATTTTTTGAAAAATTTAGTTAATTTATTATGTAATTCTAATATTTTTTTTAATGAATCTTCATTAAATTTTAATTTTTTTATTTCATTTAATTCTTTATCAAAATTTTCTTTTTCATTGAATTTAATGAACTCATTTATTACATAGTCATAAAAATCATCATTAATATGGTTTTTAGTTTTTCTTCTTTCAATTGAAGCAGCATAAGATCTACCAATAAGCCATATTTTTGCACGAATTTCTTCGTCTTTTTTATGAAAAGGATATTTTTTACAAAGATTATAAAGAATGTTGTTTCCTAGCATCCACTTTTTATCTTTTAGATCATTAAAATTATTTATCTCAAAATCAATTATCTTCATTTTAATTCAAACACTCCTTTCTATAAACACATCTCTCACATCCAAAACTACATTTTGGGAGAGATTTAAAATCTTCTGGATTTTCCAAACCTTTTATTATTTTCTTTAATTCTTCAAGATAAGTCCCTTTAAAATCAAACGTTATCTCAAAGACTTTTATTTTATCTCTAAGAGGAAAATAACTAAAAACCATGCCCTTTGTTAAACCATGAGCCATTAAATTAATCCCTAGTTCTGCTATTTTATAATCTCCTGGGCTATCAAAATCAGCTCTTTTTGTAACTTCTGTAATAAAAGGTGTTCTTTTTCCCTCAGGATATATTGAAGTCTTATCTTTAAACCAATTATATTTATTTAGTTCAAAATTTTTAAATTTACTTGGAACTTTTTCATCAAATAGAGATTCTGTCTTTCTAAATTTAAAGATTAAATTCCCAAAATAAGCCTTTGAGGCTGAATCTCTCTTTCCAAAATTCTCTTCAAAATCAAATAATTTTTTTAAGCAGTATTTTCTAGGAGCAAGAATATTATAAGAAGAATAAGAAAGATAATTTTCTCCAAATATTTTCTTAAGATTTTTTAAATCTTTAGTAAATTGTTCATCTTCTTCTAATTTAATAAATTCTTTAATATCACATTTAAGAGATTCTAATTCTTTTATCTGACATTTTTCCTTTACATTGCAATCAAAAGGGTAACAATATCTGCATTTTCCAAAAATAGTTGGATTTTCTTTGTCTTCTAACACATTTTTTAATTGATATATTCTTTTTTTAAGGTAATTTTTTACCTTTTCATAATCCAATATAGAAAGTTTAAAAGATTTAATTTTGTAAGGGGATTCTTTTGTTATAAATACTAAATAATTTTCTTTTGGTTTTAAAGGATCAATAATTGAGTAGAATGCAACTTGTTCAACATATTGAGGGTAATTTTGGATAATATATTCTGGACTTTCTGGCAAATCATTAATTGATTTTATTTCAATTATTGACTCTTGAATTCTTCCATCAACTCTTCCTCTTGCAGGAATACCCATAAAGTTTCCATCAAGAGTTGCCTCAGATCCACAATAATTTCTATGATGTTTTAACCAATTTTGGGCTATGGCATGTATTTTATTTCCTTGTGCTAAAATTGGCTTTAACTTCTTTGATTTGGTTTTTCCTAATTTTCTATCTGCAAAAGTATCTGAAGGAGTACATATTTCAGTTATATTAAAATAATTTCTTCCACTCCTAATATTTGGTACTTCTTTTGTATGGAAAACTTCTAGTCTCCCTGAAACATCATCTCGTGGCTCTATTTTAGAAACAAATTTATTTACAAAATCCACTACATTTTCCATAAATTAACTACCTTCTTAACATATAAAAATTTATCTTAAAATTATTTAAAATGCCCCTTGAAAATAGTGCTGTCCTGTAATTACCCTTTAATCCTTAGAATAAAATATAAAGATCTTAAGACTAAACTTCTTATGGAAGATAAAATAACTAAAGTTAAAATTGGTGAAATTAGAGCACAACATGTTGAGGAAATCATTCAGTTTAATGGGAAAGTTGTTCAGGTTTCAGATGTTAGACCTCAAGTTGTTAATGCAAAATTTAAATGTGTTAAATGTGGAAAGGAAATTGAAATTCCACAAATAGGAAAGATATTCCAAAGACCCCTGAATTGCCCTTGTGGAAATAACTCTAATTTTAAAGATATTTCAAAAGAAATAGTTGATACTCAAAGAATAATTGTTGAAGAACTCCCAGAATCTTTAATAGAAAGTGAAAAACCAAGTAAAATTAATGTTTTCCTTAAAGAGGATTTAACAAGCTATGAAAGAAGGGAAACAACTTTTCCAGGAAAAGAGATCACAATTATTGGGACTTTAAAAATGATTCCAGTTATTATTGATGACGAAGACCTTTCTGTGAGATTTGATTTAGCAGTTGAAACAAAAGAAATTTCTCTTATAAATAAAGATTAATGGGAAATCACAAATAATCTTCGCCCTTTTTTAAATATCCTTTCTTTTTTAATCCTCCAACAATATCTGCCCTAATTGCATCTTGAATAGTATATCTGGGGAACTTTTTCCTCTTATCCTTAACTTTCTTTTGCAAGGCTAATTCTATGGTCTTTGGAAGTCTTACTCCAAAAGGTTTGCCATATGTTGGTTTTTTAGATAATACCATTTTGGGGTTAATTATAAAATAAACTAGGTTATATAAATCTTTTGTTAACAAGTAAAAACAAATAATTACATACAAAAACATTTATAAACTTAAATATGTAATAATTTCTATATCTAGAGGTGTGAGGCGATCATCTCGCACATGGTAAACAAATCTTTAGGGAAAAATCCCCTCATTCCAAGAAAAGTAATTAATGTAAAAGGAAAAGTCCATTATAGTGAAAGTAATCAAGCTTGGAACACAATTAAGCTAAAATCAGAGTTTTTGAACGAATTTAAGCAATTAAAAGAAAAAAGATCTAAATTCTCTTATGAAATGATTTTTGGGAGAACTGAAGCAGAAATGGTTGATGCAATAAAGAAAATTATAAAAGATGGCACTTTGATGCCTATTTTGATGTTTTTGTATAAAGATAAAGAAAACTAAAAAAGAAATATTATAAATAATCTCTTTAAAACCCATTCAAATAAACACCATCATCAATGCTTATAAAATTCTTGCCATCTGGAGTAATGAAAGTTACTTCAAGACAACCTTTTTGGTTGCCTCCCTTAGGCTTATAATTCTTATATTCTGCTTGAACATTAAATCCACTATAATCATAATTCTCTGCATTTATAGGAATAGACCAAGTCTCAATTAATAGATTATCTTTCTTTGTACATTCTTCCTTTAAACAATAAGATGAATATTCACTTGTTTCTATGCATTCAAGTTTCCAAAGTTTGAGGTTTGCATTTCCCTCAGTTTCTACAATTTCCCCATTAATATCTTGGGGTTTCAAACTTAATTCAAGCCCATCAATTTCAGAATCTGCATCAAAATTCTTGGCAGATGCCCACATTTCGCCAAGGGTAGCAACAGGTTTAAGTTCTTCTTGGAATAAAGTTATGTATAATGCAGATATTCCAGGGATTGTTACAGAATTTCCAAGAATTGCTTCATAAGTTATCAATTCTGCTGAATATCCATATAAATCTACCAAATCTCCTTCTAATAATCTCTCTCCAATATATCCCACAAGTACAATATCATCAAAATAACCCCCATAAGATGTTTCTTTAGTTGCAATCCTTAGTGTGTATTCTCCATAATCTTCTTCTTGTACTTGAAGAACTTCCCCCCTATAACGTATTATTTTTCCCCGATATTCTTCATTATATCGAAATAAATCTTCATAGGGGAACATCAAGAGAATTAACTTTAACATATTCTAAAGAAAGCATAACTTCTGTTTCCACTTGTTGGTCTTCATTTTCTTCAGCAACAATATTTCCTGTAGGCGTGCCTTTCAAAACAAAACCAATAATTATCAAAAGAACAATAGCGAGAATTACCCAAAACCACCATTTAGTGTGAATTTTGAAACCGGTTTTTTTTGCCATCTTGTTTAAATAAATTAAAAGGACACTACTTATAAATTTTTCCAATTTATAGGGTTCTTTTCAAAAACTAAAAATTGCAACGCCCATCAATGTCACAAAATACTACGACGCCCCGACCGGGATTCGAACCCGGGTCACTGCCTTGAAAGGGCAGAATACTTGGCCTCTGTACTATCGGGGCATGTAGATTATTGTTAAAATTAGTTTTTAAAGCTAACTACAAATATTGTTATTTTTTCTTTTTTGGACAATTATTCAAGCAATAAGATATGCTAATAATTCTGCTTCCCAAGCTAAGGTTATTATAATTTAAATCAATTTTACTAGTATAGAATCTGCATTAAAGTAGTTAACAATATTTGCACAAACACCTGCCATTAAAGTTTTCTTTTTGTACTTATATAACTTCTTTTTAACTATGTTTTTTAGAGTATTTTTTGTTTTAAATATCTTGTTAAAAATATTGAAATAAGTAAACTTTTAAATATAGAAAATTACTTGAAAAATTGTTAAATGAGCCTGTAGCTCAGTCTGGTCAGAGCGCTGGTCTTATATGATTATGATCCTTTGGATTGTATCTCTTTTGGATTAGTCTAAGAGAGCCAGAGGTCCTCAGTTCAAATCTGAGCAGGCTCATTTTTCTTTATTTTTGAAGATTATTGTAATGTTTTTGAACTAATTTTTAGTTTATTTTAGTTGTTTTTTCTTTTGTTTTAAAGTTTTAATTTAATTGATTGTTTTTAATTTCTATTTTAGATTTTTTGTTGAATTTCTTGTAAGAAAACATTGCTTTTTTTAGAAAAATTTATAGGGAAATCTGTTTTTTCTATTTAGGGTAAGAAAACTTTTTCAAAAAAGTTTTATCGACGGTAAAACCTCTGTAAGGAAAAGAAATATTTATATACGGAAAAAACGTAGGATAACTGTTAGATACAGGAATTTAAAAGTAAGTAAAAAATGGTGAAAAGAAATAAGATTTATTTGTTAATTAGTGTATTTGTTTTAGTGTTTTCTTTATCATTTATTTCTGCTACAGCGATTTCTGATGAGCTTCATTTAAACATTCAAACAACAAATCCTTTAACTGGCGAAATTATTACAGGAACCTTTGATTTTGCTTTTAATATTACAACTGATTCTGATTGTTCAAATGTTATTTATTCAGATTTAACAAGTTTAACTACAGATTCAAGAGGTATTATTTCATATTATCTTGAAAATGTAAATTTAGATTTTAGTGACCAATATTATCTTTGTTATTATAGGGATAGTGTGTTAATTAATTCTTCAAAAATTGCAAGAAGCCCTTATTCTTTTACTTCTAAAAATGTTACGATTAGTGGTTTAATTATTGACTCTGGTTTGGATATGGGAAGTTATAATATAAGTGCTGAATATCTTTTTGGAGATGGTTCTTATTTAACTAATTTAAATGTGAGTGAAATTAATTTAAATGATTATGTTCCTTATACAAATTCAGTTAAAAATGTGGTTTTAGGTTCTTATAATTTTTCTGTTGATGGCTCTGATTTTTTTGTTGATGCAAATACAGGAAATGTTGGAATTGGGACTGCGAACCCAAAAACATTATTGCATCTTCATGCATCTACAGAATCTAATTTACTAATAAATTCAAATTCAAATAGTATTGGCTCAGCAATACAATTAACAGAAGATAGTGCTGTTAATCAGTACGGGGTTAAATTACAATATGATGGTTCTGCAGATAAATTTCATATTTTAACAGGAGGTTCAACTTTATATGAAAGATTTACTATTATAAGAGATAGTGGAAATATTGGTATTAATACAACAACTCCACAAAATACATTAAATGTAATTGGAGATGGGAATTTTACAGGAAATTTATATTCAAATGGTGAATTATTAAGTCCAACACTAGGCACATTAACAGGAAGTGGAACCGCAAATTATATTTCTAAATGGAATGGAACAACAAGTCAAACTAATTCAGTTATTTATGATAATGGAACATTTGTTGGAATTGGGACAACTACGCCTTCTGCATTATTAGACATTAATGGAAGTTTTGCAGTCAAAACTACTTCAATTTCAATAGGAGGTAATGGAGATGTCAATGTTTGGTAAAAAAGAAAAATTAATACTTTGTATTTTGATTTTATTAGTTGTTCTACCTAATGTTTATGCGAGAAATTTTACTATTTATAATGTTTCTTCTCCTTCACAAACGTATTTTACTATTAATGGAGAAACAGGCAGGGTTGGAATTGGAACAGCACATCCTCAAAATAAATTAGATATTATTGGAAATTTAAATGTTACAGGAACTATTTATGGAAATATTACTGGGACTTGGAATGGTTCAAGCGATTATTTTACTAAATCAGAAGTTATTGCATTTAATTATTGGAACGACACATTTTCAACATTTAATAAAACTTATGCAGATACTTTATATTATGATTTAGGAAATTCATATGGTTATTACAATTCAACAAATCCCCAAACAGAAACAGACCCTTATTGGACAGAAAACCAATCAAGTTATTATAATACAACAGATATTAATGATTTTAGTTTATCGCATTGGACAGATGATTTAGGTGATAGAGGTTATACTTCAGTAAGTAATTTTACAAATGATTTAGGGTATTTTAATAATATTGCTAATTTTACAGGAACATTAACTAATAATAAATTTTGTATTTATAATTCAAGTGATGGAAATATTTGGTGCAATAGTAATCTTTCTGCAAGTGAAACAGACCCTTTTTGGGCTGCTAATTATTCTTTATATAATGATTCATGGAGTTCAACTTATAATTCAACTTATGCTCTTTGGGCTTATAATCAAACAATTCCTGCAATGACTTATGCAGATACAACTTTTTTAAGAAAAGATGGGGATAATGGAACAGGGATATATAATTTTGGAGGAAGTTGGGTAGATGGGGGCTTAACAATACAAGAGGGGGATTTATATGCTCAGACTGTTTATGTTTATAATATTAGTTCATTACAAGTTTCTAATTTAAATATAAATGGTTCTCTTTTACCTCAAGCAGGATATGATGATACTTTTGATGTTGGTTCATCATCTTTAAGATGGAGAGATTTGTATTTGGGTGGAGATATTTATTCGAATGGAACTATTTATGGAAATATTACTGGGACTTGGAATGGTTCAAGTGATTATTTTACTAAATCAGAAATTATTGCATTTAATTATTGGAATAATACCTTTGCAACATTTAATAAAACTTATGCAGATACTTTATATTCTACTATAGATGAACCACTTTGGGCTGCTAATTATTCTTTATATAATGATTCATGGAGCTCAATTTATAATTCAACTTATGATCTAAAAGTTGGAGGCAGTGGGACTGAGAATTATATTCCAATGTGGAATAGTTCTTCGTCATTAAATAATTCAGTGATTTATCAAGAGGAGGGTAATATTGGTATTGGGACGATGGACCCTCAAGGAGTTTTAGATGTAAATGGAACCTTGTATGCTAAACAAATAATTACAGATGAGAATATTACAGCTTCGTGGTTTATTGGGTTTTTTGATTGGGCAATTGGTGCTGATTCAGTAGAGTATTTATCTTTTAATGGCTCAGAATTAGAATTTAATGAAACAAAAATAAATAAAACAATTAATAATACTCTTAATGGAACTTATGTTCCTTATACTGGTGCATTACATAATCTTGATTTAGGTTCTAAAAATATAAGTGCAAGTAATCTTCAAGCAGATAATCTTGATGCAGGAACAATAAAAATTAATGGTTCTGGCGATAGTTATGTTAATGGAAATCTTGGTCTTGGTTTAGAAAATCCTAATAGTAAATTAGATGTAAATGGAACTACAAATATAAGGGGAAACTTATCAATAAAAGATACTGTAATCTCTATAGAGGCAAATGGAGATGTTAGTGTTTGGTAAAGTTTAAATAAACTAAAAAATATATAAAATAAAGAGATGATAATAAAAAAAGAGTTTGAATTATTACAGAGAAAAGGTTTTAAGATAAATTTGGAAAATAATAAAATTTTTCTAAAAGTAAATCCCCTGTGTAGGGTAAAAGGAGGTATTGTAAGTAATTTGTTATTTACATAAATAAAATGAAAAGAAATAAATTTATTGATCAAAGTGAGTTAAGCAATATTATTAAGACTAATGAAAAGAGTATTAAAAAGTTAGAAGACGAGGGTATTATTGTGGGGTTTGGGGAAAAAAAGGAGGATATTGGGAGGTAAAATGAAAATTAAAGAAGTTCAAGCCGGGATAAAAATTACAAAAAATTATAATTCCTATCAAGCGAGTTTAACTGCTGAACTTGAAATAGGTGAAGACTCTGAAAAAATTGGTGGAAATTTAATGGAAAAAGCATTAGTTATAGTTTCTAAAAGGATAAATTCTAATAAAAATTCAGAGAAAAAAGAATCTTCAGAAATAGAAGTAGGAGCAGCTTGGTTAGATAAAAAGTTTAAAGATAGATTAAGCGTTAAAATGTTAAAGCAAGAAAATTGGGAAGATGTTAAAATAAATGATTTAGAAAAAACAAATGAAGGATATAAGCAGAAAACTAATGAAGGGGTTTTATTTTTTAAAAAAATTCCAGAGGGAAAAAGAACAAATAATAAAATGCCTGTGTTTAGAATTTATAAAATAGAGGAGCATGACTAAAATGAGAAATAAATTATTAATTATTTTAGTATTTGTAATGTTTTTATTAATTGGAATTACAGGATTAACTAATTTAAAAGGGGGGTTTATAAATAAGTAATTATTTACACAACTGAGTAAAATGTTACACAATAAATATTTTGAGATTATGAAAGAATTTCTTAAAGATTATAATAGGCACATTTATGGAAGAGAATTAGTTAAAAGAGTTTCTTTAAGCCAAAAAAACATTGCTTTAACTTTAGATGAGCTAGAAGATGAGAATATTTTAAAATCTGTTAACAAAGGAAATATTAGAAACTATTCTCTTAATTTTTTAAATCCTATTTTAACTGAAAATCTTTTATATTTTGAAAGTTTAAGAAAGTTGGAATTTTTAGAACAAAATAAAAAATTAATAGATTTTTCTAGAGAGATTGAAGGAGATATTGTTTGTGTTTTTGGAAGTTATGCCAAGAAAAAGCAAAATAAAAACTCAGATTTGGATTTGTTTGTTGTAGGTAGTATAGATTCTCTAAAGATTAAAAGGATAGCAGAAAAATATGGTTTAGATGTGCAAATCTTTAATGTGTCTTTTAAAGGATTTATAGATTCAATAAAAGATAAAAAAGAAATTTTTACAGAGGTTTTAAAGAATCATGTTATTTTGAAAGGAACAGAGTCTTTTGTAAAAGAGGTTTTAAAATGGTTAAATTAAAATAAAATGAAAGTGAAAAATAAAATTGGGAAAGGGGGGAAAATAGATTATACTTTAAAAAGTATATTGTATATTAAAAAGTTTTATATAAATAAAAAGTTTATATAATTAAACAAAAAGTTTAAAATGAAAATTAATAATAAAGAAAATGTTGTTTTGGAGATTTTGAAGAATTTTCCTAAGAATTATAATGCGAATAATCTTTCTAAGGAGATTGGATTAAGTTCTATGGGTTCTCTTAAAATTCTTAATATTCTGAAAGAGGAGGGAATCTTTAAATTGGAGAAAGTTTCAAATATTAAATTTTATAGTTTTGATTTTGATAACTCCTATGCTAGAGATTATGCTTCTTTACTTTTTAGAAAAGAGGCAGAGAGTTCATCTCCTTTTGTTAAAAGGTGGATTAATGAGTTTGGAAAAATTAAATATGCAGAAATTGGAATTCTTTTTGGTTCCATTTTAACAAAAGGTAAAAATGCAAAGGATGTTGATGTGTTGTTTGTTGTTAACAAGAGTAATTTTGATAAGTTGAAAAGTGAAATTTCTGAATTAAATAAATTAAATGATAAAGAAATTCATGCAGTTTATCAAACGAGAAATGATTTTATTAAAAATTTGAATTTAAAAGATGAGGTGGTTTTGGAAATTATTAAGGGAATTTTAGTTTTTGGCGAGAGAGAATTTGTTGAAATTATAGGAGAAGTAAAATGAGTCATATAAAAAATAAAGTTGAATGGTGTTTAAAGAAAGCTTTAAGAGAAGGTGCTAAGAATAAACATAGAGGTTTAGTTAGAGTTAAGCCAAGCTTGTTAATTGCTAAAAAACATATTGAAAAATCAGAGCATTATCTTAGGGCTAGTTTGTTTTTGGAAAAAGATTATTCAGATGTTTCTGCTAGCACTATTTTTTATTCAATTTATCATTCATTGCTTTCTGTTTTGTTTAAATTTGGATATGAATCGAGAAATCAGGAATGCACTTTTGCATTAATTTATTATTTGATTGAAGAGGGAAAGATCCATTTGGATAAAGAATTAATTGATAAAATTTCTTCATTTGACTTAGGTAAAGAAGATATTATTGATTTAAGAGAGAAATATCAGTATGGGGTTGAGCTTTCCATGAGAGATGAAGTTTTTAGAGAGAATATAGAAATTGCTAAAAAATTGCTTGGAGAGGTAAAAGAGGTTATGGAAAATGAATAAAAAAACCCTGCTGGTTTTTGATTCTGGCATTGATAAAAAGAAGTTTTTGGTTTTGATTTTTGTAAGTTTGTTTTTGATTAGTTTTGCATTTAGTTTTGTTTCTGCTGAAAAACTATGGAATTTTCATAATTATACTGTTAATATTTCAGATGATTTATATTTTGGAGGATATATTTACGGAGATGGTTCTTATTTAACTAATTTAAATGTTAGTGAGCTTAATTTAAGTGATTACATTCCTTACACCGGTTCAACTAAGAATGTAGCGTTAGGTGGTTATGATTTTTCAG
>Ga0307991_1003081_pt1 | contig 10954 bp, 8 predicted proteins | sample EllFjometagen131_FD_203146 | JGI IMG/M metagenome (GOLD analysis project Ga0307991, IMG submission 203146) | Marine microbial communities from Ellis Fjord, Antarctic Ocean - #131 | ecosystem: Environmental > Aquatic > Marine > Unclassified | place: Southern Ocean | collected 2014-10-08 | reverse complement strand
GCTCATGGGTGGCAAGATCTAAAATTCCGTCAAAAAAAGCCTCCCCTGCCATCTCTTCCATGGCCATCCCACCTGTACCGTTTGCATGAAAAGGGATCACCTCAAAATTATTTTCTTCTAATATGGATTTTATATTCTCTGCTGCCTCAGTAATAAAACCAAACAGGGTCAATGCCACCCGCGGCAAGGGGTTTTTACTTTTACTGCCGTATGAAGCCATACCACAGACAGCACCGGCAGCTCTTTCAAGAATAATTCGGGATATAGAGTTCATCCCCAGCAAATCTACCACGCTATGCATTACAGTGATATCTTTAGTCCCAATCACTTGAGACATGTCCCTGGAGGCTACTGTAGAAATCATAAATTTCGGAATCCCTAATGGCAAAACCTTCATAATAGATGTTGCCATAAATGTTCCAGTACCGCCTCCTGCAGATATAACGGCCCCAATTTTTCCCTTGTGAAATAGATCAAGGACAATTCCCTTGGCTTTTTCAATTATGGATTCAATCATGTGGGATCTATCGGTTTTTTTGTCTCCTATTAATCTTGATACGGAAAAATCCGGTTTGAAATCAGTTAATTCAGTGGTTCCAATATCGATAGTGATTGTTTTGTGTCCTATTGATTCAATGACCTTTTTCAAGAACAGATGTTCCGGCCCCTTTGAATCCATAGTGCCAACAATTGCCACCGGCTTTTTCGCATGATTTTGAGCCAAGATCAATACCTTTTATGTTCCTATATTATCCTACTTCCATAGCTTATCTGCATAATCCGTCTAATGAATCTAATCATCTTTATCGGTTCGCGGCCTCTTATCCCTTATGCCGGCTAAGAATTTATTCCAGAATTCCTTATCTTTGTCCTGCCAGGCAGCGCCCCACCTCTTTTCAAAATATGAAGACGGCAGCCTCTCCTCCCAGGGCCCCCAAGTATTGACCCCATTTTTCTTGGCCTCTAAGATATCATCCAACAGGAGTATAATGTTTGTTATTTCTTCTTTTGGTATATAAGAGGCAGCGCCATCTTTGATAGATCTTGCAAGATGTTCAGGTGTGAATGCATGGGAAGTCAACATAACGGCTGTTATGTTTCTACGATTAGCAATCTCGAGCAGGCCATAGCCGTCTACACCCATAATATCCAAGATTGCTAAGTCAAAATTATCATTTTCCAGAAATGTCTTGGCCTCTTCAAATGTCGTTGCCTTTACAACCTCACACATCCATAGTATCTCCTCCAACACTTGCAATATGTCAGGCTCATCATCAACGGCGAGAATCTTTTTACCCTTTAACAGGCTGCTTTCTGACATTATAACATCTCCTTATTCATGTTCATTAAATTGCAAATATGGGCTATACCCCGAAAGGCCAAAGTAATCTGCCCAGTCCCAAAAGACATGGCCTTGAATAGATCCTTGAACAGGGGCAGAAAAAAATGCACCTTAGTTTTCCAATTCAAACCCAAGTCATTTTTCACCACAGAGAGATGAAGGATTACCCGGCCTGTCTTTAATCTTGAAAACCAAACTCCTGCCACCTGGACACAACCCTATCAACTGTTTTCTTATCAAGTTCAATGGGTATAGGCTTTTCTTCCCAGTCAAAAGGAATAGTTGCATCCAATAATAGCCTGCCTGTAATTTCCCTGGCATTTAAAGGCAAAGACGGGTCTAACGGTGTGGACCTTCCTCTTTTAATTACCTGGGATCTGTTAGGTTGAAATCTGAAGCTCAGCGCATACAATACCCTGGACATATCCCATGGATCAATATCTTCATCTACAACAATGACGGTTTTAAGACCATAGGCCCCCATCTCTGTTGATATAGCCGCAGTAAGCACCTGATCCGCATGCCCTGGATACATTTGCTTCATAGATATAATAGCCAGAAACCTTCCAGACCCTTCAGGTGGGCAGTATACGGATTTTATACCTGGTATCTTCATTGCCACGAGCTGTTGCCACAAAGTAGCTCCATAGGTAAGGGCCATTGTCATATGAGTATCTGTAACTGCTCGGCCCACTGTAGTCCCCCAGAATATTGGATTATTCCGGTAGGTAACACATTTTACATCTATAAAATTCCTTGGATCCGTTCCTACACCTGAATAATAGCCTGTATATTCACCAAAGGGTCCCTCTTCCATAAATTTATCAGCATCTACCTCTCCTTCCACTACAATTTCAGCGGTTGCAGGCACAGGCAGATCATTCGTCTCTGCCTTAATGACCTCTATTCCTCTACCACGAATAGAGCCTGCAAAATCATACTCAGATTCAAAGGCAGACAAACGCGCTGCTCCCATGAGAAACAGGAGGGGATCGCACCCAACAATAGCACAAACCGGCATTGGTTTTTTCATTGCCTGATATTTCTTAAGCATAAGATCCGAGTGTTTTCCCTTTATAAACTGGGTACCCAGGTGATTTTTATCGAGTAACTGTAGTCGGTATGTGCCGAGATTAATCCATCCGCTGTCCGGGTCTTTTGTAATGACAAAGTGGGCCGTCCCGAAAAATCGTCCGCCATCCAAGGGGTAATATTTTGGCGCGGGAAACTTGAAAAGGTCCACATCATCGCCTTTCATAATGTTTTCCTTGCACGGGGCATCCTTAACATACTCAGGGGGTATCTTGTTATCATGTTTATCAACCCACTCTTTCATAATATCTACCAGTGTAGAGTCCCTTGGCATCCCCATTATGAGGGCAAGCCTTTGAGAAGTAGTACAGACGCTCATAATCACAGGAGAGTTATAGCCCTTTATATTCTCAAAAAGCAGCGCAGGCCCTTTTTTTTCCTCATTAATCTTGGCGATATGGGATAATTCCAAATCCCAATCTACCTCTGCCTTGATTCTATGCAGCATGCCTTCTGCTTCAGCCTGTTCTATAAAATCTCTCATATCTTTCATAAAAATCTTCTACCTCCAGTTTATTTAAAATTCACCTATCTTCTTTCAAGATAGAATAATTATCATAGCATCTCAGGCTATTTAACCGCTAATCTTTATACGCTTCATAGCCTGTTCCATTAACAGCTGATAACCGCTCTTTTTTCCTAATACAGAATCCTTCTTTTTTCGGCTCCAGACTGTCTCCGGTCGTGCCTGCACAACAAATATATTTTCAGGGAATGGAAGATCATCATCTATGGCCCACTCTATATCCATGGCCCGCCCATACAGAGACTCAATATTATTGCCTATCTTTGTCAGCTCCGTTATCTCCTGGGCCTTTAAACAGCATTTATTTTGCATATCCTCTTCTACGTCAATATTTACCACCTCTTCCCTGTCAGGATCATAAACACATTTAATGTGTTTTATTGATATGGTCTTTTCACTGGTTTCCAATATCACCTTATCTACAACAAACTTATCCGGGTTGACAGAGCCGGATACCACAGTTTCTCCCAACCCCCAGCTCCCTTCAATCACTACCTTGGACTGGTCGCCATTAGTTGGATTAATGGTAAACATAACGCCGGCTGTTTTTGAATTGACCATTTCCTGAATACCCACGCTTATCAGCACTTTTTCGTGGGGAAAATTATTCTTGATTCTGTAGTCTATGGCACGGGCTGTGAAGAGGCTGGCCCAGCATCTGCGAACATCCCGGATGACCTGATCCCCTCCCTGGACCCAGAGATATGTATCCTGCTGCCCTGCAAAGCTTGCTGTAGGCAAATCCTCGGCAGTTGCGCTTGATCTAACAGCTACAGGCAAAATCTCGACAGAGCATTTCTCACAAAGTTTGGAATAGCCCTCTCTTACAGAATCCTCAACCTCCTTTGGTATGGGTGCGTTGTTTATTAAATCTTGAATTTCCCCACTCGCCTTATTAAGGGAATCTACATCCTTTTGATTAAAACTGGAAAGAATCTTAAAAATTCTTTCACTTGCCTCGGAGCTGTTTATAAAGCATTGATAGCTATCTGTAGTAACAGCAAAGCCAGGGGGCACTCTAATGCCTTTCTTGATCATTTCCCCAAGATTGGCATTCTTTCCCCCTACTGCCGGCAGGGACCTTTTATCCAAGTTTTCAAAATTCAAAATATAGTCCATCTGTTCCTCCGTCAACTGAACTCATGGCACTGATCTTAAATGCCTATCAACTTTATAGGTTGGGCATATTAGAATTGGAGTGACATGCCTTTTCTCAGCATTTACCTGGCCTGTCACTCCAAGGTCTGAATAGGAATTATCCAGCCTTTTGAACAATTGTAACTACACCTGTGTCTCCATCAACCTTAAGTATATCCCCAGTCTTAATAACCGATGTAGCTATTCCAGTGCCTGTAACCGATGGAACACCATATTCTCTGCACACAATGGCAGCATGGCTTGTAAGTCCTCCAATATCAGTAACAGCAGCTTTAATGTTTGTAAACACCGGGGCCCATGAGGGATTTGTAGTAGGACAGACCAAAATATCGCCAGGCTGGATATCCACTATATCCTTTAGCCTCTTCAGCACCCGTGCCCTTCCTTCAGCAACGCCTGCTGAGGCCGCAAATCCCTTAACCTCTGTCACGCCCTCCGCCTTGTCCTCTCCAACGCCTTTCAACCATTCCTTTACCTTATCAGTAGTGACACCCCACAGCATAATGGTAAACGGTTCAGCTACTTCTTCAGGTGGAATACCAAGGGCAGGCGTAGGCGACCATTCGCTCGCTGTCTGAAGTATTTTCCTTCGTTTGGCCACCTTGGCCTTGTAATAATCGCTTCTCAATGGGATATCAACGCCAAGGGCCCACCCTGTGGACAGTTCGGTTAAAATTTCCGGGATCTCATACCGGTTAAACATAAATATATCATCTACTTCATTTAACATCCCATTATCAACCAACAATCTTCCAAACGTCCTTATCTTATCAAACCATATTGTATGAAACCAGTGTTCAACCCAGAAAAGGTGATCTTCGGCATACCTGTATATAGTCCGCACTGTTTTATATGCATCATCAAAGGCCTTGCGGTCTTCATCGTTTTCTATAAGCCCTTGATATTTGGCAACGGTTTCATCTCTTTCCTTGTCCACTTTATCTAAAGATCTCTCAATTTTCTCTCCCTTATCCAGACGCTCCATGTAGCTTTTTATATAGCCATAAGGAATATCTAAATTTGTTATCCAGCTCCCTTCGTGGTGAAACCAGCCGCTTCCACAGGAAACTGAAAACCACGGGTCTTTTGCCTTATCAAATGCCTCGATCCACTTTTTCCCGTCAGGTATCTTGTTAAGCTCAGCTATTTTCTGTTCCGCAGACATACCGCTCTTAAGTATGTCTGATACCCCACGCATGGATGAGGCCAATCTTGATAGCTGGCAAAGTTCCTCTTCAGGGCGGAACATTGAGACATAGGCGCCTGCCACCATTTTGCCTATAGAACTCTCACTTATACCTGGAAAGAGTTTTCTTGAAACATCGCCAAACATCAGATAGGCAAGATACGTTAGATTCAGCATTTCAAAATGGTACTGCCACCCCTTGAACATCATATTAACGAGTTTATCAAAGGCCTCAAGAATGTCATAAGATATATAATAGCCTTTAGGCGCAGGAAGAACCTGATCCTCGGGGACATACTTCGGCATCTTCTCCGGGACCTCCACCGCCTTCATTTCTTCCCCCAAGGCCTTGAATTTTGTAAGCCATTTGTCCCATAACTCATCATAATGTTCAAACACATAGAAAACCCGTTTTTCAAATAACCCGGCCTTCTCTCCAATAATCTCCTCCGGTGGAGGCGCAATAGCACAAATGTACATATAACAACCAACCATCCTCTGGGCGATACCCTGTGCCGGCGGGATACAAAACACCCTGGTAGTGTATTGTGAAAGAGAGATCTGCCACGCCTCCTGAAAAATCAGGTCCAACGGCGGCATGGGCTCAGGTGCGTGTATCTTGTCCTGAAACCAGAACTGGTTGCTCTCCCACTCACCTCTTTCCTTGGAAAACATATAATGCGACGGATACATCTCTTCCCATCCTTCAAGTTCCGGTGGAATCTGAAACTCATGGGGATCAGGAAATCTTGCTGCATTTTCATCTGCCATGTCTATCCCTCCATTTAAATTGTTATAAAAATTACCGGCCTCTCAAGGCCTTTTTGATGGTATCGTAAAAAGCCTTTTTGCTTTCTTACGACGACCATTTTGGAAAACCCAAAAAAGGGCCATGAAAGCAAGAAAATTGCATGCTTTATGCGTTTATTAGAATTCCTTTTTTAACAAAATCTGTCAATTTCTATTTTTTTATGGTATGTATAAGTTTAAGTTATGAATAAATCTTATCCATAAAATTTAATTAAATAAAACATGGTAAACTTCACCCAACTCAGAGACTTTTATCAGGTTGCTAAAAACCTTAGTTTTACCGCCGCAGCAAATGAACTGTGCATCAGTCAGCCGGCAGTTACTGCCCAGATAAAATTATTTGAAGATTACTGTAAATTAAAACTCTTCAAAAAAAGGGGGAGGAAAATTTATCTGACAGATGAAGGAAAAACCCTCTATAATTATGCTGTAAAAATATTTGAATATGAAAGAGAAATTGAAAGCATAATTGAAGATATGAAAAAGTTGAAAAGGGGCATCCTGCGCCTCGGGACAACAAAGACATATGCCCGTTATTTTATGCCATTCCTAATATCAAGATTTCATAAATCTTACCCACAAATCAAAATTCACCTTGATGAAGGCAGCTCTCTCGATATGAGTAATAGTCTTCTTAATTTTAAAAATGAAATCGTAGTTGTTGCGATGGCTATGGATAATCCTGATATTTTTTTCATGCCCTTTAGCCATGAGGAACTTATCATCATCCTTTCTCCAGATCATCCATTAGCCAATAAAAAAACCCTTACTATCAGGGAACTTGCAAAAGAACCAATAATTATGAAGGAAAATGGGTCCGGCACCAGGAAACTTGTATGCGAATTATTTGCCGGAAAGGGACTCACCCCAAACATACTGGTCGAAACAAGCAATACGGAGTTTATCAAACAGCTCGTAGCCCGCAGATATGGAATATCATTTTTAGTCAAGGCAGCAGTAGAGACAGAGCTCAAAGAGAAAAAATTAGCATCAGTCTCTATAGAGGGACAAACAATATTTCTGGATGTAAGCATTGCATACCTTAAAAACTGTCATTTCTCACCTCCTGCCCAGACATTTATGGACATACTTAAAAAACTGGCCTTAAAGCAAAAAGCTAACACGGGCATAAACAGTTTAAAAGACATGATGAAGGTCTCTTATTAAACTAAATTTAAAATTAGTCTCGATAAATTGGGATTTCCGCTACGCTTCAACAATTAGGAATGGAAATACTAAATACCATTGCCACTATATCAATCAGGACAGGGGAATCTCTTTTTGAATGGCCGCAACACACATAGTCTTAGAGTGCATAATGCATCCCTGTTTGTTTCTCAAGACAAAGGTAAGCAGAACCGTGTATCTTTTATGGTATTGCCATAAGAGAATAACCTTTAAATTTTCCCGGGCAGAATACTTAATGTTATCTGCACCCCATGAAATGAGGCATAATATTTGCGGCCGAAAAAAGAGACTTCCCTGCCCTGTTGGGTTGTAACTTCTTATGAAACTTATAAAGTAACCGTTCACGGTTCAACGTTTCCCGCTGAAAGCGGGATTCAGGGTTAAGGAAAAGACTGAAATCGGCCCTCCGAAATGCTTGTAAAAATGCGGATTTTGCCACATCATTGCCAAGTGCCATGTTCCAGATTTATGGGAATGTGGAAGCGGTCGGTTTTCCCGTACAAAACGCTTACAAGATGGCTTATGGTGATGAGAATACAACCTTTTAATCCCGCTGCAAGCGGGGAACCTTTGAATCCCTGAACGGTTACCAATTAGTGAGCTTTCTCATCCGCTAAAAAAGTACACTTAGAAGCTCCGCAACAGATGAGACACCAACAAGCTCCAAATCTATCCTGCTTTTCAGCGCCTTAATACTTTTCTTTGAAAGAACACACCGAGAAAATCCCAGCTTTTTCGCCTCCCTTAGCCGGAGTTCGGTCTGGCCCACCCCCCTAATCTCCCCTGAAAGCCCCGCCTCTCCAAAGGTAACAGTATCCATAGGAATTGGCTTATTAAGAAAACTTGAGGCAATTGTTGAAACAATACCGAGATCTGTAGCGGGTTCAACAATCTTAATACCGCCTGCCACATTTATAAATATGTCCCTGTTAGAGATATTTATACCTCCCCTCCTGGATAAAACCGCCACAAGCAGGCTAACCCTGTTCGGATCAACACCTATAGTAGTCCTCCTCGGTATGGCAAGAGAGCTTGAACAAACAAGGGCCTGCATCTCTACCAAAAGGGGCCTTGATCCTTCTATGCAGGATATCACAACAGAGCCGCTAACATCATTAGACCTCCCCTCCAGAAAAACTTTTGAAGGGTTTCCTACCTCCGCCAGCCCATTGTCCTTCATCTCAAAAACACCTATCTCATTAGTAGGGCCATATCTGTTTTTCACAGATCTAATGACCCTGTATGCATGGGAGCCATCTCCCTCAAAATAAAGGACAGTGTCTACCAAATGTTCCAAAACCTTTGGGCCTGCTATTGCCCCATCCTTTGTAACATGGCCTATCAAAAATACCGCTCTTCCAGAAGATTTTGCCAGGTTCATTAACCTGCTGGCAACCTCCCTTACCTGCCCTATAGAGCCAGGGGCAGAGGCTAATAACTCTGTAAACATTGTCTGAATCGAATCAATGATAATAATTTTAGGATCAAGTTCATCAATGCCATCAATAAAATGCTCCAAACATGTTGCGCTCAATAAATAAATTTCAGATGATTCTATTGATAATCTCTGGGACCTCATCTTTATCTGTTGAACAGATTCCTCACCTGAAATATAAAGTGTTTTAAGCTCCTTCCTTGAAACACTCTGAGCAACCTGCAGTATCAAGGTTGATTTACCTATGCCAGGGTCTCCACCGATTAATACCAGCGATCCCGGCACAATACCCCCTCCAAGTACCCTGTCAAATTCTCCTAACCCTGTCTTATATCTGGGCTCTTTTTGCATAGATATAGTGTCAATCCGTTGAGGTATATCTAAAAAAGATTTTCTATTCCCCTTTTTATGATCCCTAACCTCAGCTACTTCCTCTGCAAATGAATTCCATGACCCGCAATCAGGACACCTCCCCAACCATTTTGGCGCCTTATAGCCGCACTCCTGACAGACGAAAACTGTTTTTTGCCTGACCATTTCAATTGGCTCCATTCATATTCAAGTATTCAACAGGGCTAAATACCCTTTCCATAGGTATTCACTCTCCAGCTTGATGAAATACAATAATGCGTTGCGCCAGTCAATGTATAACAACAGCAATTCTCATTTTGGGATAATTCATTCGTACCAGACCCACACGGACTGACACGGACAAATCATTTATCCTTTAGTCTTTACCTCTCTTCGCGAAGCGATGATACTATTTTAGCCGAGCGAGCCGCTCGGCTAAAATGTCTGTGTGTTTCTGTGTGGGTCTGTGGCTAAGTCTCTTATTTCACTATAATTAGGATTGCTGGTATAACAATGAATATCTGCAAACTCTTAAATGGTGCAACAATATCTTACAGAATTAGTTCTCAGGAGATAGATCCCGATATTTGCATAACCCATATTTTATAAACAAAAATGTACACAATAAGCAAGCAAAGGAACTTTTCAGTAAACTGTAAATTTTTCTCGTCCCTTTACAGCACTATGCTGAAGAAAAAATAAATCTATAAAAAAATTATTCATATTGACAAAGTTCCATACCAATACTAATTTCCTTAGGTAAATTAAACAAACAAAAGGGGGCAAAAAAGGTGAATGAACTTTTACAGGTAAACGATAATAATTTTGAAGATGAAATTGTCAAATCTGATCTTCCTTCTATGGTTGATTTATGGGCGCCGTGGTGCCAACCATGCCTAATGACAGGGCCGTGGGTCGAGGAACTCGGAAAAAAATACGAAGGCAACTTCAAGGTTGCAAAAATGAATGTTGATGAAAACCCTACGATACCTAATCACTATGGGGTCAGGGCAATACCGACAATACTTCTTTTTAAGGATGGAGAACTTGCTGACACCATTGTCGGGGCAGTAGGCAAGACAAATATTGAAAAGGCCATGATGAAGTTGTTGTAATAAAATTATTAGTACATGAGGTTCCATGTATGTTTAAAAAATTTACACCCATCCTTGTTTACGTCCTGCTCTTTAACGGATGTTCAATTTTTGGCTTTGGGTCAAGGGTAAGTGAAAAATCCCCAGCAGACTTGATGAGAGACGGAATATCGTCTTTTGAAAGGGAAAATTACGGTAATGCAGTTGAATCCTTTCAAAAGATTAAAGACCGGTACCCTTACAGTAAACTGGCAGTTCATGCAGAACTGAAACTGGCTGATTCACATTTTAAAAGAAATGAATTAGATGAGGCCATGGATGCGTATAGGGAATTTGAAAGGCTTCACCCAAAAAATACAGCTATTCCATATGTTATATATCAACAAGGTATGTGCAATTTTACCAGGTTAAACACTGTCGACAGGGACCAAACTAATGCGGAAATGGCATTAAATGATTTCAGGAGACTGGAAAAACAGTTTCCCGATGACATCTATTCTTTGAAGGCCAAGAGAAATATAAAGAAATGCCTTGCAAACTTAGCCGAGTATGAACTTTATGTAGGCCGCTTCTATTTTAAGTCTAAGCAATATATGGCAGCCCTCAAACGCTTTGAATACCTTATCAGCCATTATACTGATCTCGGCCAGTATGCCAAGGCCTTTGACTATATGGATATTTGCAAAAAAAAACTATCTGAACAAGGCTTATCCAAATAATCCAATCTTGACCTCCCTTAAAAAAACAAGATACTGCTGAAAAAAGGTAACCG
>Ga0307991_1003080_pt1 | contig 10954 bp, 8 predicted proteins | sample EllFjometagen131_FD_203146 | JGI IMG/M metagenome (GOLD analysis project Ga0307991, IMG submission 203146) | Marine microbial communities from Ellis Fjord, Antarctic Ocean - #131 | ecosystem: Environmental > Aquatic > Marine > Unclassified | place: Southern Ocean | collected 2014-10-08 | reverse complement strand
GGCCGGATGCCTGAACTCCAGTTTTTTAAGCCCGCTCATTTCATATTGCACCGAGCAAGACACAAGCACCCCTGCCATAACTATACCTATGCACACTAATAATATTTTTCTCATCTCTATTGCCTTCATGCAAAGATTGTATCATTACTGTTAGTCAGGGTCAATACAATTAGCGATTAGCGTATAGCGGTTAGAGAAACTTTCACGATATACTCAATACGCGATACGCAATACTGTTTTTTACTATCAGCCATTGTCTATTGGCTATTTTTACTTGACTAAGGCTGGCAAAAACGTTAAGTTAAAAGAAAGTTATTTTTAATTTAAAAAACTTAAAAAAGAGGTTAAATCATGAGCACAGTAAAACTTGGCGATAAAATTAAAGTACATTATACGGGAAAACTAAAAAGCGGACGAGTTTTTGATTCTTCCAGAGAAAAAGATCCCTTTGAATTTACGCTTGGCACCAATCAGGTAATTGCCGGCTTTGAGGAAGGCGTTCTCGGCATGAAAAAAGGCGAATCAAAAACAGTTACCATTGGTTTTGAAAAAGCCTATGGGGCCAAAAGCAAGGATATGATCGCCACCCTGCCTAAAGCAGACTTTCCTAAGGGCATGGACCTAAAAATAGGACAGCATATGCAGATTCAACCAGGTGACGGCCAAAGAATAAGCGTAGTGATTACGACCATGACCGACAGCGATGTAACAGTTGACGGCAATCATCCTCTGGCGGAAGAGGACCTGGTTTTTAAAATAGAGCTATTGGAAATTATTTAGAAAAATTTCTCTTTTTCATGGAATCAATTGCGCTAATATATATCTTTTCTACCCACAAGCTTATCTGTTATCCTAAGCCATTCTACTATAAGTTTTTGATATTGGGTGTTATGCTTTATCAGGTTAAATCTATTAGCATCAAGCACATTAACAGAAGAGATATAATCATTCAAAGTTACTTTTCCATAAGAATAATTTTCCTCTTCATCTTTTAAAACCGCCTGAGCCAGGTCTATTTTTTCTTTGCCTGTTTCTATAAGCTGCCTTTCCCTTTCAATCTGCTGGCTGAGATTTTTAATATCCCTAAATAGTTTATAATGGGTACTTGCCGTATTAAGCCCTGTTTTTTTAAGGTTTATCTTCGCGGTTTTATATTCTGCCCGATCAACAGAATCAAAAAACGGCCACTGCAGTGAAAGCCCGGTATAAACCATTCCCTCGTCATTATCCATTTCAAAATCATCTCCATCCATGGCATATCCAAGGCGCAGATTAATTGAAGGTAGCAGATCGTCCGCTTCTTTGTCAACTTCAAAAGATGTTTTCGTCTTGAGCAATTCCAGCATTTTATAAGTGCGGCTCTCTTTCCAGAAAGCCCCAAAATCTCTTTCAAAAGAAATCTGCAGCCCCTGATACATTTTAGGCTCATCCGGCATAAGACTTCCCCCAACAGTAAAGCGCATTGCCGTATGGATAAAATTAAGCCTGGCCTCATATTCCTGTTTGAGCTCAATAAGCTTTTCTTTTTTTGCCAGCACCTGCAGCTTGATTTTATTTACATCAACAGGCAAGGCTATGCTGCTTTTTTTTCGGCCTTCGATATTGCGCAAAAGTTTCAAATTTTCATTATATGCGGATTGGCCTATCTGTAAATTTTCATATGCCGAGTACCAATCATAATAAGCCATGACTATTTCCGCCAGATAATCCTCATAAGCCTCTATGACCTGGTGTTTGATCACCTCAGTCTCAACCCCTATTATCTTTTCCTGCAGACGTGTTGCCCGGCCAAAGGCATTTCCCGCTATGGGCTGTGAAATCGCCACGGAAAATTCCGATGAATTCACTCGGGAATTAAAAGAGGTACTTGATGAATACGCAATACCCACACTTGTTCCGAAATTTGGAAATAATTTATCCAGAGAAACCGTACCATCCGGGTCTTCCCTTTCCTGTGTAAGAAAAAAATCATAATCTGCTTTTACCCCAAGAATAATATCTCTTGAAGGCAGGGCCAAGTCTTTACGATACTGCAGGGTAAGTTCTTCAATAAGAATTTCCTCAAAAACCGTATCATTATGAGCTGCCAAGGAAATAAACTCATTCAAAGATATTATCCTGTCCTCATCCTGTTTAAGATCAGCGGCAAATAAATTATTCGCTTGCAACAAAATCCACAAACCGAACAATAGAATTATATATTTTGTTAAATTACGCATATCTCATCCTTCTGATTTCGTTGTCTTGTCCTGCAATAGTTGACACTTTTTTAATTAAAATTTAGGTGTTTTTGCTGCGGTGTTACATATCCTATTGACATGTGTAACCGCTCTTCATTGTAAATCTGAACTGCTTCTTTAACCATCCTTTTAGCCATGTAATATGATGGCAGCTTTACTCCCAGTAAAAACTCCTGCTTCAATATCCCATTTACTCTTTCTGCCATTGCATTTTCGTATACATGATTTTCTTCTGTCATGCTTATCTTGATTTTATTCTTTTTTAATAATCCAACATAGGCATTACTGCAATACTGCAAACCTCGATCAGAATGATGTATTAATCTCTCCGGATCTGCTACTGCTTTTATTGCCATCTGCAATGCTTTTAAACTTCCTTCTACGCTTAAACTCAAACTTAATTCATGACCTACTATCTTTCGTGAATAACGATCTGTTATTAACGATAAATATCTATATCCTTCTCTTGTATCTATATATGTTATGTCAGACACATATTGCTGTTCTGGCCCTGTTGGCTCTTTATCTTTTATTAAGTTCTTATATTTTTTGAACCTATGTCTTGAATTCGTTGTGTATATGTATTTCTTCCTTCTTTTTACCAATAACCCGTTATCCCTCAGTAAGTTGAATAAGCTGTCTCTTCCTACCGTTACGTCGATCATCTTTTGAAGCTTTCGTCCTCCTACCTTCGGTTGTCGATGTCTTATCTGCTTTACTTGCCTAAGTACTAATTCCTGGTCTTTTCTTTGCCTTACTTCTACTTTCTTTCGTTTATAGTAATTCTGCCGACTGTAACCATACACCTGGCATATCTTTTCTGCGTTCTTTATTTTAGATTTGCTTCTTTCTACCCCTTCGCAGAAGAGTTTTTTTTAAAGTCTACTCCATAACGTTCTTCGGCTACTTCCATCAACGATTCTAAAGCTATTGTCTTGATTCGCTCATTCGCTAATGCTGATTCAAGTACTTTTACTTTTTTCTTTAATTCCTTAAGCTTATCTGCTTCGTTTTTCATCTCTACTCTCACCACTTTACCTATTAATTCATTCTTCCCTAGTTTCCTGATCCATTTTGCGATCGTTCCATTGCCCTTTATATCATATACTCGTTTCGCTTCGTTAGCACTTCTTATCCTGCCGGTTTCTATATCTCTAACTACTTTTTTTTGAAAGGCTAAGCTATATTTATACATTATCCTTCTTCCCATTGGTTGACTCCTTTCTGTCAACCTATTTCAGGATAACACAGTTTGTCCATTAGCTATCGACCATCGGCTATTAGCCTATTCTCTTTTACCTTTTTACGCTTTTTTTGTTTTCGCGTCAACTCGTTAACCCGTTAACCTGTTTTACTTTTAGCTTAAACTTGCGCCCCAAGTCCTTCCCAAAACTGTAAACACAAGGAATAAGCAGCAATGTTATAAGCGTTCCAAAAACAAGGCCCCAGGTTAATGCCAGCATCATTTCAGCCAGCATTGCGTCATATCCGGCAAAACCATATGCCGTAGGCAGCATCCCGGCAACAGTGGTCAATGTTGTTAGAATTACCGCCTTTAATCTAGTCTTGGCAACTTTTGCTATTTGCATATTTGAATAAACATGCTCTTTATTTTTATCATATTCCTTGTCAAGCTTCACAAGCATTATAATAGAATCATTTATCACAACCCCAGCCAAACCCAATGCGCCTATAGCCGCGTAAAACCCAAACAGGGTTTTTCCATGCAGCCAGAAAGCAAATATTATGCCTACTATTCCAAAAGGAATTGCCAGCATAATAATCAATGGCTTTGTCAATGAATTAAATAAGACCGCTAAGATAATATATACAAGCAGAATAGCCATAACAATAGCATTTGTTAAATCCCCCTCAGATTCCCTGGTATCCTTAACCTCTCCGTCAAACGAAAGAGTTGTGTTGGGGTATTGAGCTATAATTTCCGGAAAAACATTTTCTTCAAAATATTTCGCTATTTCAACAGGAGTCTTTTTTACGCCTTTACTAATATCCGCATCAATAAGTGTTGTCCTCTTTAGGTCCCTGCGGCTAATAGCACTAGGCACCTCGACTTTCTTGACATGCACAATATCTCTTAAAGGCACCAAATAATTCCCTGTATTTTCAACCGGAAGATCCAGAACTTTTTCAATATCATCTTTTGCCGAATCGATGGTTGTAAAACGCACCTGTATATCCTCATCCCCTCCGGAAAACTCATACAATATATTCCCCTCCAAAGCCGCACGGAAAGTCGAGGCAATATCAAGCGGGTTGATTGAAAGCCTTTTGATTTTCTCCTGATCAATAAAAACCTTATATTCTGCTATACGTAAATCACCGTCAGTTTCCACACTGGTAAGAAAAGTCGAGTTTTCCATTGCCTTGACAAGTCTATTTACAATTATCTCCCTAGTCTGATCATTATTCTGCTGCACAACCATCTCTATCGGGCTGCCTGAGGTACCCCATCGGCTCTTTTGAAATGTTAATTTCTTAAAACCTTTTAATTTATCAATATCCTGCTTGAGCTCTTCTATTATCTTATCCGCAGATTTTTTTCTTTTTTCCTTTGGGACAATTTCAATTATCATCCTAAATTGATTTTCTTCTGCCGCGGCACCTCTTCCGCTTCTGGCTATTTCCGTTCTGCAGCCAACCACCTCTTTACCCAAATACCTGCCAACTATATCTTCTATTTCTTTTGTTTTATCGGCGGTCTGATAGCGACTTGTTCCGGGAGCAGTTTTGCCCATTAAAATAATATTTCTTGTTTCCTCATTAGGGAACATAACAAATTTCATTGTATTTTTCGCAATCAAGCCGGAAAATATTAAAAGAATAATAAAAATTAAAAAAACGATATTCTTTCGCGGCAATATTTTTTCAATCAATTTAGCGTATTTATCTTCAACCGCTTCAAACCAATGCGGTTTATTTTCAGCTTCTGGTGTTTTTCTATCTTTTTTAAACAAATTTTCCAAAAATGGAATAGCCAGGCTCATATGCCCAGGCAGGATGAATATGGATTCGAACAGGCTTGCTCCCAGCATGAAAAATATTATGGGAGGAATATGCTCGACAAACTTTCCGAAATGCCCCTCAAAAAAGAACAAAGGCACAAAGGCTATACAGGTGGTTAATATACTCGCGCAAATTGCTAAAACAACCTCGGCTGTGCCTTTTACTATTGCTTTGCTCTCCTGCATCCCTTTATACTTAAGCCGCGTTATATTCTCAGCCACAACTATCGCATCATCAACAATCATACCCATAACAATTATAACTGCGGCTAAAGTAGTACCATTTATCGTAAAACCAGCCATGGAAGCAAACATCATTGTAAAACATAGTGTAAAAGGAATGCCTATGGCCACCCAAACAGCAGAGCGTAAATTAAGAAAAATAAGCAAAGAAACAATAATTAAAATAAACCCGATAATTCCGTTTGTGGAAATAAGCGAAAGACGGTTACGAATATCAATAGACTCATCATCAAGCGCGGATAATTCTATAGAGACATTAGCAAGATTATTCACTTTAAAATTAGCAATGATTTTGTTAACAGAGTCCAGAGTTTCCAAAATCCCGGATGAACTATTTTTAACCACGCTTAAGATAATGCCTTCATGCCCGTTAATCTTAGAAACTGAGCTGTTTTTTTCATAGCCCTCGATAATATCCGCCACTTCACTCAAGAGCACTACCTGGCCTTCAAATCCCCCCTGGATAACCAGATTTTTAAGTTTATCCACAGAGTCAAATTCTGATAAAAGGGTAACCTTAGGCTCATTTTGAGCCTCAATCGTCCCGGCCGGCTGGCGCACATGATTACTTTTAATCTCTCTCATTACAGTATTAAAAGGAATTTCAAACTTAATGAGTTTTTCCGGAGACGCCTTCACCTGTAATTCCTCCTGCAAATAGCCGCGTCTATTAACACTATTAACCTCAGGCAGATTCAATAATTGATTTTCTAAATCCAAGGCATATTTTTGCAGCCTGCGCCTTGACTGAAAATCCAGTAAATGAACATCTTTATCCAGAAGGGCAATATCTAAGATAGCTTTCTTTGAGGTTTTAAAAACGCGGACAGTTGGATCGTTAATAACATCATCTGGCAGGTTAACATCTAAAACAGCGCTTCTTATTTCAGTTATCGCTTCATCAATATCAGAATAATTATGCTCAAGCTCCACACTAACATCAGATTGCCCTGCACTTGACGTACTTGTAACACGGCGGACGCCGTCCAATCCGCGCACGGCTTCTTCAATAGGCTTTGTTATAAAATATTCCACATCTTCTGCCGGAGCGCCCGCATAACGCACATAAATACGCAGACGGTCAAAAGTAATATCAGGCAATTCTTCCTTGTTGGTATGGCCCCAGGCAAATATCCCTCCGACAAAAACTGCCAGCAAAACAAGATTAGTGAGAAAGTGGCGCCTTACAAAATATTGGATAATTTTTTCAAGCACAATAATATACCCCTACTTATATTTTTATGATTTAATTATATAGATTTTACCACATGGAAGAATAGTTTGTCTGCTTTTTTAATTGCAAGGATTCTATGCTGTTCTTTTATTTGCGGATTATCTCTGTCACTCTCGGGGTTTGGACATTAGGGGCAAGGATTACTCGATCTAAAAGCTACTACCTGCTATTTTTAAGCTATTGCCATACCCTCTGTTTATTTTACGCCCCACACTTGCGACAATTTCTTCAACGCAAGCCGCGCACTCTATTGGATTTTCATCCACGCAGATTTTATTGGGATATATCTCATATTTAGCCCGGTATTGAAGCGGAGTCAGATTGAACATTATAACATTTGCCCCATATAACAGCGCTTGCTGCCTGCCCTGGGAATTTATAGTAGCAATTGCCGTTGTTGCCGGCAAATGCGTATTACCGGTAACTATTCTAACCGCCGCAATAACACGCAAAGTCTTATCTAGGCTGCCGTTTTCAAAGTTTGCTAAAGGCGTATCCGGATGCGCGATAAAAGGACCGATGCCGATCATATCCAAATCCAGCTTTTGCAAAAGCTCTATATCCTCTATAAGTATCTGCTCTGTTTGCCCTGGCAAGCCGACCATCATACCAGAACCAGTTTGATATCCCAGTTCCCTTAGGTCTTGGAGGCATTGCAGTCTGTTTCTATATGAAGAATCAGGCTTTAATTTTTTAAATAAAACCACATCGGATGTTTCAAATTTAAGCAAATAACGTTCGGCCCCTGCCTGCTTTAATCTGGCATAGTCTGCACGTGATCTCTCTCCTAAGCTAAGCGTGATAACGCAATCTACCTTCTCCTTAATCTTGCGGACTATTGAGCATAAATCATCAATAGTATAAGCGCTGTCTTCCCCTGACTGCAGCACAATTGTTTTATATCCAAGATGATCAGCAAAAACAGCCGCTTCAACTATCTCATCCGGGGACATCCGATACCGTGATACTTTTGTATTATCTTTACGCAGTCCGCAATAACAGCAATTACGCTGGCAATAGTTTGAAAACTCAATTATCGCACGCAGAAAAATATCATCTTTACACCAGCGACGCCTTTCTCGCGTTGAGAGATCCTGAAGATCGCTAAGCTCTGTATTTTGCGTTAAGCAGACAATATCATTTCTTGTGTATTGCTGTGAATTTTTCATCGCACCTCTTGATTAAAAATACAGATCACGTTCGCCTTGCTTTATCCTCTGGTAATAACTAAGCAAATTAGGATACATTTGCGGCACCTGTTCTTTTATTTCACCCAGCTCTTTATTGATCAAGGGCTCTGCATAAATTTTAGTAGCCTCGCTGGCAAAATCATCCAGCCACTCACGAAAGGTCAAAACAGCATTAAGCTTACAAAAAACGCCTTCTTTTCCTGTCTTTAAAAGCTCCATGATGCATCCGCCTGTTCTGCCGCAGCGATAGCCTGCAGTACAAAATGAAGTGATATATCCCATAAGGCTAAGCTTGCCGATAAATTCATCAAGGCTGCGTGTATCGCCCAGCAAAAACTGCTGCGCGTCTTTTTGCTGATAATCAAGGCTTTGAGAATAAGCGCCTATGCCTATCTTAGTCGAGGCATCTGTCTGAGTACAGCCAATCGGAATAACCTCTTCTCTTATAGCAGCAGATTCACGCGCAGTAATAATCATGCCCGCGTAAGGAACGGCAAGCCTTAAAACAGTAACAATACGTTTAAACTCATCATCAAATACCTTGTAAGGTGAATTCTGCGTATATGGCGCCTCTGAAGCCGGCTCCAATCTTGGAAAAGATAGGGTATGCGGACCAACACCAAATATCCGCTCCAGTTCCAATGCATGCGCAACAAGCCCCATTACTTCAAACTTCCAATCATATAATCCAAATAACGCGCCAAGGCCCACATCATCAACCCCGGCCTCAAACGCTCTATGCATCGCATAAAGACGCCATGCATAGTGAGACTTGATGTCTCCTTTAGGATGCACACGCGCATAAGTATCGTGATGATATGTTTCCTGAAAAACCTGATAAGTACCAATACCGGCTTTTTTTAGACGCCTTAACTTTTCTATAGAAAGCGGCGCAGCATTTACATTCACTCTGCGAATCTGTCCGTATCCATGTTTGGTTTTCTGTTTCACGCTGTATATTGCCGCAATTGACGATTCCATATACTCTATATCGGTACGCGGATGCTCACCATAAACCACAATTAGGCGCTTATGCCCGATCTCACCAGCCAGCACTTTAATTTCCTGCTTGATTTGATCTGGGCTTAAAACATCCCTGATTACGGCATCATTATCCCTGCGAAAACCGCAATATACACAGTTATTCACACAAAAATTACCCAGATATAAAGGGGCAAAGGTTACAATACGGTTATCATAGACTTTCTTCTTAACTTTTGCCGCAGTATCTTTCATTTCATCAAGAAGCTGCGGATCAGTAACATTTAAAAGCTGCGCAGTTTCTTCCAACGTCAGCGCCTCTATGGACAAAGACTTTTGCAGAATATCTCTTATCTCATGGGCATCCGGTTTGCAATAAGTTTTTACTAAAGCCTCTATATGAGCATCATCAATAAAATCCCTGCCATCTTTTAAATACTTTTTAACCTGATCTTCTTTTATTGTCTGGGCTCTATATACCCCCAGCTGTTCATTTACAAGTGCCATGACTCACCACCGCCTCATCTTCTTGTTTTACCTTATTTAACATTGCTAAGGCCTCGGGAAAAGGCGATAAAACCCTTTCTAAAATTCCCTGCGTCTGGGCAATACACATGCCGTAATTTGTTATCGGCACATTCTGCTGCCTTGCTTTTTGGATTCTAAATAACATTTCTCTGCGTGTAAGCATACATCCGCCGCAGGAAATAATAACTTTATATTTTTTAAGATCATCAGGGAAATCCCTGCCCGCACAAGTATCAAAATCAAGCCTGCCGCCTGCAAACTCTTCCAGCCACCTGGGTATCTTTTCTCTTCCGATATCACCTTCTATCGGATGATGTGAGCAGCTCTCGGCTATCAGCACTTTATCCCCGGGGCTAAGCTCCCTTAACCTTGCTGCCCCTTGAGCCAAAGGCGCAAGGTCTCCTTTATACCTGGCAAATAAAATAGAGAATGTTGTGCAGGTAATTCCCTCTGGTGTTTCTCTGACCATTCGCTCTGATACCTGCGAATCACAAACCACAATATCGGGCGCCTGTTTAAGCCGCTTGAGCATCCCCGCATATTCTGTTTCTTTGACAACTATTGCCGCGGCATTGCCATCAAGCAGACTGCGAATAACCTGTACCTGCGGCAGAATTATTCTACCCTTAGGCGCCTCAAGATCAATAGGTACAATCAAGACCGCCGTGCCATTTCCGGGAACAAGGTCTTCGATTAATGCCGGCGCGCTTAAAAGAGCGTCCGGAGAAATTGCTAATAAGTTTGTCTTGAACTCATTTATATATTCATTGCGCTTTTTTGCGTCAATGCTTGAACACAACATATACCGGCACTTTTTATTACGAAGATTATCAAGCAATTCTGCGCAAGGGCTTTGCTCATCTATTCTGTTTACTACCACAAGATGCGCTAATCCTCTTTTTCTTGCTTGATCAACAATGCGCTGCTCATACTCGCTCCAGCCATCCGGGGTTGCGATCAAAACAATAATATCAGCCCGGTCAAATATCTTTTCTGTTTTCGCTCTGCGTTCTGGCGCCAAAACAGAACTATCGTCTATACCGGCTGTATCCAGAAAAACTACCGGCCCGATCGGCAAAAGCTCCATGCATTTTTCCACCACATCTGTTGTCGTGCCGGCTACCGGAGAGGTTATCGCTACATCCTGAGCGCATACCATATTCAGAAAACTTGACTTGCCGACATTGGTTCTGCCGAAAATACCAATCTGTAGCCTCAATGATTTAGGAACTGTGTTCATAACCGTAATCGTCTCTTTCTCTATTCTTGCTTAGGCAATATTGGCTCTTATAACCTCAAGCAGTTTTTCCGCCTGCACAGGTTTTTCCAATACTGCTTTTACCGGCAGCCATTGTTTATCCGGATTGATATCATAGCCTAAATCCATTTCCTTTTTAACGCCTGTAACCATGATCACCGGAATATTTTTTGTTTTTTCATTTGCCTGAAAATCTCTGGCTACTTCAAATCCTTGTGTTTCATTCGCCATCATAACATCCAGTATAATTAAATCGG
>Ga0307991_1003078_pt1 | contig 10961 bp, 8 predicted proteins | sample EllFjometagen131_FD_203146 | JGI IMG/M metagenome (GOLD analysis project Ga0307991, IMG submission 203146) | Marine microbial communities from Ellis Fjord, Antarctic Ocean - #131 | ecosystem: Environmental > Aquatic > Marine > Unclassified | place: Southern Ocean | collected 2014-10-08 | reverse complement strand
GAAAACATGACTCAAGTTTTATGTGTACAGGATCCGAACAATGCTTTGGATTATCAGCATGGGCTGGCTCAGTTGCACCAGCAATTAACCCAACTACATCAGCAGCTCAGCACCATCCTCAAGCCTTGTGCCGGACAGCAGTTCATGGTATTCCACCCATCCTGGGGTTATTTTGCCCAGCGCTACCAACTGCACCAGCTAGCAATCGAGCTTTCCGGAAAAGAACCTCACGGGGCCAACCTGGTCGAGATCACCGCGATGGCACGAAAAAAACATATATCCACCATCTTTGTGCAGCAGCAATTCAGCCAAAAAGCAGCACAGACTATCGCCGACCAAATTAACGCCAACGTGGTGCAACTCGACCCGCTAGCAGAAAACCTACCCCTTACTTTACTGACCACAGCCGAGAAATTGCGCGCTGCTACGGAGGACCAATGTCAGCCGTAATCACACTACGCGATGTTTGCTTCAGCTACGACGGGCAGTTAATTCTGCAAGACATCAACCTGTCACTATACCCCGAAGATTTTTTGGGGATCGTTGGCGCTAATGGTGGCGGCAAAAGTACCATGCTGAAATTGATCCTCGGTCTGCTCACCCCCGACAGTGGGCACATTGAGGTTTTTGGTCTGCCACCGCAGCAAGCACGCACGCGCCTTGGCTATGTGCCACAATTTGCCACCTTTGACAGCAACTTCCCCATAACCGTGCAAGACACCGTACTCCAGGGGCGCTTGGGGAAAACACGTTCCTTGCTCGGCTACAACCGTCAGGATCGCGCTATTGCCGAGCAGGTTATGCGTGAAACCGACATCTTAGCCTTAAAAAAACACCCCATGACCGCTCTATCGGGCGGGCAACGGCAACGGGTACTCATTGCCCGTGCCCTAGCTTGCGAACCGGAGGTGTTACTGCTGGATGAACCAACGGCAAATATCGATCCAAACCATGGTGACAATATTTTTGAGCTGTTACATCGTCTACATGAGCGCATCGCCATTGTATTAATATCCCATGATGTTGGTTTTGTCTCGCGCTCAGTTACCCGCGTCGCCTGCTTAAATCGCACCTTGGTGTGCCATGCGACAACACCGGTAGACAGTGAGCAGATTAAGCACTTATACTCCACCCCCATGAACATGGTACAGCACGGCAGTCGCCTGGATGACAAGGATAATGGATGAGTTTTTTTAGTGCCCTTCTGGAACATCAATTTCTGCAACATGCTTTGCTAGGTGGATTGTTGGCCAGTATCGGCTGTGGCATTGTGGGATCATTTGTGGTGGTGCGCCGCATTGGCTACATGGCTGGCGGGATAGCTCACGCCATTCTCGGCGGCATGGGTCTCGCCTATTTTCTGGGCAAATCGCCAATCAGTGGAGCGCTTATCAGTGCATTGTGCGCGGCGATGATAATCAGCAAGGTCAGCAACAAGCATAACGGTCGCCAAGACGAAGACACCATTATCAGCGCGCTATGGGCAGTAGGCATGTCTGCTGGCATTCTATTTATTGCCAAAACTCCTGGCTACAACGTTGACTTAATGAGTTATCTGTTCGGCAACGTTTTGATGATATCCGCTCAGGATTTAATCAATATTGCCATATTGGATGGCGCAGTATTACTGTTCACCGTGCTGTTCTTCAAGCAGCTGCTCGCCCTGTGCTACGATGTTGAATTTGCCACACTACGCGGTGTACACGTCAATAGCATTAATACCTTGCTGCTGTGCATGGTTGCGGTAACCGTGGTTATCTTGATCCAGATTGTCGGTATAATTCTGGTAATAGCCATGCTCACCCTACCTGCTGCCACTGCCAGATTATATGTGGCAACAATGCCCAGCATGATGCTCTTGGCAAGTGTGCTCGGCATACTAATCACCTGCAGTGGTCTTGGCATATCATATTGCTACGACTTGCCCACAGGAGCCACGACGGCACTAATAGCTGGGCTAGTGTACCTAGCAGCTACTTCACTACCCCATCGTCACTTATCTGCTAATAATTAAAACAGAGCGCCACCTAACCCCACTTTTAAGACTACTGTGTCATTTAGCCCACTTAATCCTTCCATCCACACCTGCAAACACCAGCGCAACACATGCAACAGTACCCACGACCCTAATAGATACCGACTGCTAGCATAGCTGCGTAATGTAAACTTATTTAGGGCACGCTTATTGCTACTAATGAGAAGACAAACTTTTTAGATCTTTCTTTAATAAGGTGTACCCAATCAATGAAACCACACAGATTGCTTTACATTTTACTCATCACGCTCGGGCTAAGTGTTGGCATAATGGCTGTACAACATACTCGGGGCACCAATCATCCAGCAACCATAGCAACAGTAGATTTCAATAAAGTTTCTAGCAAAATTTTAAACACTGCGGAGAAGCACACCCAACAAACACTCAGAATAGCCGTTGCTGCTATGACATCGCCACACGCCACTAAATTGATTTACCATGACCTACTAAACTACATTGGCGACCAACTCGACATGAAGTTAACCTTTATCCAGCGTGCCACTTATGCGGAAATCATTCCATTGTTGCGCACCAATAAAATAGATCTAGCTTTTATTTGTTCTGGCACCTACGCCCTGTGTAATGATGAATTCGGCTGGGAGCTACTGGCAATCCCTGTTATTAACAGCAAAAAAACATACACCTCCAACATCATTGTTGCCACCGCTAGCCCGTACACAACCTTCGCCGACCTACGCAATAAAAGCTTTGCCTTTACTTGTGCAGGATCTAACAGTGGCGAACTCTATCCTAAATATTACCTGCTCAATCAAGGAGAGACAGCACAACATTTCTTTTCCAACACCCTGTGCAGCCATGGTAATGACAACTCAATCAGGGCCGTTGCCAGTGGCTTGGTCGAAGGCGCTGCCATTGACTCATTAATTCTCAAGTACATGATTTTCAAAAATGACCCCGCTGCCCAGCAAGTGCGCATCATCCACAGTTCACCGGAGTTCGGCATCCCCCCGGTAACCGTATCTCCTCAACTTGATCCCCGCAGCAAAGAACGCCTGCGGCAGCTGTTTCTTAGTGTTCACAAAACTCAACAAGGAAAAAAGATTCTCGATAAATTGCAAATTGATTATTTCACTCAGGGTGTTGATGCAGACTATGATTCAATAAGAGAGATGATTGCCGCATGCAAAAAGCACGAACAATAATGAAACAACAACCACTGCAGGCGCGCATTTTCTGGCGCTGTTTTGCCCTGCTATTTATCCTGGTTGTCGGAGTTGCCACCACAGCGGTTTTTTCTGAAATAAAACACTACCAACAAACATCGCTGGCTTTTTATAGTGCACAAGCACGCTTGCTATCTATCCAGATTTCTGACCATGTATTGTGGAACGACCGGGTAAACCTCACGCAACGGCTCAATCGAACTGTTAGCAGCGACGAAGCCATTGCCTATGCCTATATCACCATTAATCAACAACCATTAGTCTATACATTTAAGCAAGGTTTTCCTGACGAGCTCCTACAAATAAACATAAATCCACAACACAACATCTCAACCAGTGTCATCAAAGACACTGCCGGTATCATATACAATCACATCATGGTAGATATTGAATCCAGCACAGCGGTCCTACATCTGGGAATATTACATAGTGAACTTAACTTGCGCGCCTGGCACAATATCGGAGTCATAATTTTCATGGCGCTACTGGCCTTAATAATTGGCGGCGGCATAAGCCGTTACATTGCCGTAGTAACCACCAAGGAGGTAGAGCAGGCAGAAGAAAAAATAAAAGTTGAACGCCGTTTTTTGCAGACGGTAATCGACGCAGTTATGGATCCTATCCGGGTAATTAACACTGACCACAAAATCATGCTAATGAACAGGGCCGCACACCACGAGGGCTTAAATGATGAGAAGAACGGTCGCTGTGACTCTGATTATTGCAGCAAACGTGATGACAACAATATGTGTCCCCTAGAACTAGTCAACTGCGGTAAAGCTGCTACCCGTTTTTCTCAGCAGCGCACCCTGAAAAACGGCAGTTCTGCTATTTTCGAAGTTGACACTGCCCCGCTATATGATCACAATAATTTGCTAGGCATCGTCAAGGTGACACGTGACATCACCAACCGCCGTAAGCTTGAGGCCCAGCTGAGTGAAAATGAATCACGCCTACACTTTCTATCCAATCACGACCTTCTGACCAATTTACCCAACCGCTACTTGCTGCGTGAGCAGCTAAACGAAATCCTCGCCCCCACCAATCCAGATAAACAAGCAACCGTGCTCATAGTCGGTCTGGATCGTTTCAAAAAAATAAATGAGACCCTAGGTCGAGAAATGGGCGATACAATATTGGCACGAATTGCCCGCCGTTTCGACGATTGCCTGCACCAAAACGAAACCCTGGTTCGACTTGGCAGCGATGAATTCTGTGTTGTTATTGCTAGCAACCATGAAGTCAAAAGTGCTGGGCGGGCAGCCAAGCGCTTTCTATCCCAGTTCGAACAACCGTTTAAAATAAACGATTGCGAATTGCATCTCAGCGCCAGCATTGGCATCAGCCTTTATCCAGAAGACGGCACCAGTGCGAAAGAACTGATGAAAAACGCCGACATTGCTTTAATCCGCGCTAAGCAGGAAGGCAAAGGATGTTACCAGTTTTTTGAGCAGAGCATGACACAGGATTCGACAAATTTCTTTAAAATGGAAAACGACCTACGCAATGCGATAACCGAGCAGCAATTCATGGTAAACTATCAGCCACAGATAGACTTAAAGACTGGTCTTATTTCCGGAATGGAAGCGCTGGTGCGCTGGAACCATCCTGAACTCGGATTAGTAGGACCACTGGAATTCATCCCCATTGCCGAGGAAAGCGGTCTGATTGTCCCTATTGGACTCTGGGTTTTAGAGGAAGCGTGCCGCCAAATAGTAGATTGGAAAAAACGTGGCATAACCTCCATCCCCGTCGCAGTAAATTTATCGGCAGTCCAATTCCGTCAAAAAGACTTGATCGAATCTATCAAAAACATAATCGACGCTACCGGCATTGATCCAGCACAACTGGAGTTGGAAATTACCGAAAGCATGATTATGCAAAACGTCGAAGAGGCGATACAAACTATGCATGCCCTGACCCAGTGTGGCATCAAATTGGCAATAGATGACTTCGGCACAGGTTATTCCTCCCTGAGCTATCTACGCTATTTCCCTTTGACAAAACTTAAAATTGATAAAAGTTTTATAGATCAGGTAACCAGCAATGACCATGATGCCGCGCTGGCTTCATCAGTTATCGCCTTAGCGCACAGCCTGAATCTCAAAGTGGTTGCCGAAGGGATAGAGACCCGCCAACAAGCAACGTTCTTGCGCCTGAAAGATTGTCACCAAGGACAGGGATTTCTGTTCAGCAAACCCATATCGGCAGCACAACTGGAACTAATTTTCCACAATAAATATTAATAATGATAATGGTTATCAATACTACTTGACCCCACAAAGCTAACTGGATAGAATTATTGAGCTGGTAGTTTCAGCCTCTATTAACTTCTAACACGAGACCAACATGTGCCCACTTTCTCAATGTAATTGCGGGGATACAGTATATATCAAAGGGATTAACGGTGGGGCTAAATTGCGCGGTAAACTTCAGGCAATGGGACTGATGCCCGGCGATGCTCTTAAAGTTATTTCCAGCAATAGCGGTCCACTGGTGGTTCAAGCCAAAGGGGTGAAATTGGCCATTGGCTATGGCATGGCTGAAAACATAATAGTCTCCTGTCACTGCTCCTGCCCACGTGAACATGGCTGCTGCAAAATTTGAAGCTAACGCACTCTGCGCAACACGGATACATCAATCCACAAACACACTCACTGTCACAACATCTCGCTTTTCTGTTACGGAAGGTCCATGTATAAAGATTATTTCGGGCTCAAAGATAAACCATTTTCTATCTCTCCCGACCCTCAGTACCTCTACATGAGCGAGCGTCATCGTGAGGCACTTGCTCATCTAATATATGCCCTCCAAACCGACGGTGGCTTTATCCTCCTGACTGGAGAAGTGGGCACGGGGAAAACTACGGTTTGCCGCTGCCTGTTAGAACAAATCCCTGAAGATACCGAAATTGCTCTAGTGCTCAACCCCAAGTTAACTGCGTCCGAACTTCTTGCCACTATTTGCGACGAACTTAAAATTGACTACCCCCAGCACAACACCAGCATTAAGGTGTTTATCGACGGGATAAACCACTACCTCCTGAATGCTCACGCCAGCGGACATAGGACGGTGTTGATTATAGACGAGGCACAGAACCTTGCCATTGATGTCTTAGAACAGCTTAGACTTCTGACAAACTTGGAAACAAACAAACGGAAGTTATTGCAAGTCATCCTTTTGGGGCAACCAGAACTACAAGTAATCCTCGCTAAACCCGAATTGCGCCAACTGGCGCAGCGCATTACCGCGCGTTACCATTTAAATCCGTTGTCGCGAGCGGAAGTAGCCAATTATATTAACCATCGGCTGAGCATAGCGGGCATTGAGCGACCACTATTTCCGCGGGCAAGCATAAATAAGCTCTATCGATTAAGCGGTGGGGTGCCACGAATCATAAATTTGCTCTGCGATCGCGCATTGCTTGGTGCCTACGTAAAAGGTCTCAACAGCGTTAGACCACGACTGCTGACAGCAACAGCTCGTGAAGTATTTGGTGACCAACATGGAATAACGCAAAAAAAAACGACCTCACACTCTGGGCGCTACTGGACATTAGCAATCGTGCTCAGCGTAATCGTGGGTGTAACGGCAGGGCTGTTATGGGATAGTACATCGACCATAAAAAAAGCAGCTGCGCTTGATGAATCACCACCAGCAACCACCTTACCCACACCAGAACTAGCACAAAAACCTCGGGGCGGTGTAATTTGGCCGCAACATCTAGCGCTAACTGATAGTTTGGACCTAGCGCACCGTAACCTGTTTAGCCGGTGGGGGTACGACTACCCAGAACACGGCATTTTAGCCGGAGATTATGCACAACAGAACGGATTACGCTATCTCACCCTGCGCGGCAGCCTTGGTACTTTGCGTAGTCTAAATCGCCCGGCAATACTGACACTGGCTAACCAGCAGGAACAGCGTTTTTACTCTACCCTTATCGCGCTAGATAACGACAACGCAACATTTGCCAGTGCAGACACCGTGCAAATCATTGCCATCAACGAGTTAACCAATCAGTGGCAGGGTGAATTTACGCTGTTATGGCAACCGCCAGCAACATACACCGGCGCGGTGCAACCCGCGAATAAAGGGTCTATGGTTGCATGGATTGAGCAAATTTTTGCTCAATTAAATCTTCGCACCCCAAACCTCGACCAATCACTCCAGCTCGACGGACAATTACTCGACGAGGTCAAGCAATTTCAAGCAGCGCATGGTCTGCAAGCTGATGGCATTGTCGGTCCCATCACCATCATCCATCTCAACAATGACCAAAACCAAAAACACCCCCAGCTAATTAAAGAAGAGGGTTAAGAGAAAAATGTCTTTTATACTCGAAGCACTTAAAAAATCGGAAAAATCCCGCCAACAAGCAAGCGCACCCAACCTTAACACCCAGCACCACAGCCCGCCCCAACCTCCGCACAAAAAATCTATGCTGGCGGGACTAGCCCTTACATTGCTGATAATCAATGCCGTGATTTTAATCTGGTTGTTTGGTCCATGGACACAATTAAATACACCTGACGATAACAATGTCACTATCACCGAACTGCCACAGTCACAACCAACCACACTAACGGCAGCAGCAACCGAACCTGCCCCCACCAGCGCCACCAGCGTAAAGTCAGTAGTCATCACAAAACCAGCTAGCAATCAAGCTATAGAGACAGCAGTGCCAACAACAAACGCAGTAGCGCTAACAACAGAAATGCCAACACCACCACTCCGGGTAGAAACATTTACCCCTGAAGCACGCCCCATTCTTAACATAGACGAACTACCACCACAGCTCCAACAACAAGCACAACAACTACACATGTCCGTCCATTCTTATACCGGAGACAACAGCAGCATTATTCGCCTCAACAATAAAATCATGTCTCAGGGAAGTACTCTAGATGAGCGCTACTACCTGGAACAGATCACAGCGGACGGCGCAATATTAAACTACCAGGGCTACAAATTTAAAATTTTACGCTCAGGCTATTGAGAGAACAGCCCTCTAATGAGAATTAAAATTTAAAGTTAAATACATTGACGTAGCAAACTCAAAAGGGTAATAAATACTATAAGATTTTTTCGGAGGATTTTTTTGCTCTGCAAATAGAAAGATTATTCGTTTTATATATATGGAAACTGCGATCGTTTCGACAAGGTCCCCTATCGGACAATCGTCCCTGTAGGCCTAACTGGGAAGGAATGGCTTACGTTGTGGTCAAGAGAAGTTTTAAACTTACATGGAGGATGTATGATTCAAAAAGTACTTAAAGGCTCAATAAGTCACGTTCTACTGTTGGCAGCATTATTGCTGTCAGGTTTTGTTCTCATTGGTTGCGGTTCTGGCGGCGGAGGCGGATCGGATGACTATGATGAGCCAGCTAAAGCTGCTACAACGCCAGTCGTTGGTCAAGATGATAATGTTCTTATAACTGCAGCAACACTAAAAAGCTGGATTGATGCTGGTGATGTTAACAAAGAGGGTGATTACAATAAGGTTGTTATTCTAGACTTTTACTCCGATTATACTGCTGGACAAGGGTGGATTCCTGGGGCGATCAAGCTCGGTTTGGGTGATGTTCGTGAGAGCCGGGTTGAGGGCGTTGCCTTAATGACGGCGATGGTCGGTACTGGCGAGCAAATGGATGCATTGATTGCTGCTGCGGGTATTACTAGTAATACAACAATAGTATTAACCTCTAATACTGGTTCGACATGGGCAGTACCACGCCTGTATTGGGCTCTTTCTTATTGGGGTTTTGATGCCAGCCGTTTAAAAGTACTTAGCGGTGGTAATGCAGCATTCGATGCTAATTATGATCTGGTTTGGCAGGAAACTGAAGCTTCTTCGTCAGATGGTTATTCTGTTAGAGATAATGTTTTACAGCCAAATTTACGGGCTTCTATCGGTGAAATGATCGTTGATGTAGCACCCGCTGTTAAGGCTGGAACAGAGCTGACTATTGACTGCCGAGGTTCAGCCAGTTTTTCTGGTGCTCCCAAAACATCTGCTTATATTGATAAGGTTCTTATTACCGATGATACTGTTGCTAAGGCAACCAATACTGTTATGGAAGGGCATGTTTCAGGTGGTACTTATATAAATACTGCTGACCTGTATGAAGTAGTTGATGGCTTAAAAGTACATAAGTCGGTAGCAGATCTTGGTAACGTGGTGCTGGGCAACGGTGAAACCCTAGCGCAAGCTGTTGCAAAATATGACAAAATTACAGGTTATTGCAACTCAGGTCATGGCGCAGGGGACTCGTTCTTTGCTCTCGGCGTATTGCTTGGCGGCAACGTGCAGATTTATGATGGTTCTATGAGCCAGTGGATGCAATATGCAGAGATTACAACGGATGCTAACTCAGATGGTGTTGATGATCTGACCGGCGCAATGCTTCCAATTGGTACACAATGGTCAGTTGAGGGTCTGATGGATCATTTGTTAGGGTATGTTTCTACTGGGACTGTTGTTGAAGGTCCAGCATATAACGCCCTCCCTACTTCTAGTGTACCTGTAGACAACATTGAGCAACTGCGTTATCTCTCTGAGCAAGCGGAGATGTATCCTTCACCTCTCGATTTGCCTAATCAAATTGAGGCATCCGATTTAGATTATATTGATTCTGTCCCTTATGGTACAGATCAAGCTGGTCTAGGTGTAGATAGTGGCGCGGGTTGCTAGTAAAGGTACTTTTTTATAATTTACATCAACGGACTAGGAGATTATATATGTTTAAGTTTAAAACGGGTGTGCTAGCAGCAACTGCTGCTGGCTTAGTATTAATAGCAACAACCGCCTTTGCGGGTCCAACATGGACCTTTGGACCTGAAGATGAGGGACTGATGAAGTTGGAGTACAAAGGTCAGTTCCAACTTGATTACCGCGATACCGGTGCTGGGGGTCAGAACGATGGCGATGCCTCTGAGTTTAATTTCCGTCGTAACCGTGTGGCGTTGATGGCAGCTTATGAGGGCTTAGGTCTTTATTTCCAAACGGAATACAACGAAGATAACAACATCAACAGCTTCTCTGTTACCGATGGCGACAATGCAGACTTTCGCGTAATTGATGCGCAATTTCGGTATAAATTCAACGATGCAGTGCAGGTGCGTTTAGGAAAATACAAGTACAACTTTACCCGTGAGAACCTCGAAGCTTGTGAAGCTCCATTGACCTTGGATCGCTCGTTGATGATTCGTGCGCCATTTGTTGAAACTCGCGACAAAGGGATCACTCTTTGGGGTAACCTATTTGACGGCGTGTTCCAATATCGTCTCGATGCTATGAATGGTCGCAACGATTCTACCTCTTCACCTGACTCCAACTTCCGTTATGGTGCCCGTGCTCACGTAACTTTGTTAGATGGTGAAAAAGCCTACGGCTACAAAGGTACCTACATGGGTGAGAAAAAAGTTATCACCCTCGGTGCTGCTTATCAGATGGAGCAAGACATAGCCTATGGCGACGTTGGCAATCAAACTGATGCTGTAGATTATCAAGGTTGGACCGTTGACCTGTTTGCCGAGTATCCAGTTGAGGATATCGGTACCTTTACCTTCTCTACTGCCTATGTTGAGTACGATTTAGATGATGCCTACAAATGTATTGATCCTGACACAGACGTAATTGGTCTCAATGGCGAAAAGAATGGTGGTTACACCAAAATCGCCTACATGATGCCTAACACACCATTGCAATTCTTTGCTCGCGCCGAGAACTGGTCTTTTGC
>Ga0307991_1003077_pt1 | contig 10962 bp, 8 predicted proteins | sample EllFjometagen131_FD_203146 | JGI IMG/M metagenome (GOLD analysis project Ga0307991, IMG submission 203146) | Marine microbial communities from Ellis Fjord, Antarctic Ocean - #131 | ecosystem: Environmental > Aquatic > Marine > Unclassified | place: Southern Ocean | collected 2014-10-08 | reverse complement strand
CCATTCCGGAAGTAAAATGACTGTGCAGATGAATCGGTATATCCGTTGTTTCCTTTAACGCTTTAATCAGCTCAAACGCATCATAGGGGGCCATTAAACCGGCCATGTCCTTTATACAGATACTGTCCGCCTGCATTTTTTCAAGGTCTTTGGCTTTATTAATATAGTAATCCAGGTTGTAGACGTCTCCGCCCATACGCGGTTCGGTTAATGAATAACAGATGCATCCCTGAAAATGTTTGTCGCAGTCCTTAATGGCGGAAACCACTGTTTCAAAATTCCGGAAATCGTTTAATGCGTCAAATGTTCTGAATATATCCATCCCGTTTTCCGCTGCTTTTTCAACAAACGCTCGGGCGACATCATCCGCATAGTTGCGGTATCCGACAATATTTTGTCCTCTCAGCAACATGGAAAAGGGCGTTTTCTTAATGTATCGCTTTAAGGTACGAAGTCTCTGCCAAGGGTCTTCATTTAAAAATCGATGCATTGTATCAAAGGTTGCACCACCCCAGACTTCCATGCCCCAGAAACCGATTTCATCCATCATTTCAGCGACCGGTATCATGTCTTCGGTTCGTCCTCTGGTGGCAAAAAGAGACTGATGCCCGTCTCTGAGTGTCAAATCCTGAATTTTTACCGGATTATCTGCTTTTGGGCGGTTCTCATAATCTTTAATTGGCTGCATTTTTACTTTAAAATGATCACTCATTGGAATCTCCTCATTAATATCGTGTGACAAATAAATAATTGACGGCTTCGTAAAAAGTCCAAATTCTGTGTTGCGCTGCATTCCTCGTTTCTTCAAAGTACGCTAAGTACGAATCATCACTCAAAATTTGCGCGCCTTGCCAATTTTATGAGATTGGTGAACTTTTATACTTTGCCGTCGGAATTCGGCGTTTTACGAGACTATCAAATAATTGTTTTATAATAAATTACGGATGATCAAATAATCATCAAAATTTCTGTTTTGATCCGTGAAAAAACTTCATCTGCACCATTGATCGCATCTGCATCTGCTGCTGCCGCCCGCTCATGCCCCAAAAATTAACACCCAACGGCGATTGTTCTTTCGTTTCAGTCATTGCAGGTGTAAAATGAACACTCTGAGACTGGGAGAAAGCCATCGCTTCGTGCTCAGACTTTATATAATTGACGACTGCTGCTATTACGGCAATTTTCTTTTTTTTTCCCGACATACCATCCTCAATTTATTTTTCGTTTAGAATCATAGCATCAATGGACGCATCAAGACCTTACTTTTAAGCAGGAATATTACCATGTTTTTTCGGCGGCAACGTCTGCCGTTTGTTGTACATGATCTCCAGTGTTTCAATTAAACGCATCCGGGTTTCGCTGGGAACAATCACATCATCAATATATCCACGGCTGGCCGCACAATAAGGATTGGAAAAAAGTTCACGGTATTCTTCAATCTTTTCCTGGCGCTTGGCCTTGGGATCGTCCGCGCTGTTAATCTCTTTACGGTGAATAATATTTGCCGCGCCATCTGCGCCCATTACGGCAATCTCAGCGTTGGGCCATGCAAAAGCGAAATCCGCGCCCAGATGTTTCGAAGACATGGCAATATATGCCCCACCATAATCTTTACGGACAATAACAAGCAATTTGGGGACGGTTGCTTCAGCGTAGCACCATAAAAGTTTTGCACCATGACGGATAATGCCCCCCCATTCCTGATTACTGCCCGGCATATATCCGGGAACATCCGACAGCGTCAATAATGGGATATTAAAGGCATCACAAAAACGAATAAATCGTGTGGCCTTATCAGACGCGTCGATATCCAGACACCCGGCCATTACTTTGGGCTGATTTGCAATAATGCCGATGGGCTTTCCGTTGAGGCGGGCAAAACAGACAATAATATTCTGCGCAAAATGCTGATGAGGTTCAAAAAACTCCCCATTATCAACGATACTGCGAATCACCTCTTTCATGTCATAGGACTGGCTCGGATCATCCGGAAGAAGGGTATCAAGTGCTGTCGCAATCCGTTTGGGATCGTCCGATACAGGGTGAATCGGCGGGTCTTCCATATTATTTGAAGGCAGATAAGAAAGCAGAAGTTTGATATTATTGATCGCATCTTCATCAGATTCACAGGCAAAATGCGCCACGCCGCTTTTCTCGTTATGTGTCATGGCACCACCGAGTTCTTCAAATGTAATGATTTCTCCGGTCACTGATTTAATGACTTCAGGCCCGGTAATAAACATATGGCTGGTATTTTTGACCATAAACACCCAGTCGGTCATGGCCGGAGAATACACTGCCCCGCCTGCTGTCGGTCCCATAATCGCGGAAATTTGGGGTATCACACCCGAGCATTGTGAATTCCGATAAAAAATTTCGCCGTAACCGCACAGGGCATCAACGCCTTCCTGAATGCGTGCTCCGCCCGAATCATTCATTCCGACGACCGGCGTTCCGGCCTTGTGCGCCATATCCATAATTTTACAAATTTTTTTGGCATGCATTTCTCCAAGGGAACCGGCACGTGACGTAAAATCCTGGGCATATGCAAATACCGAACGGCCGTCAACATGTCCATAACCGGTAACCACGCCATCGGACGGAATGTCGGTATCTTCCATTCCAAAATTAACACATCGATGTTTGACAAACATATCAATTTCGCGAAACGTGCCGGAATCAAAAAGCACATTCAATCTTTCCCGTGCTGTCAGTTTGCCTTTTTCCTTATGTTTGGCCACATTTTTTTCACCACCATGCGCCAGCGCCCTACTCTTTAACGCCTTCAATTCATTAATTTTATCTGAAATACTACCCATATTCCTATCCTTTCATCTCAACATAAACGCAACCATTCTTAAAATTGTAAAATTTTTTATAATGTAACAAAAAAAATAATTAATCAAGTATATCCGGATTGAGTCAATGAATTTAGTGTTTTAAAGAATTTAATAATTTATTCACTGCCGTCACAGGTGTTGATGTCCCCCTTTTAACCGCCCGTGTTAATTCAGGCAATGATTTTTTCACCGCAGGGATTTGATAAAACCAGTCTTTTAACCCTTCGTCCAGTAACGACGTCATCCATTGAAGGGACTGCTTTTTTCGTTTTTGTGCCAACGCACCGATATCAGACATTTTTTGATGGTAATTTAAAATAATCTGCCATACACCGTCAATTCCCGTCATATTTAATGCACTACAGGTTAAAACCGGTGGTGACCATTCAGCAGTGGTGCTTGAATACAGGTGAAGCGCATCCGCATAAATTTTTTTGGCCTGCAGCGCTTTAACCTGATTATCGCCATCCGCTTTATTTATAATAATAGCATCGGCCAGTTCAAGAATACCCCGCTTGATGCCCTGAAGGTCATCTCCGGCACCGGCAAGCATTAACAGGAGAAAAAAATCAACCATACCGGCGACACTCACCTCCGATTGACCGACCCCGACGGTTTCTATCATAATGACATCAAAACCGGCGGCTTCACAAACGAGAAGAGATTCACGTGTTTTACGGGATACGCCGCCAAGCGTGCCACCGGACGGTGATGGACGGATAAACGCATTTTTATGGACAGACAGTTTTTCCATACGGGTCTTATCACCCATAATACTGCCGCCGCTGGTCGTACTGCTTGGGTCCACCGCCAGGATCGCAATGCGCTGTCCGCGTTCGACCAGCCGCATTCCAAGACTTTCAATAAATGTACTCTTACCAACACCCGGGACACCAGTAATCCCTACCCGAATGGCATTGCCTGTAAACGGCAGGATGCGGTCAATGACATCTGCAATCAAATCCTGATGTTTTGGCAGGGAACTTTCGACCAGCGTAATGGTCTTGGCAAGGGCCTTGCGGTTTCCGGAGCAGACGCCGGAAACATAATATTCAGGATCGTTTTCCATTACTTATTCTCTAACGCATTCAATACCTGGTTAGCCGATTCAGTAATCACGCTGCCCGGACCAAAGACTTTTGAGACCCCGGCATCATAGAGGAAATCATAATCTGTCGGTGGTATAATACCACCGACCACCACCAGTACATCATCAGCGCCCTGCTCTTTCATGGCGGCAATCAATTCGGGAACCAGAATTTTATGCCCTGCCGCCAAGCTGGATACACCGACCACATGAACATCATTTTCAACCGCCATGCGCGCCGCTTCTTCAGGCGTCTGAAACATGGGGCTGATATCCACATCAAAACCAAAATCCGCAAAAGCGGTGGCCACCACCTTGCTTCCCCTGTCATGCCCGTCCTGGCCCATTTTGGCAACCAGTATTCTCGGTCTGCGCCCTTCTTTTTCAGCAAATACATTTGTGCGTTTGCGAAGAGAGGCAATAATTTCATTATCCTGATATTCGGATGCATATATGCCGGAAATACACTGGGTGGTGGCAACATAACGGCCAAACACCTTTTCCATGGCATCGGATATTTCTCCCACCGTTGCCCGTTTGCGAATTGCATCAATGCTGACTTCAAGTAAATTCCCGTCATTTTCCGCACATTTTGTAATTGCGGCAAGGGCTTTTTCAACCGCAACGCTGTCTCTTTTTTCTTTAATGTCTTTGAGTCTGGCCACTTGTTGATCACGGACTTCACCCGATATGGCACGAACTTCCATCGGCGCTTCATCTTTAACCTGGTATTTATTGACACCGACGATCACATCTTTTCCCTGATCAATCCTTGCCTGACGACGCGCAGAAGATTCTTCAATCCTCATTTTGGGCATACCGGAAACAATTGCTTTGGCCATGCCGCCCAGTTCATCAACTTCATTAATTATCTTGCGTGCCGCACAAATAATCGAATCCGTCAACGACTCAATATAGTACGACCCACCCAGCGGATCAACCACACGGGTGACCTGAGACTCTTCCTGAACAATAATCTGCGTGTTTCTGGCCACTCGCGCAGATAAATCAGTCGGCAGACTGACTGCTTCATCAAAAGAATTGGTATGCAAAGACTGGGTTCCGCCCAAAACTGCGGCAAGACACTCGAGGGTTGTGCGAATGATATTGTTATAAGGGTCCTGCTGTGTCAAACTCCAGCCGGATGTCTGACAATGGGTTCGAAGCATCAACGACGTGGGATTTTTTGGATTAAATTGCTTCATCAGGTCTGCCCACAAAAATCGGGCCGCCCGGAGCATGGCAATTTCCATAAAAAAATTCATGCCAATGCCAAAGAAAAAAGACAACCGCGGTGCAAAATCATCAATATTCATCCCGGCATTTAAGGCGGCTTTGACATATTCTATTCCATCCGCAATCGTAAAAGCGGTCTGAAGAACGGAGTCCGCGCCAGCCTCCATCATGTGGTACCCGCTAATGCTTACCGTATTGTATTTAGGCATATTTTTTGAACAATACCCAATAATATCTGAAACAATCCGCATGGATGGTTCCGGGGGATAAATATAGGTATTGCGTGTCAGGTATTCTTTTAAAATATCGTTTTGAATGGTTCCCATCAGTTTATCCTGGGAAACGCCCTGCTCTTCTACAGCAACAATGTAACCGGCAAGAACCGGCAAAACCGCACCATTCATGGTCATGGAAACCGACATTTTATCTAAAGGGATCCCATCAAATAATATCTTCATATCCTCAATGGAATCTATCGGAACGCCTGCTTTGCCGACATCCCCGATGACCCGGGGATGGTCGGAATCATATCCGCGATGGGTGGGCAGATCAAACGCAACAGACAGGCCCTTTTGTCCGGCCGCCAGATTTTTGCGGTAAAACTGATTGGATTCTTTTGCGGTTGAAAAACCAGCATATTGACGAATCGTCCAGGGTCTGTTCGTATACATGGTTGCCCGGACACCACGGACAAAAGGGTCGACGCCAGGGAGAGTATTTACAAATTCAAGGCCCTCAAGATCTTCCGCAGTATATAAGGGTTTTATATCGATTTCTTCAGGGGTCGGTTTCTTCAGCTCATCAACCGGGGTTCCCCTTAATTCTTTTTCTGCCATTTTTTGCCAGTTAGCAATATCCGCATGATCTGTCATGTCCAATATCAATGCTCCTTTTACAAAATAATTTATGATGCTTTCAAAAAAAATACCAGAATGGTTAAGTTAAAAATTCCATATAGAAGGCGTCGTGGTTTTTCAGACAGGAAATTCATACATGTAGTATTTTGAGTGGCTGAAAAACCGCTACAACGTAGTAGATGGGACTTTCACGACGCCATTAACGTTCACATAATTCCACAAGCACCCCGCTGGTTGCTTTGGGATGCAAAAATGCGATTTTTGCACCGCCGGCGCCAATGCGTGGCGTCTGGTCAATTAATCGGACACCCTTTTCTTTAAGTTCTGCCAGGGCATGTTCAATATTTTCCACACGAAAAGCGATATGCTGGATGCCCTCCCCTTTTTTATCAATAAACTTTGCAATCGGGCCATCCGGTGCGGTTGATTCCAGTAGCTCCACTTCACTTTCACCAACCGGGAAAAAAGCTGTTTTGACTTTTTGCGCTGCTACGGTTTCATCGCCTTCAAATTCCAGCCCAAGGACACCCGACCAGAAATCTTTGCCATTTTCAATACTGTTAACAGCAACCCCGAGATGATCAATTTTAAGAATTTTCATGCTGTACCCCTTTGATCATTTAATAAAATTGTATGATTAAGCCGTATTATTTTTTTATAATCCCAACAAAAAGAATTTCACACAAATTATCCGTCAACGCATCACAATCAATCTTATGATTATAAATCAATGCCGGAAGACAGTAATGTTCGATAGAACCCAGAATAAACTGCCGGATACTGGAAGGGACAATATCATCACGTATCTCACTGGATTTAATTCCCTCTTTGATTATCTTCATTAAAAAATCAGCATAATGTTTTATGATTTGATACGTTTCGCTTTCAAAATATCCTGGGAAATTACGGACTTCTAAAAGAAGAATTTTTGAAAAAACCCGGTCCGCATCATAATAATGAATGGTGGCCCATATAAATTTTCTAATTTTATTAATCCCACCCTTAATACCTTTTAAATCAAAGATAAGATTTGATACAAACTCATCCAAGTATTCAGACAAAACCGCATGAAGCAACCCTCTTTTGTCTTTAAAATGCCTGTAGATCAATGCTTCGTTAACTCCGGCCACACGGGATATTTCCGCTGTGGTAATTGAGTTGAAATCTTTGTCTTTAAGAAGCTGCTTCAATGCACTGGCTATTTTTTGACGACTCGGCGGCAGGGATTTATTTTTTGATGGTTCATTCATAATATCAGACTTATCCTTTTATGTAAGTATGTATTACTTATATTTAAGGATATGTCAATCTTTTTCAAAAATTCTTATTATGGTATTGATATGCTGCAATTAAAAGGGCGGTATTAATTTATTAAGCCTGTAAGTATTGCTTACTTTTTAAAATAAATACATTGAGAAAATATTCTTCAGGACTAAAGAGAAAAGGCGGTGTAAAAAATTTATCAGACGGTAATTTAATTTTTATGTTAAAAATGCTCGCTCATTTTGCGCAGTCAATACCTTTAGGCACTTTAGATCATTTTAGTCGCTTCACACTTTTTGAGTTTTTAAAACAAAAAAATTATTTAATACAGACTTTCCGTACTTCAAGAAGGTCGGTATACCCGCCAAATATTTTTTCAATACCGTCCTGTTTCAGTGTCGTCATACCTTCGACAATTGCCTGATCACGGATTTCAGCCATAGTGCAGCGGGTTTGGATCATCTCCTTGATCCGGTCCGTACCAATTAACAACTCGTGAATACCCATTCGGCCGCGATAACCGCTATTATTACACATATCACACCCTTCCGGCTTGTACAAAGTCAGATCACTGGTGTACGGAATATGTAAATTCTTTTGAAATAGTTCCGGGTCATATTCCCTGACCAGTTCATCATATTCGGATTTTGATGGATTGACTGGTTTCTTGCAATTTTTACACAGGGTTCTTACCAGACGCTGAGCCATAATAGCCAGCAATGCATCGGCAAAGTTAAAAGGATCCATACCCATATCCAGAAGACGGGTAATACTTTCAGGGGCGCTGTTGGTATGTAATGTGGAAAAAACAAGGTGACCGGTTAATGACGCTTCAATACCCATCTGGGTCGTTTCATGATCACGCATTTCGCCGACCATAATGACATCCGGATCAGCTCGCAAAAATGCCCGCATGGCGGTTGCAAAGGTAAACCCAATTTTGGGTTTGACCTGAACTTGGCGTAACCCTTTTTGCGTTATTTCAACCGGGTCTTCAGCCGTCCATATTTTGGTTTCGACTTTATTAATATATGATAATGCGGAATGCAACGTTGTTGTTTTACCGGAACCTGTTGGCCCGCAGACAAATACCAAGCCGTATGGTTTGACTATTGTTTCGATAAAACGATCGTAATTGCGTTCAGAAAACCCCATTTTATTTAGGGGAATAGGCTCTCCGGCAGCAAGGATTCTCATGACAACATCTTCGTTGCCCCCCTGAGTCGGGACTGTTGCCACACGAAGTTCAATATCTTTCCCACCATATTTTTTAAAACTGATTTTGCCGTCCTGGGGTTTTCGTTTTTCGGCAATATCCAGTTCCGACATAATTTTTATTCGGGAGATGACTGCATTTTTAAAACTGAAAGGAATTGTCTGATAAAGGTTACAGGCACCATCAACTCTTATACGGACATGGGTATTTTGCTTACCCGGGTATGGCTCTATATGAATATCAGAAGCACCGCGTGCATATGCGTCTAAAATAATCTTATTAACGAGTTGGACAACTGCACTGCTTTCTTCGGATACGCCAGCGGTTTCTTCTTCAATTTCATCATCTTCATTTTGGAGCTGAGAAAGAATGTCGTCAATTGAAGACGTTTCTTTTTCATCGGTGGTAAACAGATTAATAATTTTAAGGATGTCCTCTTTTAAGGCAAAGGCAAGTTTGATTTTGCGGCCTGAAAAAAGGGCGCGTATTTCATCCACACGCTGCATATCTTCGGGATTGTCAATCGCGATAAGGATTTCATCCTTTTCCATACGAATAGGAACCCATAAATTATTTCGCATGAATCCGACTTTAAGGCCTCTGAGCAGTTCGCCAGGAATCGGAAGGGTTTCATTATACATGATTAAAGGAAGATCATAATAACGGCTGAGGGCTTCAGCAATATCTTTTGGAGATATTTTTAAATCATCAATCAGAATACTAACAATGGGGATTCTCTTATCCCGCGAAGTCGCAATAGCTTGATTCAGCTCTTTTTGCGTTAAAATATGATTTTGAAGCAGGTAATCAAATTTACTCTTTCGAGAGGACGCCATCTTTTTCTGTTTATACAGCGCAATCCCCATAATATTTGATAATTCGGTAACATTTTCTTCATCGCCTTTATTAAAAGGGCCGCCACCTTTCCGGTTGATCAATTGCATCACGCCAAGGACAAATGATTTAAAAACAATCGGAACAACCAATACCTGCTGGGTACGAAAACCAGTCTTTTTATCCCAGTTTTTATTAAATTTTAATTCCTCATCAATATTTGCCAATTCAGATTCATCATATACATTTTTAATATTCAGCAATTTCTGATGAGCAGCGGCATAACCGGAAATACTTGTATTGGATATGGGAACCCTGATTTCAGAAACTTCATTACCGGATTTAAATCGTGACACCAGCTCACGTTTAATGCCATCAATATAATAAATAGTGATGCGTTCAGCATTGACCAGTTCAATAATATCATCTTTTAAATCAATCAGGATTTCATCAAGATTTAACGCCGCATAAATCGAATTTGATATTTCCTGAAGCTTGGTACGGTATTTGACTTCTGATTTTAAATGCTGAATTGTACCATTACCATTAGTGCTCTTTGATTTAGATGTCTTTATACTGGTTCTTGAGGGCATATTATTCTCCAATCATGTTTTTTCTGAATCGCCGGAAAATGCGTGTGAATATTTTATATTTTTTGAGGAACATCTTGCCAGATTCTTAGCTTCACATGTGAAATGGCAATTTAGCATTATTTTTTGAATGGCCAATAATTTTGAATTTTTTTAACGCCACCGCCAATCAAAATGAATGAGATAAGATAAAAACTGAAACGGAAAAAATATAACCCGGAATTAAAATTAACCGTATCAGACATTTTTTCAATCACGACCGGCACGCGAAAAAAAACACCGACACCCATTAAAATCAAGGCAATTCCCCAGATTAATTGAGCCTTATTTTTATTATCCATTTTCAATTCAAACAGCTTACACGTATTAAAAATATTTTCATGGTGGCGACTTACCACTATTTGAAAGAGTAACAGTGTTCATCTGTACTTCAAGTGCTCGGCAACAAAACAGATGCGGTGCCCTGTGAATGCTTACAATAATTTATACCCCTATTAAATAAGGCTGTCAACTTGGATTCTTTCCGGCAAAAAAGCAAGGATAGTTTGAGAATTTAAACGATTAACCGAGACATGAAATAAAATTAAAAAACATAGAATCAGCACGCCACCTCATCAAGTTCAAGCAGTTTGAAGTCAAATTCTGAACGTTTTGCTTCAACAGACACAGATAACAATTCAAATTCCTCAAAATCCCGGTCAATCTCATACTGACACTGATGCAGCTTTTGGGACACATCGGCAATTAACCTGCCGTCGTTTTTTTCAGTAACGGATTGCATTTTTTCATTAAGTTCCTGCAAATAATTTTCATTTGCGTCAATGATTCTTTCCAATTCATCAATTCTGCTTTCAAGGGATTTTAAAATTTTACCGCGTTCCGCGATGATTGCCGATCGGAGCCGCCGGATTTCCTTTTTATTCAGTTTTTCAGTTTTTGGGCAATCCGTCTCTTTTTTGACGGATAAATCCGTTTCGATTTCATCTCCCCACCCATTTATATCAAGAAACTGCTGATAATCTCCTTCAAAAAATGAAAC
>Ga0307991_1003074_pt1 | contig 10975 bp, 9 predicted proteins | sample EllFjometagen131_FD_203146 | JGI IMG/M metagenome (GOLD analysis project Ga0307991, IMG submission 203146) | Marine microbial communities from Ellis Fjord, Antarctic Ocean - #131 | ecosystem: Environmental > Aquatic > Marine > Unclassified | place: Southern Ocean | collected 2014-10-08 | reverse complement strand
CACGAATTGTTTCCCACCCCCTCCCCCCCTTTTTTTAAACCGCGAATCTCGCGAATCTACGCGAATATTACTTCCATTTGATGATCGTCTTTTTGTTTATCTTTGGTCCACAGTAAAATCTGGGCCGTTTGTGTATTTTGACCGGTTCGGTTGAGTTGTAACCGTATTAGCTATGAACTTGCGCTCCGGTGGGATAAACCCACCGGGGGCTTTTTTCTTTATGGCCTATTGCCCTATACCATGTTCATCATTCAGTATTTTTCTGTGCCGTCGACTCTCCCGTTGCTCCCTACTTTGTCGTTGAACGTTGAAAGTTGAGCGTTGGACGTTGAAAGTTCAGTCTTCACCATTCTCATTCCATCTCGCCCCCAGCGCCCGATACAACGAAACACGATAAAGGAGGAGATCGCGGCTCGCGGATAGCATCCCTCTCTCCAGGGACTGAACCGAAGTTAGGGATGCCAGGACATCGAGATACTCAATATCGCCCTTCCGGTAACGGAGCTGTGCTTCCGAGAGCGCGTTCTTCGCGGCCGTCAATTGCTTGCCCAGTGATCCGATATAATCGGTCTGCTTCTTTTCCCGGACCAGGGCATCCTCAACTTCCCTGAAGGCATTGAGGACCGTCGCCCGGTAGAAAGCCAGCCGCTCTTCCGAGACGGCGAGCGCGCGGTCGGCTTCTGCCGAACGGCGTCCTCCGTCGATCAAGGGAGCCAGCAGGGCGCCCGCGAAGCCGGCGAACCAGTTATCAAATAAATCATCAAACTCCACCGATCGATATCCGACCGCCGCCGTCAGCGCCAGGGCCGGAAGCCGGTTGGCCCGGGCTGCCGAGACCCCCCAGTCGGAAGATTCCAGGCGAAAGTAGGCGGATCGAATATCCGGACGATTTTCCAGGAGCTGGGAGGGAACTCCGATCTCCGGGAGCGGTGATATCTCCGGGATCCGATCGGCCGTTAGTCCGGTATCCGCGCGAGGGGGGCGTCCCAGGAGAACCGCCAGTTCATAACGGGTGGTGTCCAGTTGAGACTCCAGGAGGGGGACCAGGGATTCAGTTCCCGCCACAATCTGATCCTGCTGGAATACCGCTAGAGCTGAGGCCAGACCTTTGCGCTGGCGCAGAAGCAGAAGTTCAAGAGATGTCCGGTTCGAATCCAGCTGCCGGAGGACCAGTTCCAGCTGGGACTTTAATTCCACGATAGAGAGCCAGCGGTCCGTTACTTCCGCGGCCAGGGTAATCCGGGCCGTATCCAGATCCGCGCTCCCCGCCAGAACCAGTGTATCCGCCTCATTAGCGGTTGAGCGCACCCTTCCCCAGAGGTCGATCTCATAGCTGGCGGCCAGGCCGAGGGCGTAGTTCTCCGTGGTGGCAGTTACCCGGTTCTCGGAATCTCCCGTTCGAGCCCTGGTTGCCCCGCCGGATGCTTCCAGGTTGACTTCCGGGTAGAGATTTCCTCCGGCAATAACCGCGGAGGCCCGGGCCTGGCGCAACCGGGCTTCGGCCTGGCGGAGGTCGAAACTACCTTCAAAAGCTTCCAGGACCAGCCGGTTAAGCTCGGAGCTGCCGAAGTCTTCCCACCAGAGCTGATTGGGAGACGGCTGACCGGTCTCGTCACTGAAATTCTCCGGCACCTCAGGCGGAAGCGGCTCTTCCCGCTCCGGCAGGAATGTACAGGAGATGGGTAGAAAAGCCAGCAGTAAAGCGGCGATGAAACTTAAATTTATCTTCCCGGTCCTCATTTCCTTCCTTCCAGGGTTGCTTCAGTTAATCTGCCGGATTTCAGGGCGGATCTGACCTGCTCGATCCCGCCTTCGACAAATGTCTGCATGCTCTTGATCAAAAATTCAACCTCACGGGGAGCAGGCGACGACGTTCCAAAGATATGTTCCCTAAATCTCATCTTTATATTAAAAAATATGCACCCGGCCTGGATATGACTGGTTAAAGCGCGGACCGCGAAGCTGGCAGGATCACGGTTCAGAATGCCGCCTACCGCGTTCTCCAATTGCTGCCGCCGGGGCTTAAGGAACCGAACCCGTATTTTTTTGATTAATTCACTCTCCATATCGGCATCAATATCTCTCCGGATCAGGCGTGGAATCAATCCTCCCGGCCCCTCGTCAAAGATCATCAAAATAAGATTACGGATATATTCCCAGAGCCATTCTCCCGGGTTCTCTCCCGGTTCTTCGATCCCATAGATATCCCTGGCCTGTATGTCGGCATATTCCCAGACCGCTTCATAAAGCTTCTCCTTGCTCCCGAAGTAATAATTGACAGCGGCGATGTTGGCCTCCGCCGCCCGGCAGATCGCGGCGATTGTCGTCTCCCGGAACCCCCGCTCGGCAAATGCCCTGCAGGCGGATTCCAATATCCTATCCTTGGTCTTCATCTCCATCTTAAAACTCTCTTTTGTTTCATGACTTAAACGCATAATTCAAATAAAGGTTTAAAATGTATGTTTTAGCGCGGACAAAGTCAATCTTTTTTAATCAAATAATCTCCCTACTCCGATAAGTTGTGCTGGATCAGAAATAGTGGTATAATACATCTATAAGTTGAAAGTGCCTAAAGTGCGCTTAAGTGCCTAAAGTTATTCGCTTTTACCCGGATTTTCTGGCATTGGGGAGAAAAACATATGAGCAAGGTTATGCTGATTCTCACCGGAGCAATACTGTTTCTGGCCTGGTCTCTTTCTTCAGTCGTGAAGGGATCTGTTATAGTCAGCAATTCAGCGGAACTGGTCGCCGCTATAAGCAATGCCAATGGTGGCGGGGACAAGACCATTCTCCTCAGGGATGGCAGATATACCCTGAATGATATGCTGGGAATCTACGCGACTGGAGTAACCGTGGCCGGACTTTCGGGCAACCGGGATTCGGTGATCGTTGAGGGCGCCGGAATGGGCGGCGGGGTCACCCATATCTTTAACGTCGCGGGATCGAACTTTACAGTTCGGGATATGACACTCCAGAAGGTGTCAAACCACGCGATCCAGCTCCAGGTTGATGTCGATTCGGTAACAATCCAAAACCTTCATATCCTGGATACCTATGAACAGATGGTAAAGATCGCTTATGATCCGGGTGATATCTCCGCCAGTTCGGATAACGGCCGGTTGGAGAACTGTCTCCTCGAGTACAGCGCCGGAATCGGTCCTCAGTATTATATCGGCGGGATTGACGGACATAATGCCAGGAACTGGATCGTCAGGAATAATACCTTCCGGGGTTTCCGGAGCCCCGATGATAATAACGCCGAACATGCCATTCATTTCTGGTCGGAGTCGGAAGGCACACTGGTTGAGGGTAACCTGATTATCAACTGTGACCGGGGGATCGGTTTCGGTCTCGGTGACCGGGGCCATAGCGGCGGAATTATCCGGAATAATATGATCTATCATAACTCTTCCGAGGGGGCGGCGGATGTCGGGATAGGGCTGGAGTCGTCCCCCGGTACCCGGGTTTATAATAATACCGTCTATTTCGAGAATAGTTATCCCAATGCCATCGAATACCGCTGGGAAGAAACCACCGGGGTATTGATAGCCAATAACCTTACCAACCGGGCGATTGCTCAGCGCGACGAAGCATCGGGGACGGTCTCTCATAATCTCACCAGTGCCGCCGGCAGTTGGTTCGTCAACCCCTCAATCGGAAATCTGCGCCTGAGCTACGCTGTCCCCTCGGTGGTTGACCAGGGAGAATCCATACCCGGCCTGACTATCGACTTTGATGGAGGGGCCCGGCCTCAGGGCGCGGGGTTCGATATCGGAGCTGATGAGTACGGGGCGGGGGCGGTGACACCTACCCCGTCGGCAGTCAATCCGGCTGTCCACTCCGGGGACTACAACGGGGATGGTACTTCGGATATCGCTATCTTTCGGGGGAGTACGGGTTTGTGGGCGATGAGGGGATTAACCCGAATCTACTTCGGCTCTTATGCCGACACACCGGTCTCAGGCGATTACACCGGGAACGGCACTTCGGAGATCGGAATATATCGCGCCGCTTCCGGCCTCTGGGCGGTGAGAGGGGTGAGCCGGGTCTATTTCGGATCCTCTTCCGATACGCCGGTCCCCGGCGACTATAATGGAGATGGAAGCTGTGACACAGGCATCTTCCGGCCCGATTCCGGCCTCTGGGCCATCAGGTCCATTACCCGGGCCTACTTCGGCTCCAGCGGTGACACTCCGGTGCCGGGTGATTATGACGGAGATAACACTGTGGAGATCGGTATCTTTCGGAACTCCTCCGGGCTCTGGGCGCTGCGGTCCATATCTCGAACCTACTTTGGATCTTCCGGCGATGAGACTATCCCCGGGGACTACAATGGAGACGGGACCGGGGAGGCGGGTATATTCCGATCCTCATCCGGCCTCTGGGCAAGCCGGGGTGTGACCCGGGGTTACTTCGGCGGTTCCTCTGACACCCCCATTCCGGCCAACTACGAGGGGGATGGGACCGACTCGATCGGCGTCTTTCGCCCATCCTCGGGCCTGTGGGCAGTCAAGGGTCTGACCAGGATATACTTCGGAGGACCTGACGATCTTCCTATAACGAGGTAGATCCCATAATATTACCAGAGCGTTTTCGGATAAACACCCTCATCAACCAGACGCCTGATTGCTTTCTGGACCAGGGGCTTATCCTCCGGGTAGGTCACCCCGAACCATTTCTCGGCGGTCGGGATGACCTTGACTGTCGCCTTTTTATTCCGGACCAGCATCCCGACCTCTTCCGGGAGGAGGTACTCCGATTTCGGGATCTCAATCTTCTCCCGGAGAAAGGTTGAGAATCCGGTCTCCAATTCCGGGAAGATGCCGGGTGTAAATCCCCACATATTCATCGAGACAATGCTCTCGGGATCTTCCTCGATCCAGTCGCTTCCATTCTCGGTGTAAGATACCTTCTCCCCGGTCTTCCTGATCTTGAGACGCTCCTGAATATCTTCCAGGTAACCTTCCCGGTCCACCCGACAGAATCCCCGGGAGACGGTCCCAAATTCCGATAGGGTGTTCTTAAGCGTGAACCCCATCATGCAGTAGTCCGCGACTCCATCCCGATCGGAGGCCTGACGGAGATAATCGGCCAGGCCGGAAAATGATGAAGCCCCATAGAAGTCATCCGAGTTGATCACCGCGAAGGGCCGATCAATCTCTTCCCGACAGATCAGCACCGCCTGTCCGGTCCCCCAGGGCTTTGTTCGCCCGGGAGGAAGAGAAAAATCTTCCGGGATCTGGTCAAGCTCCTGAAAGACATAGGCCGTCTCAATCCGATCTTGAATCCGGTTACCGATCTTCTCCCTAAAGGCCGCTTCAATATCCCGCCGGATGACAAAGACCACCTTACTGAATCCGGCCCGGATCGCGTCATAGATGGAGTAATCAATAATGATCTCTCCCGAAGGACCCACCGCGTCAAGTTGCTTCAGTCCTCCGTACCGGCTACCAATCCCGGCCGCCATAATGACAAGTATAGGTTCTTCCATCTCTGTATATCCTTACATTTATTATACCCCCCTCCTGAGCCAGTGGCACAGGAGAGGAGAAGTTTGGGGTGGGTGTTTATTAGCTATCAATCACATCTCCACCCCGATTGATTCAATCGGGGTGGTGGATATTTTCCAAGCAATAAAGTGTTACTATTTTTCATTTATTGAAATTTCCTGTTAATGGTAATACAGTACAATATAGTAAGATCATATATTACTAAAAAATACTTAATCCTGAAATTTCAATAAATGAAAAATAGAATTACGCTTGAAGACGGAAGCGGGGGCCGGGAAGCCCGGGATCTGATCAACGGACTTATCCTCCCGGTGTTCTTAAATACTCATATCGCCGGTCTCCCCGACGCGGCCACCCTCCCCGCACTGAAAGGAAGGATCGCGCTCACCACCGACTCCTTTGTCGTCACCCCCCTATTCTTTCCCGGCGGCGATATAGGGAAACTCGCGATCTGCGGGACCGTCAACGATCTGGCGGTAGCCGGTGCGAAACCTCTCTACCTGACCTGCTCCTTTATCATCGAAGAAGGGCTCGAAATTGAAACCCTGAAACGGATTGTCTCCTCAATGGGAGATTGGGCCAAGCGGGCCGGAGTCTTGATTGTCACCGGGGATACCAAGGTGGTGGAAGCGGGCAATATCGACCGAATCTATATAAATACCGCCGGCATCGGAGTTCTCCCGGATAATCTTTTTCTCTCTCCCGACCGGATCTCCCCCGGCGACGCCGTGATCGTGAGCGGACCAGTCGGTGATCATGGCCTGGCGATCCTGGCCGCCCGGGAAGAGCTGGATATCAGTCCTCAGCTCTTCAGCGACTGCGCCCCATTAAATGGTCTGACGGCGGCAATGATCGAGACCGGTGCGGATATCAAGTTTATGCGCGATCCCACCCGGGGCGGACTGGCCGCGGTAATGAATGAACTGGTTGACGGCAAGGATCTGGGGATTGAGCTGACAGAGTCTGAGATCCCGGTTCAGAAGAAAGTAAGAGCCGCCCTGGAGATCCTCGGCCTGGACCCGCTCGCTCTCGCCAATGAAGGAAAACTCTGCGCCATCGCGGTCGAGAAGGACGCCGATAGATTAATCAAAGCTATGAAACAGGACCCGGCCGGAAGAGAAGCCCGGATCATCGGCCGGGTTATCCGGGAACCGGTCGGAATGGTAATCCTAAAGACTGAATCCGGCGGCCGCCGTATTGTGGACTGGCCCCAGGGCGAGCCTATCCCGAGAATCTGCTAATCTTATCTTGTTCTTACTTAAAAACATTTTTTTACCACGAAGTTCACGAAGAAACTTGAAAAAAGTAAAAATATTTCGAGAGCCTTGGTTTGGTTTTCTTCGTGTTCTTCGTGACCTTCGTGGTTAATATTTAGTTTCAGAGGTTAGACTGCGTGAGGACTAAGTTTAATACAATTCAAATAGGTTTGCCTCCCGGACGGGAGGCGGTCAGATTCCGGTTGCTGATCGGGGGAGCACTGCTGGTATCGCTGCTCTTTCATATTATCACTATCGGGGGATTGAGTAAGATTCCGCTCTTCTCACCCGGGATTATTATCATTGAGCCTCCCGAGCAATCTGTCCACCTGGAGTTCGTCGACTCCCCGGACCGGATTATGGAGGTAGACAAGGAACCGGTTACAAATTTAATCTCGGACCGCACCAGTCTGGCTCAGGACATGATCCCGGATAAGACTGACCTGACTGATTCTCCCCGGTCAGTGGGGACAGTAGAAGAAAGGAGTATCCGCAAAGGCGCTACCGGCGAACCCGGTGCGATTGAGGCGCCGGCGCAGAAACAAAAAATCTCTGATGATAATGAGAAAGAGATCGGAGATACTCAGGCAGACAAGAGCGGCCAGAGCGAGGAATCTCCTGCCCGGGCGATCTCCGCCCGGGCGGGTGATGTCAGCCCGATCCCGGGAGAGGGGGGAGACAAGTTTTTCGCCCCGGAGGCGGAGAGTCCGGAGGGGAAGACCTGGATATTAAAACAGGTGGCGTACAATGCCCGCTCAACCGAGGTGGGAAAGTACTTAGCCCGGATGAAACCCCGGGTCGTCAATCTCTGGCAGTTCAATGTCATGAACAACACCTTCTTCGTCCGGTCCACCCGGACCCATATTTTATTCAAGATCATGCCGGACGGACATCTGGAGAACGTGGTGGTTAATGAACATCTGGGCCCGGATATGGAGATGCGCTATAGCCTGAATGCGGTTGAATATGCCCAGCCCTATGAGCCGCTTAACCAGGAGATCCTGGATTACATCAAGGACGACGGACTCTGGATCGAGTTTCATTTCCGTTATCATTAAATCTAAATCGCTGCCTATAGACAGCGATTTAATAATAATTTATGGTTTTGAGAATTCCGGTTGTCTGTTAATGTTAACAATTAAATGCAACTTTTTCTTCAGTCACTTAAAAGCCTGCAAGCTCATAAGCTAGACCTTACTCGAAAAGCCTTTTTAACCACGAAGAACACGAAGTTCACGAAGGAATTTGAAAAAACAGGAATAATTACATAGTTTTCTTTGTTTTTCTTCGTGACCTTCGTGGTTAATATTTAGTTTTTTGAACACAAATAGTTGAAAATGCCTTTTCGAGTATGGTCAAGCTAGGCGAAAGCGACAACTTTCAACTTTAGGCACTTTTCCGCCAGAGGCGGATCAGCCTCTGGCTGAAGCGCATTTCAAACTTAAGGCACTTAATTAATTATGATCCAGTTACTATTTCGCGGCGGTTATACGATGATACCGATCATTCTCTGCTCGGTTATCTCGCTGGCAGTGATTATCGAGCGGGGGTTCAGTCTCCGCGAAAAGAAAATAATCCCTCGGCGCCTGGCCGATTGGCTGGGTGGGAGTAATCCGGAAGTCACCGGATTGCCGGAGGAGATTACTGACGATTCCGGTGCGCTGGCCGGGGTGCTGAGGCTGGGCTATGAGAACCGGGAATTAATCCTGGAGAAGAATTATGAGATCCTTCAGATCGCCGAGAAACAGATCGCGAGCCGGCTGGAACGGGGATTGGTCCTCCTGGAGATCGTGGCCGTTATCTCTCCGCTCCTGGGACTCCTCGGTACAGTGATTGGAATGGTCCTGGTATTTGATGTGATCTCTCAGGTCGGAGCCGGACACGGCCAGGAACTCTCCAGCGGCATCTCCCAGGCCCTGATCTCAACTATCGCCGGCCTGGTGGTAGCGATTCCCGCCCTGATCGCCCACAGTATCTATACCCGGAAAGTAGACAACCTCCTCCTGAAGATAGAACAAGCAGTAGGAATGCTTTTACTCAAACTATACCCATAATCTTATTTTTTCTTCCCCGATTAATATTTCGGGGGGGGCCAAAAAAATAAGAGTTTGCAAGCATTGATCAGCATCACAAGTCAATTTCAGAAGTACATAAAAAGATATACATGTGATTGTTGAGATTTTTACCGGGATTGCGTCATTGTAATGATGATGGTCGTTTTTCAAAACATAAAGAAGCGACCGAAGGGAGCTACTTTATTGTGAGACGGGAGCGAAAGAGAACCAAGATTGTCATTAATGTTACTTCCCTGATTGATGTCATCTTTCTGCTCCTGATATTCTTTCTGGTGACTTCCACCTTTTCGGAGCAGCCGGCGCTTAAGATCGAACTGCCGCGGGCTGCCACATCCGGAGCGGGGCATAAAGAGGAGATGGTCCTATCTGTCTCCCGGAATGGTAATCTCTTTCTTGATCAGATAGAAATCACCCGAAGCGAACTTCCGGCTCTTCTGGCCGATGCCGCACGGAAAAGTGACGATTCATCACTGGTCCTCCGGGCTGACCGCCAGGTCTCATACGGCCTGATCGTAGAAATTATGGATATCTCCCGCAGGGTAGGACTGGAGAGGATCGTAGCGCTGACCTCGGGAGGATCAGGGGACGAAAACAGACCAGGGATGGAGGATCTTCTCAGGAAGAACGAAGAGGGAGAGGGAGTGACCGACTGAACATCGAACGACGCATTGGCATAGAGCACTGACAGACGGCGGCTTTAAAAGCTGAACGTTCAACATTCAACGCTCAACTTTCAACGTTCAACGACCAGGCGAAACAATTAGTGTAATTCGTGTAATTAGTGGACTGCAAAGCCGCCGCGCCGAGGCGAAACAATCAGAGTAATCGGTGTACCCGCAAAATTACCTTCGGTCATCGCGGGTTAAAAATCCGTGGACAAACAAAAGGGGCCAAGGCAGGGGGAAAGAACTAGTCTAATTAGTGGACCACAAAATAATAGGGATAATTCTATGTATCGGATAATTGAAAGAAAGCAGCTGACTCCGGAATCGGTATTTCTGAGGGTAGAAGCACCGCGGATCGCCAGGCGCCGGCGGGCCGGACAGTTTGTCATCCTCCGGATCGACGAAACAGGGGAACGGTTTCCGCTTACCATCGTGGACTCCGACCCGGAGACGGGAACGATCACCCTGGTGGCCCAGGAAGTCGGGACCAGCACAAAAAAACTGGGGAGACTCAAAGAGGGCGATTCAATACTCGACGTGACCGGACCTCTCGGCCATCCTACCGAGGCGGAGAATTGGGGAAGAGTAACATGCGTGGCCGGGGGCATCGGGGTAGCCGAGGTCCTCCCGGTAGTAAAAGAGATTCGCGCGGCCGGAAACTTCACCCAGGCCATTATCGGCGCCCGGAACCAGGACCTGGTTATTCTTGAGGATGAACTGCGCGATGCGGCTTCCGAACTCTACATTACCACCGATGACGGCAGTTACGGCCGCCACGGCCTGGTAACCGAGGTACTGCGAGACCTGATCAATGACGGCGGCATCCCCGACCGGGTTTACGCGATCGGTCCCTTGCCGATGATGCGGGCGGTAGCTGATCTTACCCGACCTTACGATATCCCCACGATCGTATCGCTGAATGCCTTAATGGTGGATGGAACCGGCATGTGCGGCAGCTGCCGGGTAACAGTCGGGGGGGAGACAAAGTTTACCTGCGTCGACGGGCCGGATTTCGATGCCCATCAGGTTGATTTCGAAGAACTGGGCAAGCGGCAGAAGATATACATCCCCCAGGAGAAATGCTCTCTGAAAATATTCGAGGAGAGAACATAGCTTCTCAACTTATTTAACCGCGGATTAAGCGGATTATGCTGATTAAAAGTAAAACTAATAGTAGTTTTACCAAGATTGCTGCAATAAAAAAATGACAGTCATTCTTCAAAACTAAGTTAGTGCCGTAGGTGCTAACTTATCCCCAATTACCATGAAAATACCAAGACAAAAAATGGCGGAGCAGAGACCGGAAGAAAGAATTCATAACTCCAATGAAGTCCCCTATGGTTTTACTCCGGAGCAGGCTCAACAGGAAGCAGCGCGTTGTCTCCAGTGCAAAAACGCGCCCTGTATGAAAGGGTGCCCGGTGGAAGTTGATATCCCCGCGTTTATTCAACTCATTAAAGATGGAGATT
>Ga0307991_1003073_pt1 | contig 10982 bp, 10 predicted proteins | sample EllFjometagen131_FD_203146 | JGI IMG/M metagenome (GOLD analysis project Ga0307991, IMG submission 203146) | Marine microbial communities from Ellis Fjord, Antarctic Ocean - #131 | ecosystem: Environmental > Aquatic > Marine > Unclassified | place: Southern Ocean | collected 2014-10-08 | reverse complement strand
TCAGCCTCCAAGGACTCGCTACCCGGTGGTCGACCTACCTTCCGGGACGGGCTTCCCACCCGCTGGATTACACGACCTTGCCCGGCCGCACTAAAGATTGGAACCCCCGCCCCATAATTATCATTTTATTCAAGAACCGAAATGCTTTATTTTCAAATCGTTATTATCCCATATCGTTATAAACGTTAATTCTAAGGAAAGAGGATTGTTTATTGGTATGTAAATTGCAGTGATTATTAACAATAATTTTTGCTTAATATTTTGTTTTCAATATATAGCTTTAGATGTCCTTTTAATAAATTCTGGTTACCATCATAACCTTCCTTGCCCAATTTTTTTTAAAGGAATATTAAAATGAAAAATTTTTTGATTTTACCCGGTTTTTTGTTATTGGTTTTATCGATGGCCACTGCTGTATCTGCAATACCATATACCGATGTTTATGATGCAGGCCATCAATATATGCATGGCATATTGTTTAATACAATAGATACGGTCAACTGGACATTCGATATCACAGATGATGGGTTTAACCCTGATACACAAGATGTTACATCCGCTTCAATTAAACTCAACTTATCGGATGATGGTGATTTTTGTGATTTTTGGGAAATCGCTCTTCTTAATGTCGGAACGAATCATTTTTTTTGGGAAGTTAATACAGGGAATGCAACCTTTCAAATGTCCTCGCTGATAACGTTAAGCGACACCGGCCAGATTGACGCTTCTCTAAGCGCCATCTGGGGCGATTTTTACTTTAACTCCGCTACATTAACAGCTGAAGGGACATTACCTGATGTGGGGGCATCACCGGTTCCGGAACCTGCCGCCATCTTGCTCTTCGGCACCGGTCTGATAGGTCTGACTTTTGTTACCCGCCGCCGTTTATACTTTAATAAATAAAATATAAGAGTGAATACAAAAGACAGGAAAGGCTTTCCTTTTTTTTCCATTTTTCCGGGAATCCGGACAATATTTCCGGATTTCCGGATTTTTTTATCCTGATATTTATTTATAATTATAATAAATTATTCCAACTATCTTATTTTCTTGTAGGTGTTTCCGGAATCTTTAAAGGAAAAAATGGAAATAGAATCGTTTTTAATAGAAGTATTTCACTTCATAACAATTCGATTTATTTACTATTTTTAGTAAATTCGGAGAGTGATTGAGCCCCCAAAAATTCGAATGGTCACCTTACGGAGCCATTGGTTTATTTTTTGGTACATAATTTGCAATGATAAATATTGTTAATTTAAAATGTCGCCGGAAAAAAATTTAATTTAATGAATAAATTTTACCACATGATCGACTACGTTTCTTTTTTATATCAATAACAGATTAAAAAATCGCATCTATATTATACTCTCTCAATAAGAGAAAAAGGAAAACGACATGAAAAAAATTTTACAAATCTTTCTGACCTCAATTTTAACAGTCGGTTTTGCAGTAAGTAGTGTTTTAGCGCTCGACCTTGGGAGAGACATCACCATTTTTGACGGGATATCCAGCACACAAAACTGGTATGGCATTAATGAAGACCAGGAGGTCGAGCCTGGATGTGTTGCTGATCAGGTATGGGATCTGGAAGGTTTTTACCTTAATGATTCAATCTTGACCATGGTCGGTGGTTTTGACTTTGAAAAGGGCGTCAAAGGTGAACCATCTGGCGATCTGTTTATAGATATAAACGGTGATGCGAGATATGGTGCTGTTGCTGATACCGGGAGTCAAATCGTAAATGGGTACCAGGATATAATGGACAACTTCGGATATGAGTATGCCATTCATTTTAATTTTACTGAAAACACCTATGATTTGTTTGGGTTAACCAGTGCGTCAACCGTGTCAGTTTATTATGATCAGAATGAAGCGTCAAACCCCTTAAGTTACGCTGATGGTGGTCAGACCTTGAATGGCGGTATTTTTTCATATTATACCGGCTTAGATGATTCTGAAGTTGGTTGGTTACAAGGCGGTACCCACAATGCCATTTCATTAGATCTCCTCAGTATTAATCAAGATTTTGATTTAGAAAAATTTACAGCGCATTATACCATGTATTGCGGTAACGACAATCTGATGGGTAGTCCTGTTCCTGAACCAGCTTCCATGATCCTGTTTGGTACAGGACTTATGGGCCTGGCGGCTCTTACCCGTCGTAAATTTTACTTTTAAAAAAATAATCATATATATTTTATTTTCCATAAAAACCGTTCAGCAGGCGACTGCTGAACGGTTTTTTATTAAAATGTGTAAGATATAATTCTTTGGAAATTCTTAATTAAATAGAATCATTACAGGCAACGAAATATGTGGCCAGACAAATCGAATCGGAGCGTTATTAATGCTTATCCATGATTTTTTAAAAAACGCAGCAAATAAAAATAAGATTGCTGTGGTTCATGACAAAAATCGTATCAATTATGGTGAGCTGAATAATTTATCAGATGCTTTTGCAACAGCCTTATGTAGAGAAGGCGTTCAAAAGGGGGACAGAGTTATCATGTCCCTTAATAACAGTATTGAATATTTAATTGCGTATTTTGCAATATTAAAAACCGGTGCTGTCATTGTGGCACTGGATACAAAACTTGTTTCACGGGAATTTTTAAATGTCTATAAAAACAGCGCGCCAAAAGCCATCATCACGGATGAAAAAAATTATCACGCAATTCAAAAAATAATAAATATTGATGATGACATAAAATTACTTTCAATTGATAAAAATAGCATAACCGACCAGACCGTTCCCTTCAATTGTCCGCCTTGCAGTGAAAACGATCTTGCCATGATCATTTATACGTCCGGTACGACCGGGACACCCAAAGGCGTGATGGTTTCCCATTTGAATTTATCGGCCAATGCCGATTCCATCATCAAATATTTACATTTGACTGAAAAAGACAGGGTAATGGTTGTATTGCCGTTTTTTTATTCATACGGGAATTCTTTATTAACGACGCATATCAAATGTGGCGGTACCTTGGTCATCAATAATCGTTTTTTGTTCCCCAATGTAGTGCTGGAAGAAATGGTATCAGAAGAAGTTACCGGTTTTGCCGGAGTGCCGTCATCATTTTCGATTCTTATCAATAAATCATCTATCAGAAAATATCGTTTCCCAAAACTTAGATACATCACCCAGGCAGGTGGTGCAATGCCCCCCCAGATGGTTGAAGATTTTCTGGGTATAATCCCTGATGTTCAATTTTACATTATGTATGGCCAGACAGAAGCTTCCGCTCGCCTGACCTATCTGGAGCCAAATTATTTAATGAAAAAAATTGGTTCAGTAGGCAAAGCAATCCCGGGAGTGGAACTGGTTATCGTAAATAAAGCAGGAACCCCGGTTATGCCTTGGAAAATAAATAAAACTGGATTAATAGGTGAAGCAGGAGAAACCGGGGAAATTATGGCAAAAGGTAAAAACATCATGCAGGGCTATTGGAATTCGCCGGATGAAACAGCTTTAACAATAAAAGATGGTTGGCTCTGCACAGGTGACATTGCAAGGGTTGATGAGGATGCATTTATTTATATTATTGACCGAAAAAAAGATATTATTAAGAGTGGCGCTAACCGGATCAGTCCTTTAGAGATCGAAAACATTGTTCTACAATTACCTTACGTACATGAATGTGCGGCGGTTGGGATTAAAGATGATCTTCTGGGCGAGGCCATTTATCTTTTTGTTGTAGTTGATGGTTTTAGTATTGAAAAAAAAGATATTTTGTTATATTGTCATAAAAATTTGGCATCTTATAAACTTCCGAAAAAAATTAAATTTGTTGATGAACTACCCAAAACATCATCCGGAAAAATAAAAAGACAGATTTTAAAAGATGCAGAACTACCTGACCATAGATGTTGAGGACTATTTCCAGGTTGCGGCGTTTGCGGATATTGTTTCCCAAAAAAATTGGGAGGCCATGGAGCAACGGGTGCAAACCAGCACAAGATCAATTCTACAGTTACTCAAGATACATGCAGTTCATGCAACCTTTTTTGTTGTGGGCTGGATTGCTGAAAAACACCCGGAAATTGTTCAGGCCATCATGGACGATGGTCACGAAATCGGTTGCCATAGCTACTGGCATCGTAATATCTACGATCTCACTCCGGAAGCGTTCAGAGAAGATACGCTTAAGGCGAAAACGATCCTGGAAAGCATCTGTAACAGGAAGATTACAGCCTACCGGGCGCCGAGCTACTCCATTACCAAAAAATCATTATGGGCTTTAGATATTCTTAAGGAAATGGGATTTACCACGGATTCAAGCATTTTTCCCATCATGCATGATATTTACGGTATCCCCGATGCCCCGCGTTTTAGATATACATTGCCCCAACAAAAAATGGAAGAATTCCCAATATCTACGGCAATTTTCTTCGGACAAAAAATCCCGGTAGCGGGCGGAGGCTATTTCCGACTCTTTCCCTACTGGTTCACGAAGTTCGCACTTAAAAGAATCAACAACCGAGAAATGCAGCCCTTTGTATTTTATTTGCATCCCTGGGAGATTGACAACTCTCAGCCGCGTTTCAGACAAGCGCGCCTGTTGTCCAGATTTCGTCATTACAACAATCTGAATAAAACCATGGGGCGTTTTGAACGATTATTAAACGACTTTGACTTTATCCCCTTGCCAAACGGCGGGGGCGAATAAAACCAAAGATGGTTTGCTGCATACGGCATCGCCATACAAGAAAATAATTATTTTAACCTGCAAGGGCCAACCTTTGGCTGACCCCGAAAGGGGCGGAGTTTGCCTTCCCGCACTTTAAACCCGAGCTAAATTTGTTGATTAAACAATTAATCAATACGTCAATACAAAAAATACTTATATTATGCTTTGCTTAAAACAAATTTTATTTATTTTCAAAGCATCGACTATCTGTACCATTTTGTTTATATCGTTTTCTGGGTCAGTGGTTCATTCAGAAGATGTGACCTTATCATGGAATAGGCCCAATGACTCCAGAGTGATGGGATATAAAATATTTTATGGATCCGCTGTTACAGATTTTAAATCCGTAACAAAAGAAATCATCAACGCCCCTGATCAAACCTCTTTAAATATTTATGACCTGAAAGACGGTAATACCTACGGCTTTGCAGCAAAAAGCATAGATGGACATGGAAATGAAAGCGTTTTTTCAGAAGTGTTGTATTACGATGTTCCAGAGACACAAGATGAAAAACCAAGTGACGATGGCAGTAGAACTTCTCAGAATAAAAGCTCAAATGGCGGCGGCGGATGTTTCATCGATTTTACCCGGTTCTAAAAAAATGTGTGCCGGTCAATGCTTTAAACATTGTATGATGGCAACCAAAATCGGCGCTAACCATTGAACCTAAAAAACATACAAATACGCGAAACGGGATATGGCGATGCATTCCTTTGGGATAATTATATTACCTCTCATAAAGAAGGTCTATCATATCATTTCTTTGCATGGAAAAAAGCAATAGAGGCGTCTTATGGCTTTAATTGCCCTTATTTTTTAGCGAAACAGGAAAACAAAATTTGTGGTATCCTGCCAACAGTCCATATACATTCTCCTTTAAGAAAAGGACAGCTCGTTTCCTTGCCATATTGCGATGTGGGCGGGATACTGGCTGACAGCCCTGAAATCGAGAAAATTCTTCTTAACTATGCATGCCAATACGCACTTGAACATAGAGTTCCGAGCATAGAAATCCGCCATCAATCAAATACTTCTAAACCGAAAGGGCCAAATTCTTTTAATAAAAAGGGCCGTATTTCTCAAACCGATAAATCCAAACGCTCAGCCCCCGGAAAAGTTCGTATGCTTTTAAAATTACCTGACAACGCCAAAATTCTTCTGACATCTTTTAAATCCAAACTTCGCAGCCAAATTAAGAGACCAGGCCGAGACGGTTTGATTTTCGAACTTGGCGGGATAGAACTTTTAGAGGATTTTTATACCATTTTTTCCGAAAATATGCGTGATCTGGGATCACCTGTACACAGCAAAAATTGGTTACAAAATGTATTGAAATATTATAAAGAGAAAGCAAAATGCGGTGTTGTTTTCATGCCGGACCATAAACCAGCCGCTGTAGGGATTATCCTTTGCCATGGCCGAACCGTTTCCATACCCTGGGCCTCTTCTCTACAGCGTTTTAATCGTTTTAACCCAAACATGCTTTTGTACTGGTCATTTCTTGAGTTCGCCGTAAATAATAGGTATCAGTTTTTTGATTTCGGACGATCAACACCAGGTGAAGGAACTTATAAGTTTAAGGCTCAGTGGGGGGCAAAACCTCAAGCGCTGTATTGGGAACGATGGGAAATCGGAAAAACCGGATTTCATCCCTTAGACATAGGTGCACCTCCAAATTTAACTGGCCGGAATAGAGTTATGGCAGAAAAGATTATCCAAAAGCTACCTTTGCAGTTTGCAACTTTTCTTGGTAGCCGGCTCAGAAAATACATCTCCCTTTAAGGCTCTTTTTTCTATGCGAATAAAACGCACCCTGCCGCCAGCTGCCGCCCCCATGAATATAGAGGACCTTTCTGGTGGTTTCAAGGGCCTTTTGCGGGGACAAGCTGAGATTGAAAGCTTTAAGTCGGATATAAAAAAACATTTCCGGGTCAAGCACTGTTTTTTGCTTTCATCCGGCAAAGCAGCCTTAACCTTAATCCTTCAGGCGCTTCAGCAGACCTCTCCAGATCGGGATGAAGTCCTGATCCCGGCCTTTACCTGCTATTCAGTACCTTCAGCTATTGTTCGGGCCGGACTGAAAGTCCGACTGTGTGATGTGGATCCGGCAACTTTAGACTTTGATTTCAATGAGCTCAAAATTAACGTTAAAAAAAAAGACAAGCTATTAGCCATTGTCTGCCCCCATCTTTTTGGCCTGCCGGCAAACTTAAACAAAGTACATGAACTATTATCTGATCGCCAGATAACGATTATCGAGGATGCTGCTCAGGCCATGGGGGGGAATTTTAGAGGGAAACTTCTCGGAACTCTTGAAGATATCGGTTTTTTCAGTTTGGGGCGGGGAAAAGCATTTTCCACTGTAGCAGGCGGGGTTATCGTCACCAACTCAGATCAGTTGGCCCAAATAATTGATAATAAAATTCAAAAGATTACCCCGCAATCAGATATTAACAAAGTTCAAGTAATTGTTTACGCTCTGGCTATTTCAGCGCTCATGCACCCGTCGATCTTCTGGCTGCCAAAATCAATGCCCGGACTAAGACTGGGTGAAACCGTCTACGACCCCCGATTTCCAATAAAACGATTTTCAGGATTTCAGGCTGGCCTGGCACGAAATTGGCGTAAACGGATTACCCTATTCCAAACCCTACGCAAACAGAACATGCGTTACTGGGGAAAGATTCTAAGCCGATTTTCCTGGCTTCAACCGATATTTACAATCAACAAATCATTTGAAGAAACCTTTCCCCTGCTACGTTTGCCCGTATTGGTTCAAACTGCTTCCCTGCGAGATACTTTACTCGAAATCAGTGAAAGACGGGGCCTTGGGATCATGCCTTCATACCCTACTTCAATTGACAAGATTGAAAAACTTAAATATCTGTATAATGGGAAAACGTATCCGGGTGCCAAACAGTGCGCCAACCAACTTGTCACTTTTCCGGTCCATGGATTGGTTTCTGCGAAAGATCGCCTGCGGATTGTTGACAGCCTGGAGAAGCTTCGGGCAATTCACCGTAATTAATCTCCTTAGCCTTGAAAGACACGCCGGAAATAGAAATTAAAAGAAAATTTAAATGGATTTTCCTCTCTGCACTTTTTTTGTTCCTCGGGCTTTTTGCCTTTCAGCAGATTGGTCTTTCAACTTCAATCGCCAAAGAAATTCTTTCATATTTAATTTGCACAGATAATTTGCCCCCTGAAAAGATTCTTGATGGTGTTTACATTCTTGGCGGGAATCAGGATAGTCTGAAGGCCAAATATGAAACCATTGCTAAACTTTATGCACAGGGCCGATGCAAAGAAATAAGTATTCTCAGTCGCCAAGGGATCACCGAGTACAACAACGCTTTGGGCCGGAATCTGACTAATGACGAGTGGTCACTGGAGATTTTTGAAGGTCTCGGTGTTTCTAAAAAAGATGTTCAACCGCTTAAAATAGAGCCCGGTTTTTTCGGAACCTATACTGAGGCCAAATGGGTATCCAGAGTTGCTGAAAAAAACGGGTGGAAAAACCTGCTGCTCATAACCTCTCTACACCACACCAAAAGGGTCAAAAAAAGTTTTACCTGCTTTTTGAATGGAAAAAATGTGAACTTATATGTGATGGCTTCTAAACATACTGTCGGCATTTTGGAGCTTTTGAGTGAGTTTTTTAAGCTTCAATTTTATCAAATTTTTCTATTGTCTTGAAAGTCTCTGAAATGGAATTACTATTCTGGATGTCAACCTTTATGATTTTCTATGCTTATTTGGGGTATTTGCTATGTTTGTTTGTAATCTCTTTATTTAAAAAAACGAACACATTGAGTACTTCAAAAACAATAAATCCCGATTCGATATTTCCAAGGGTTTCTTTTATAATAACTGCCTATAATGAAGAGGATCGAATTAAGGAAAAAATAGAAGGCTCCCTTCTTCAGGATTATCCTAAAGATCGACTGGAAATAATTGTCGCCTCTGACTGTTCCAATGACATGACCGATGAAATTGTGCTATCATATGAGGGGAAGGTTAAACTGGTAAGAGCGCCTGAAAGAAAAGGGAAGGAAAATGCTCAGAAATATGCTGTCGAGGCCGCTACAGGAGAAATCTTTGTGTTTTCCGATGTGGCGACAATTTTAAAGCCGGATGGTATTTCAAATATTGTAAAGAATTTTAATGACCCATCAATAGGGTGTGTCAGCAGTGAAGATAGATTCATTGATGCAGATGGGACCATCAGCGGTGAAGGTGCCTATGTAAAATATGAAATGTTTTTGAGAAAATTTGAGTCACGGGTCAATACGCTTGTCGGACTTAGCGGATCATTTTTTGCCGCAAGGCGTGAAGTATGTAAAAACTGGTCAAATGAACTGCAGAGTGATTTTAATACGCTGCTGAATTCTATCAGGCTTGGACTGAGAGGAATTTCAGATTCTCAAAGCATCGGCTATTATAAAAACATTGCCGATGGAAAAAAAGAATACAACCGCAAGGTCAGGACTGTGCTCAGGGGAATATCAGTGATGATGAAAAATTTATCATTACTCAATCCTTTTAAGTATGGCCTTTTTGGGTGGCAACTTTTCAGTCATAAGATTTGCCGTTGGCTTGTACCCTATTTTCTGATTTTTCTTTTTATCTCAAATTTATTTATCATGTTTTCTTCAATTTTTTATTTTTTTACTTTTGTTCTCCAGGTTACTTTTTATATTTTGGCCTATAAATATCACCGACATAGTAAGGCAAAACATCAAGATCCATCCGGTAATTTAATAAAAATCCCGTATTTTTTTGTGACAGTGAACCTTTCTATTCTTGTTGCATGGTGGAAATATATAAAAGGTGAACGTGCCACATTCTGGGAACCTTCTAAAAGGTCATAAGTATTATCTGAATTGAATAACACGTTATGGAGACACAACAAGTGAAAATTCTATTTAAATTATTACTTTCATTAATAATAAGTTTAATTTTTATTATTAATTGTAGCGGAGGCGACATGAAAAGAACCGAGTCAGATTACATTAAACTTGAAGATATACCTGCGACGGCATGGAAGGAACTCGGGGGGAAAAAAATATTTTTCGCACATCAATCGGTGGGGAATAATATAATCAACGGTATTAAAGACATAATAAAAGAAAATCCCACCCTCTACCTCAATATCATGGAAATATCAGAGCCGGTTGAACTGGAGGAAGGTGTTTTCGCACACACCACCAATATTGGGAAAAATGAAGACCCGCAATCCAAAATTGATGCCTTTGCTAGTTATATGGAAAACGGAATAGGGAATAATGCTGACCTGGCTTTTTTAAAATTTTGCTTTGTGGATGTTGATAATAAAACTGATATTCAAAATCTTTTTACTGCCTACAAAAACGAAATGGCTAAGCTGAAAAATAAGTATCCCGAAACAACTATTATACATTTTACTGTTCCCCTGCTGAAAAAGAACAAACCATCATTTAAAAATTGGATTAAAGGTTTATTTGGAAAGAACGACGGCTTTTTTGCCAATGAACATAATATAAAACGAAATAAGTTCAACGACCTTATTGTTAAGGAATATATAGGGATTGAACCTGTTTTTGATCTTGCTGAAACAGAATCTACTTATCCAGACGGATCACGGGAGACCTTCATAGAAAATGGGGAAAAGCATTATTCATTGGTCCCTGCACACACTGACGATGGCGGGCATCTCAATGAAACAGGGAGAAAAAAAATTGCTGAACAATTTCTATTATTCCTGATTAACTTAGACAAACAAAAATTTTAAGACAAAAATGCTATAAATTCAATGAATTCAATGAATAAAAATAATCAAATTTTCACTTCTCTTATTTTTGTTTCTATCGTCTCAGCGCTTTTTGTTTTATGCTATCATGAAGTCATATCGTGGTGGTATGTCCGCTGCAATAGCGCGGACTCCTATTATTCACACGGGTTTCTAATCCCTTTCGTGTCGGGCTTTCTGATATGGCAGAAAAAAAATGAGCTGGCAAAGATTAACCCTGACGGTTCTTTGTGGGGGCTTGCTCTCATCATTTTTTCAGTTTTGATACATATTTTAGGAACAATACTTTATGTTTTTTCAGTGTCGGGATTTTCCATTTTTTTTCTGATTATCGGCATAGCTCTTTTTAACTACGGAAGACAGATTACCAGAATAATCCTTTTCCCTCTGGTGTTTACGATTTTCATGTTTCCTCTTCCTCTTGCTTTTATAAGTAAAATTTCATTCCCAATGAAAATACTGGTTGCGAAGTCAGGCACCCTAATTGTAAGCCTTCTTGGTA
>Ga0307991_1003071_pt1 | contig 10987 bp, 9 predicted proteins | sample EllFjometagen131_FD_203146 | JGI IMG/M metagenome (GOLD analysis project Ga0307991, IMG submission 203146) | Marine microbial communities from Ellis Fjord, Antarctic Ocean - #131 | ecosystem: Environmental > Aquatic > Marine > Unclassified | place: Southern Ocean | collected 2014-10-08 | reverse complement strand
TAGGAGATTTTCTTAAATTTAAGTAATCCAAATAACTGCTCCAGGGATAATCTTCCAATTGTTTTACTATTCCGGCACGTAAGGGATTAAGATGAATATAAGCGGAGAGAACCAGGGCATAATTGTCGGCATCCACTAAAATAGATTTGAAACGGCCTTGAAAAAGAGGACCAATGATTTGATGTTTATTGCGAAACCAATTGGCATATGCGCTATTGAGATAATAGATACCCTGGGACAGGTTATCTATAGAATATCTTCTCTCTCCGGTTGCCCCTGGTGGTAATATGATAAAAGGTATTTTCAAAAGATAATCGTAAGGGTCTAGTCATAGTAAAATGTTAGCACTTAAATAGAGTTATGTCAAATGTTGAGACCAGACCCCTTTATTTCTTTCATGACCCCTTTATTTCTTTCAACTTTAATTTTTCCTCTTTCTGAATTCCTTTTCCTATATTGCTTTTGCTAATTTTTATTCCATAATAAACGGAAATAGCGGATAAAACTAACAAGATAATACATATGGGGCGAGTAAGAAATACCGTCCAATCGCCTCTACTTATCATTAAAGCTCTTCTAAGTCCTTTTTCTGAAATAGGGCCTAATATAACTCCCAGTAGAATAGGTGGCATAGGGTACTTTAGCAGTGTTAACCAATAACAAAAAATTCCCAGTAAAAGAGTAACCCACATATCAAACACATATTGACGATTCGAAAAAGAACCCATCAAGGTTACCAAAATTATTGTAGGAGCAAGGATTATAAAATTTACCATTGCCAGTTTTGCAAAAAAGCGACTTGCATACCAACCTACTGCCAGTAATATAAAACAACTAAAAATCATAGCTACCATATAAGTATAGGTAATGGAAGCATAAGTTGTAAAAAGTTTTAAGCCGGGCACTAATCCATGAATCATTAACGCGCCCAACATAACGGCTGAAGCAGCATTCCCGGGAATTCCCAAAGTTAACAAAGGAATCATTGATCCTCCCGCTACTGAATTGTTAGCCGCTTCTGCTGCAGCCACTCCCTCGGGAATACCAGTACCGAACTTTTCAGGATGTTTAGAATTCCTTCTTGCTTCTCCATAACCAACCCAACAGGCAATGTTAGCTCCCGCACCTGGAATTATTCCAATAATTGTACCGATAATACTGGACCTAATAAGTGTTTTCCACATTTTGAACATTTCTTTTAATGTTGCATTTTCTCCACTGCCTTTATCATCACTTAAACTTAATGTTAAACTTTCTTTTAAAAAAATATCTCTTATCATTAGCAGACATCTGGGGAAAGCAAATAATCCTAAAATTAATGGGATAGTTGGTATACCATCAAAAAGATAAATCTCTCCGAAAGTAAAACGATTGGCTCCGGTAATAACATCGATTCCGATTGTACTTAATAATAGGCCGAACGTTCCCGAAATTAAACCTTTTATAATTGATGCACCTGATAAGCTTGCAATAATAGTCAAACCAAAAACTGCTAATACAAAATATTCTGCCGGTCCGAATAATAAAGTGACTTGAACTAACTGAGGGGCAAGTAATAGCAGGGATAAACCTCCAAAAATACCCCCAAAGGTAGAAGCAAGGAGTGAAGTTGTCAATGCTTTTTGGCTTTTACCTTTTTGAGTCATGGGGAAACCATCCATAATAGTAGCCGCAGCAGGTGAATTTCCCGGCACACCAATCATGATAGAAGTAATTCCACCTCCATAATATGCTCCGGTATAAACTGCCGCTAAAATCGGTAAAGCTATAGTTGGATTAATGCCATAAGTAAAGGGAATTAATAAAGCAATTCCGATTGCTGCGCCAAAACCAGGTAAGGCACCTACAAATATCCCCCAGGATACACCACATATCATTGCAATTAAAATGATGGGTTGAAACATGTTTATAATACTACTAAAAATAATATCCATAAAGATTCTCCATTATTACTTAAAAAATATTTCTATTGTCAATGGAATGGCTAAATTTAAGCCAACCTTAAATATCAGTAGAAAAAATGAGGGAATAAGAATGGCTATATAAAATTTCTTTATCGCCTCTTTTCGGTTGATTAAGATCATAATTGAAAAGACTAGCAAAAACCCACTTAATTCAAAGCCAATTCGAGGGTAGGCATAAACGAATAAATAGCAAATGATAAAAATTAATATTGGAATAACAGTATATTTTTTAAGATTGAATATGTTTTCCCAATATTTTTTTCTATTTTGGGTAACTTCTTTTTCATTTTCTGTAAAAAAATAATAAAAATACTGACCAATTAAAAAAGCATTCAAACTAAAAATGACAATGCTTAATAACCTGGGAAACATGGATGAAGCTGGCGTTATATTAAAAGATATTATATAGATAAAAATGGCAATTACACAAAAAGCAAAATGCGATAAAAGATTCATTTCTGAGGCATTGCTCTTTTTTTTAATCATGATTTTCTCCAAATTATTTTAAATAAAAGTTCAATTCAGGGGTTGCAAGCAACCCCTGAATAAATGTCACTAATCTTATTTTTTTAAAAATTCTCTCATATTATCCTGCAATTTTAACAAGTAAGTACGATAATCTGCACCACTAAGGTAATCTAAAGTATGGGCAAGTCCAAGTGTTTCTGCCTCAGCAAGAAATTCAGGAGATTCCAAAACCTCTTTAATGGCATTAGTAAGAACATCAACTATCTCTTTTGGAGTCCCGGAAGCAACGGAGTAACCTCTGTTTGAGCCTGTTTGCACGGCATAACCTAATTCCGTATAGGTAGGAACATCAGGCAATAAAGGTATCCTATTTATTCCTGCAAAAGCTAATGATCTTAATTTGCCTTCATTAATTAATTCTGTCCAGCCGGACATTCCACTTGCTCCAACGTCTATGTGGCCGCCTAAAATTGCAGTTTTAATTTCTGATAGTCCATCAAAGGGAATATAGTTTAATTTAATTCCAGCTTCTCTCTCTAAAATGAGGGCATGAATATGATGTGCTCCCCCTAACATAGTACCACCCCAACTGATAGAACCTGGATTCTCTTTAGCTGCTTTTATTAAATCATCCAGGGTTTTAAAAGGACTATCCACGGGAACTACACAGCCCGATGGATCAAAAACAACCTGGGCAATTGGTGAAAAACTATCTTTTAAAGTATAGGCTAATCCTTCTGTATTAATCTCATTGGTTACAAAGCTCATGGTGTTAGTAGTGCCCATGGTATAGCCATCTGGCGGGGATAGAGCTAAAGCAGTATAGGCAATCGATCCTCCTGCGCCAGGTAGATATTTTAGAACAATATTAACTCCTAACTTCTTTTCCATGTGTTTAGCGACCGTTCGGGCCATTAAATCAGTTGTTCCACCGGGTGAAACATGGACAAAAAAAGTTATATCTCTATCAGGATATGCGGCTAATGCACTGATGAGAAAAAAGCTTAGAAACATTCCAATAATTAATACTCCTAATAACATTTTACGAAAAAACATTTTTTATACCTCCAATATATTTTAATTAAAATTGAATATACTTTACTTAAATTTACTTATTCACCTCTTTTCGTTTTTTCTATTTTGCCCCTTAACTCAATGACTATTATTAATTATTTTGAATTTATTCTATTTCCCTTCTGGTCATATAATGGAGCAATCTCCCTTAAAATATCTTCGGCCCGCTTTTGATTAAAAACACCACAAATACAAGGTTTTGCTAACTCTATGCCTGCATCTTCGTATGATATCTTTCCTGCTTTAATTTTAATGAGCATATACTTCACTAATCCTGGTGCAATAAGTCCATGTCCACACATTGTAGTAATTTTTCTGAAATTAGGGTCGGGTAATTTTTCAAGTGAACCATAGGTTCCCATACCAATATTAATTGAATGTGGTCGAATGTTTATTTCCTTCAATATACTTTCAATTTCTTTTCTTGGTCCTGAAATAGTGACAGATAACCCAAAATTAGTTTTATTAATTTGCTTAATCAATTCTTTTATTTTCTTTTTATCATCAAATACGCAACGTATCTTTGTGTTGTCATATACTCGGTTTTTATAATTTAATATTTTCTGTTTATTAACAGGAAGATTGAATTCACCTTCTTTGGGAACCCTGAAAAATCTAAAATTAACGGGTCCTACATCAAAAATAATATCTACAAACTTTTTTATTTTTTTTTCAGCCTGAATGTTATTACATCCTTTGTAAGGAGTAATTAATAGACAATAATCTTTTTCCAAGCTTTTAAGTGAGCCTTCCCGGTGCAGTGTATGACTCATTGGCCTACCTCCTGTTCTTTATTTGTGCATCTACCAAATCCCAGGTTGATTTTAGCACCATAAAGAGGTTTAAACTTAGACTGGTCAATGATATCTTGTACGGATAAATCATAATTTGAATTATAACAAGTAATTAAGTCAACCGTAATTACAGTGTTAATTTTTTTAGAAAGGGCAAGAATTAATTTTAGACATCTTTCTAATTCCTTCTCCGGAATGGTCATCTCAATGATGGCGGAAAGGATTCTTTCTTTCAATACTTCATTTTTTAATTTTCCAGTTTTAGGATTTTCCATTAATGTAACTACCGGATTATCGGGTTCAAAGTGATCAAATCCAGCTTGCGCCAATCCCATAGTAATCTTTTCCAAATCATACAATCGCGTTCCAACTGTTGGTCTTCCAATTTCTAATCCAATTCCAATTTGTCCTTTTTTATAACGTCCTGTTACATCATTGGTTTTAACTTCATCCGTACCTCTACCGCCAATATCCCTGGTACCAGGATATTTCTGTGCGGGATCACTGAAATATTTTCGTACGATGCGAGGGTAATGATGAATTTCTTCATTTTCGTATATCGCCTTAACTGGACAAGCACCCGTTCTCAAACATGTTCCACATTCGAAGCATAAATCTTCATTAATTACACTAATATTTCCTTTTTGCTCAATTGCCTGAGCTGGGCAATAATAGTGGCAGATATTACATCCTATGCATATTTTAGGATTTATTCGCACCTTTGTTTCCTCCTTAAAGTTGAAAATTCAGGAAAACATTTAAATGTTTTCTAATGAACTAATGTACTAAGCGTTTTTGTCCAGATGGTCTTTAAAATTGAATAATCATGACCAATCTCAATCATCTGACAACCCATGTCAATATATTTTTGCGCTTCTTCTTCCCAGGGAAAACCAACACCAATCATCACGTATTTATTATTCCTTTTTGCAGCTTCAATGGTTCGCTTTAAAGCATCTTGTACTTTGGGATGGTTTTTCTTGGGAGCAGGCAGACCAATATTGAGTGAATAATCAGCCGGTCCAAATAAGACAAAATCTAATCCTTTTAGAGCCATGATACGGTCAATATCTTTTACTGCTTCCCTATCTTCAATCATTACTCCTACCATTAGCTCTTCATTGCTCCATTTGATCCATTCTTCTCCTGCACCTGTTCCATAACCTCCCGAAAAACAGTTACCACTATATCCACGATTGCCATCAGGCGGAAATTTTGCGGCATGTATAATCTCTTTAACTTCCTCACTGCTTTGTATATCAGGAATAATAAAACCTTTTGCTCCAATTTCATAGACCTTTCGAATAAGATATGGATTTCCTTTATCAATTCGGGGTAAAGCAACAATATCTCCAACTACTGCTGCCCTCATCATATGATCAAGACTTTCATCCTGTCGCCAGGCATGTTCAGTATCGATTCGACAAAAATCTAAACCACAAAAACCTGCCAATTCTACCAAACCGGGAGTGAATGTACCAATACATGTGCCTAAAGTAATCTTTCCATTTTTGAGTTTTTTCTTTAATTTATTGGATTTGTGTTTCATTAATATTCTCCTTTATCCTTGGATAGATTTTTTTCATAATGAAGTAATATTCTTCTCTTTTATAATTTTTTCTTCTTTTTCTAATCTCCTAATGGAAGTTTCCTTTTTTTGAGTAAATACTTCCGCAATCACAGCATCGATTAAAGCCAAAATTGCTACATTAGAATTATGGAAGCTGGCACTTTGGATGGGTGCAAATAAGCAAATTGAAGAGAGAGAAAACAAGGGAGATATCGGGCTATCGGTAATTGAAATTACTTCTATCTTATTCTCTACAGCATATCGGGCAAAATCAATAGTCAATTTTGTATAACGAGGTACGCTGAGGGCAATAACAACATCCTTCTCATTTAAATCTCTAAAAATATCGTAACAACTATGGTCATAATCATTTACGAAATAAACTTGTGGAATAATTGTTTTTAACTCAAAATACATAAAATGACCGGCAGAGTAAGAACCTCGATTAGCTATAATTACTTTTTTGCGGGAAGAGTATATTTTTTTGGAGAACAGCTTTATCTTTTTTTCATCAGCGTTCTTTAACAACTCAAGCATATTAGAGTATGATTTGTTCAACGACGCCAGAATAATATTTTTTTCTTGGGGTTGCTTAAATTTTTTTGCTTTTTCTAAATCACTTAAATAGTTAATTTCATTTACAAGTAACTCACCTAATTTTTTTTGTAATTCAGGATACCCTGTAAGGCCTATTTTTTTTGCAAAGCGAACTAAAGTAGATGAATTTGCTTTAATTCTACTTGCAATTTCATGAGCAGATAGAAAGGGAGCTTTGAATTTATTAGACAAAAGAAAATGAACAAAACGTTTTTCTGTATTTGTAAATTGGTTATAATTTTTTTCAATATATTTAAAAAGATTATTATTCTTGTGATTATTAATCTCTGCCATTAATATTCTCCTGATATAAATGCAACATATATTAGATTTCTACTATATTAACAATATGCGTTGCATTTGTCAAATTATTTTATTATATTGTCAGTGTCAACCTTTTGGGGGTAGTTTCTTTTGGTGAAAAAAATTCTTTCGGTTTTGGGTAGACCTACCCCTTGTTTTCTTATAGCTTACTATTTTTACCAATAAGCATAATTGTCCTTATTTTACTTAGGTTATAACTATACATGGTCATCTACTTTCTTAAATATTTTGTTAACTTTCTAATAATATCCTACTTCGGTAAGTTTACGTAAAACACCTACCCAGGGTTTTGCTTGATCTGGTCCGATAAATGCCGGTATGGTTACCTCGATAAGAGGAGAAGTATCCGGCACTTGTTTAAAATAAGCTGCTGACAGAGGTGGCTTGTATTTACCTACTTTAATCGTTTGTTCTCTTTGTGTTTTCCACCAGTTATCCCATTCATTATTTAAGATAGCCTCTTTTATCTTTAAGAGAGCTAAGGCTCCCGGTTTACTCCAGCTCATTCCTTTCTTCTTAAAGCGGGAGGCTATTACCTTATTTATGTTGGATTCTATGGCTCCGGCTCTTTCTATTCCTTTATCTTTTAGTTTAAAATGATTACTAATCCCCTGGCGGTTACGGGATATGTAGGTATAGAGTTTTACTAGTTTCTCTTTATCCTTTTGGTCATAAGGTTTCCTAATCATCTGGTCTATCACCGATAAACCCTTATCTATCTGATCAGATAGCAACAGATCCTTTATGGCCTTCTGTTCCTCTTTCCTCTTTGGCAGACATTCTTTAAATTTCTTAAAAAGATGATAAAGGCAGAGAAGATAAATAGAATTGGGAAAATACTCTTTTATCCCCGAGGTTATCCAGGAATCTCCGTCTCCACCGAAGATAACCTTTTTTACTTTGGAGAGGGAGAGTCTTTCCTCGGATATTAGACTAAAGTTTTCCATAAAGTTTTTACCTATGTCCACAAAGGTGAATTTCTCCTTGAGCCTTTTAGATTTACCTGTTTTATAGCGGGCTTCTTTCCCGGTATATCCTACACCCGCTTTTATTTCCAGCTTTCCTCCTTTTTCTTTGCCTTTTTTTTGTAAGGTAATATAGGTAGCATCTGCTTCCAGGTAAGCGGTATCGGGAGCTTCTTTCTCCGGATAATTTAAGTTTTCTATCTGTTTTAGCTTCTTTTCCTGGTTTTTCAGGATTAGGTTACCTTCTTTTATTACCGATTGTCTTATGGTCTCATGACAGCGGGGACCACCGATTAGAAGTTCTATTCCCTCTACTACCTTCCGGTAAGAAGAAAGAGCAGAAAGAAAACATTCTATCCTATTTCTGGATAGACTGATACGTTGGTTTTTCTTGATGCTTAAGGCTTCATCTAAAAGATAATGACTTTTATTATCTTTGTTTTTGTAACGGGTACGGGTATAGAAGATATCACCCAAACGGGTAAGGAAGTATTTTCCCCTTTTACCGGTGTTTTTTAAAATCCCTCCTTCTCTATTTTTACGCAAATGACTATCTATATCGGTAAGGGCTTTTTCAAATACCTTACAAGCTATATTCTGGGATATTTCAAAGATCATATTCTCTAAGATATCAAAGGTCAAATCTTTTATCTGGGCATTTACCTTGACCTCAGGGAAAGTAATTGCTATAGTATCCATGGGTGTAGTTTACCTCCTTTTTGTTAAGGGTTTTCTGTATAGGTAAGTCTACACCTTTTTTTATATTTTAAAAATCTTTTCCCTGGTATTAACAGTATTAACAAAGAAAGAAAAAGAAGCAAAAAGAAAGAAACTACTACTACTGCTACTATTTCTTTCTCTTTTCAAAGTACCCCACTAAAGTTTACACTAACTATTATATTGTCGGAGAAATACTATACGATCTCTAAATTATAATTATTATTTGTACATTAAAAAAGTATTAGAGTTAGTAGAAAGAGTCCTGTTAAGATTGAATGGAGAGGATTATGTAGCTAAAAGTGGTTCTTGGAGTCAAGAATAAATAGACTGACCGAGAATAACTCAATTATACATCAAAAACAAAGGAAACAAAAAGGTATTTTTGATATAATAGATGGTAAGCAAAGGAGGTTCAAAAATGCCTAAATTTAAGCCTTACCGGAAGAATCAATTTATGTTATTCCCTGAATCCATTGATGATTATGTACCGGAAAATCATCTATCAAGAATGATAAGTAATATCGTCGAACAACTGGATACCAAAGATATTGAAGATAAATATTCATCACTGGGACAGAACACCTATCATCCCAAGATACTCATCAAATTACTCTTTTACGGTTATGCCGTAGGAGAAAGGAGCGGAAGAAAGATTGCCTCTAAATGTGAGACCGATACCGCCTATATATATCTCTCTCAAATGTATAAACCCGATTTTCGAACCATCAATGATTTTAGGAAAAATAATATTTTAGAACTCTCCCAATACTTTGTCGATATCCTCCGTATGTGTAAGGCATTAGGCTTAATCTCAGTAGGACAGATGAATATCGACGGAACCAAAATAAAGGCCAATGCAGCCAACCGCAGGACTAAAACCAAAGAAGGCTACCAAGGGTGGTTAAAACGCATCGATGATAAGATAAAAAATATATTAGAAGAAGCAGAGGCTACTGATACCCAGGAAGACAAACTCTACCGGGATAAACGCGGAGATGAATTACCAGAAGAAGTCAACACTGAAGAGAAACTCAAAGCCAAGATAAAAAAAGTCATGGAGAAGTTTAAAGACGAAAAGGAAAAGATCAATCTCACCGATGCGGATGCCAAGTTCATGAAAGATGGCCGTTACCGTATCGATACCAGCTATAACTGTCAGGCCTCCCTAAGTAAAGAACAGATCATGCTATCCAGCGAAGTGATTACCCAGGCCTCTGATCGTAAAGCCCTAGAACGAATGGTTGAGACCAGTGAAACCAATTTAGCCCAACCGGTAAAAGAAGTTGCCGCTGATGCCGGCTATTCCAGTTATGATAATTATGAGTATCTGGAAAAAAATAATAAGATTGGCTACATCCCTGACCAGAACTTCAGAAAAGACTTAAAAGGGAAAGGACCCTATCATCGGGATCGTTTTTCCTATGACCCGGAAGAAGACATCTTTCTTTGTCCGGAAGGCAAAATCCTAAAACTATCCAAGATACGCCGGAAGGATTGCCTTTACCGGAAGTTTCAGATGAAAATCTATAAAGCCAAAGCTTGTCCCCACTGTCCAAAAAGAACATTATGTACCAGACAAAATATCGTACCCTTAGCATAGAAGATCGTAAAGTATTACTTAACCAAATGCGAAACAGACTACAGACCGAGGCAGGCCGTAAAAAGCATCTCCAGAGGCTCTGGAGCACCGAGCCGGTATTTGGACACCTGAAATACAATCTGAGGTATCGGCACTTCTTCTTGAGGTCACTTAAAAAGGTAAAGGGTGAATTCAGGTTAATGTGTATTGGTTGGAATCTCAAGAAAATGCATAAACTGATGGCTTACGGTTAAGCCATTTTCATGGCAAAGAATATTAATATCTTAAAAGTAGAATTGCAAATTATTTTAATAGATTCTATTTTATATCATGGAAATTTAGAGTAAATTTTCGGTCAGCCTGTTGAAGTTTGATCCTTTTGTTCTCATAAATAAACAGACAGAATAAGAAAATAACGATATTACTCTCTTACTCTGTCTGTTTACCTGAAAGATTCTTCCTGGATAATTAGGAAATGATTTATTAAGGTACTCTCTGTATGGAATTTTCCTAAAACTTAGGAATTGCCCCATCGGTGCTTTTTATTATGAAGCTCTCCAGAGTTCTGTCCGGTAACAGTCCTTTTGCCTGAAAGTTTGAATGCTTTTGGCATCTTGTTTCTTCGGCTCCTCTTCTCATTTTTAAAAGAAAAAATCTCTCCTGTTACCTTCATACAGGTTACAATATTTAATTTAATTTTATATATACTTTTTTACGGGAATATTAACTCAAAATTCGCATTAATTGATAACATTCTGCATTTATCTTAAAAAATATTCTTTCCCTATAAAAACAACTTTCGTCAGATTAGTTCCAATGATAGGAAGAAGTTATGTCAAATGTTGAGACCAGAACTTCCCATCTGAAAAATCAAGATATTTTTAAACTTTTTTATGCCACTTTCTTTAACACTTTTCTAACAATATAATCTC
>Ga0307991_1003069_pt1 | contig 10992 bp, 8 predicted proteins | sample EllFjometagen131_FD_203146 | JGI IMG/M metagenome (GOLD analysis project Ga0307991, IMG submission 203146) | Marine microbial communities from Ellis Fjord, Antarctic Ocean - #131 | ecosystem: Environmental > Aquatic > Marine > Unclassified | place: Southern Ocean | collected 2014-10-08 | reverse complement strand
CTATAAATTTCACAGGACTATAAGAAGATATTACTCCATTATTTTGAAGTAATGGTTTAATTAAACTTTTGATGAAATCTTTATCCAAAACATCATCATCACCAGCCCACATAAAATATTTCCCATCAGCTTCTTTTAATAGAAACTCCATATTTTTTGAAATACCTATATTTTGCTTTTGTCTAATATACCTTATGCGCCTATCTGCTTGCTGAAATATCTTACAAATTTCATCACTACCGTCTGTCGAACAATCATCCGAAATAATAAGTTCAAAATTTTTATAACTTTGACTTAATATACTATCTAAAGCAATTTTAAGGTATTTTTTATCATTAAACACAGGCATACCAATACTAACTAAATTTTTTCCAATCATTTTTATTCATCTCTTTTTAGTTTCTTTGATAATTGACAGGATGATGGATGATAATAAAAGTACCAAAACAAGCAACTATTGTGTTTTCTTTAAAATTAATTTTTTAATTAAATTAAATTCTCTAATCCGCAAAATCCATAATAGAAAAATTGAAATTATAATTCCTAAGATTACTTGAACCGCAAAGACTAAACCATCTATAAAAAAATTACTAAGAAAAAGTCCTGTAGGATAAATAATTAATCCCATTATTACTGATATAAAAAGTGCAGGTAAAAGATTTATCAATAACGTTTTAATACTCTGATTTGTTATTCTAATTATATAAAAATATGATATGCACAAAAAAATAAATTGATGTATTACAATACCCCAAGCTACTACATGTGCATTAAAATTTATTGTTATTAAAAGAATAATCAATTGTATTGGCTTGCCAATTATAGCTACCTTTAAAATTATGTTAGAATGGCCGAGTACTACAAATAAAGAGCTGTTGGCATTTGTAATTGGATATACCAACCCCGCAAATGCCAATATTTGAAGAAACGAAACCGCAGGAAGCCATTTTTCTCCAATTAAAAATATAATCATGGGTTTAGCAGCTGCCACAAGTAAAGCTATAGCCGGAAAAATGAGTAATGTTGTTGCGCGCAATAATTTAGTGTATGCATTAATTGTATAGTTGTGGTCTATATCTGCCGCAGCAAGCAATGGGGTATTTACTTTTTGAATAGCAATCGAAAGAGTTCTCGTAACTAAATCTGCATAACCTTTTCCTCTGGTAAAAAAACCCAATTCCTTAAATGAAAAAAACTTACCAAAAATGAATGAATATATATTATTAAAAAATGCATCAAGCATTCCTGTTAGTAATAGTTTTGAACTAAATCGGAAATGCTTTTTTAGTATTTCCAATGAAAAAATTAGCTGCGGGTGCCAGCTACTGGTAATCCATAAAAATATATTGTAAATACCGGCAAAAATAATTGCTCTCCAAACCAATGCCCAATATGAATAATCCCAAAACGCCAACAATATTGCTATTGTACCGGCAATTACATTTGCAGGAATAGAAATTTTTGCATTACGTTTGAATTGAAGGTTTTTAAACAATAATGCAGACTGAACCAATCCAAATCCATTAATAACAGGAATCAAAGCAAAAACTCTTGTAACGTTTACAAGTTCAGGCTTATTAAAAAAAGTTGCAATATTTGGTGCTGAAGCAAAAAGCAATAATGCTACAACAATACTAACTGATAGATTTACATAAAAAATCGTGGAACAATCAACATCAGTTAAATCTTTGCTTCGAATAATGGAAGTTTTAAATCCGCTATCAACCAACACACCTGAAATTCCTAAAAAAATTGCTAAAACTCCAATAATACCATAATCTTCCGGTAAAAGTAACCGCGCAAGAATAATTCCATCCAAAAAGTGCTGTTAATAGCCCTATTTTTTATTTCACTCACTTTTTCAATGGGGTATATTTATATGCTTAATTTTAAATGTATGCTGATTCTGAAATAATCGAACATAAGATGCGCAAGAAAAACACGATTAAATTCAAACAAAACATCAACAATATGTCATTACAGTTCAATTAATTATAGACTCTCTTGCATGCAATTAAATAACTTTAACCAAAGTATCACTATTCCCCATCCTATAAAATAGAAAACAATGTCTATCCACTTAAAACTTGTTCCAATTATCGTTTTCCCTATGAAGGATCCTCGAAAAAATTCAAGAAATTTGGGATGAAATAATTGTAAAAATTCTAATAGAACAGTGACAACTAAAACCAAGCTAGCAATTATAACAAGTTTGCTTTTTGGGAAAATGAGACAAACAACTAAGCCCCAGAAAATAACATAAAACGTTTCTCCGAGATGGTTGTTGATCCATGTTTCTCCATTTCCGGTGTATAGCTTTGTGAAAAAGCCAATAAGGGTGATGAGTAGAATTGAAAGCAAAATTGCTAAATTTTTTCTAGTGGATGTTTTAAGATAGTAACAGTCAGGTTTTTAATAGTTTTTTGGGAAATAATAATTTATGATACAGTGTCGCAGTGATGCTGTTTTGCAGTGTTGCTGTATATTCATTCAATACCTTCAATATAATCACTGTAATTCTTCTTAAGTCCTTCATTAAGAGCTATATTATAAGTCCAGCCGAGCTCCTTCATTTTATTCACATCAAGCAATTTCCTGGGCGTTCCATCTGGTTTCTCTGTATCCCATTTGATTTCTCCTTTAAAACATGCAATATCTGCGATCATTTCTGCCAGTTCTTTTATGGTTAAATCTTTTCCCGTACCAATGTTAATGTGCGTATTTCGTGCCTCATACGCTGCAGATTGCACGGGTTTTTGCGGATTATTATGTGGGGTGGACGCAGATTTCACGGATAATGACGGATTACACGGATGGTGTTTAGAGTCTATGTTTTCCATTAAAAACAAGCATGCATCTGCCATGTCGTCTACGTGGAGGAACTCGCGACGGGGTTTTCCGCTCCCCCAAAGAGCTATCGCACACGGATTTAATGGATCGCTGATTAGTTGAATTTCGTATTTGCTTAGCTTTTCAAGAATTTGTTGTTTGCTTGCATTTCCGTCAACTTCTTCCACCGGATTTTTATCAAAGTCTTTTCGAATTGCTTCCCAGTCGTTATTTTCCAAACATTTACCGAGGTGCATTTTCCGGATGATAGCAGCCAAAACATGGGAAGTTTCCATATCGTAGTTATCACCGGGTCCATACAAATTGGTTGGCATAACAGAAATAAAATTGGTGCCGTATTGTATATTATACGCCTCGCATATTTTCAGTCCGGCGATCTTGGCAATGGCATAGGGTTCATTTGTGTATTCCAATTCTCCTGTAAGCAAAAACTCTTCTTTGATAGGCTGTGGGGCATTCTTCGGATAAATACATGAACTGCCAAGGAAAAGAAGTTTTTTTACCTTGTTCAGATATGATTGATGTATTATATTGTTCTGGATTTGGATATTTTCATAAATAAATTGCGCATGATACTTGTAGTTTGCCATTATCCCTCCAACTTTTGCAGCAGCAAGGAAGACATACTCAGGTCTTTCTTGCTTAAAAAACTCTTCCACCGCTTTCTGATTGAGCAGATCCAACTCAGCATGACTACGGGTAAGGAGGTTAGTGTAGCCTTCAGATTGCAGTTTTCTCATGATGGCGGAGCCTACCATGCCAGTATGACCAGCGATGTAAATTTTGGAATTCTTATCCATTTTATTCAAAGTAATTTAAAGTATCATACCCTCCGTCCCTCAGGAATTTTTCCTTTTTCATCAGGTTAAGATCACTTGCCACCATTTCTTTTATTAATGTAGGCAAGTCATATGTAGGTTTCCAACCGAGTTTTTCACGGGCTTTTGTTGCATCACCAACTAATTGATCTACTTCAGTTGGCCGGTAATATCGAGGGTCTACTGCTATAACTTCAGATCCGGTTTCTAATTGATGCTCTGGATGATTACACTTTTTTATATAACCTTTTTCTTTATATCCAGTTCCCCTGAATTCTAGTTTAATCCCAACTTCATTGAACGCCATTATTAACATTTCACGGATTTCTGTAGTAATACCTGTAGCAATAACAAAGTCTTCTGGTTCTTTTTGCTGTAGCATCAGATACATTGCTTCCACATAATCTTTTGCATGACCCCAGTCGCGTTTGGCTGATAGGTTTCCGAGATATATCTTGCCCTGTAACCCGAGGGCAATACGTGCTACTGCACGGGTGATTTTACGAGTAACAAAAGTTTCTCCTCGAATAGGAGACTCATGATTAAACAGAATGCCATTACAGGCAAACATGTTATAAGCTTCACGGTAGTTTATTGTTATCCAGTAGGCGTAAAGCTTGGCAGCACCATATGGACTGCGGGGATAAAAAGATGTTTTTTCTGATTGGGGCACCTCCTGTGCCAGCCCAAACATTTCAGATGTTGAAGCCTGATAGAATTTAGTCTTTTCTGTAAGCTTAAGAAGGCGGATGGCTTCAAGTATCCTCAGTGTACCAAGTCCATCAGCGTTTGCTGTGTATTCAGGTGTTTCAAATGATACAAGGACGTGACTTTGTGCTGCAAGATTGTAAATTTCATCCGGTTGAACTTCTTGAATGATGCGAATAAGATTAGTTGAATCGGTTAAATCGCCATAATGAAGGATAAAATTTTTATTTTCTACGTGAGGATCCTGGTAAAGATGATCTATTCTTTCAGTATTAAATAAGGAACTTCTTCTTTTTATCCCATGAACAATGTAATCCTTTTTTAAGAGTAATTCGGCAAGATATGCTCCGTCCTGACCTGTTATTCCTGTTATAATAGCGATTTTCGACATGGTTATTTAGTTAATTGTGTTGTAGTGAATTGTAAATCGTAAGTCGTGAAGAGTAAAACGATTTTTGACATATGTTTTAGTTTATAACTATGAGCTTGATAGCCAGAAGCTGTGAGGAAGTCATATATAAGTATTTTCCTTTGATCTTTATTCTTCTTTCCAAAGTAATAATATCTCTGAATCTTTATAGTCACGCAGTATATTTTTGTAATCGACATCCTTATAAACCAGAAACCGTATCTTTCGGCTTATCAGTTTTTCAGTCTGACTTACTTTTCTTATTAAATATTCTTTATCAATATTATTCCCGACAAACAGCAGGTCGATAATCTTGCTGTCTTTGCCTTTTGCAAAATCACCGATAAGATATACAATTTTCACATCCCCTAACCGGGAGGTTACATTATCTATGATCTGATTGAAACCGATGTGTTTAAGAAGAAGATTATGAATTTCCCTGAACAACGGATGTCCTGTGTCAGCATGGAACATTTTCTTATTGCCTTTCATGAACGATGTTAATAATCCGGCTTTTTCAAATCTGTTCAGCTCCACCCGTATTGCATTACTCGACTCCCCGAATTCACTCTCCAGCCCGCGGAGATAGGAGCTCGAATTGCTGTTTAGAAAGAACTTCAGTAGAAGCTTGATGCGAGTTTTAGAGGTGATTAGAGTGTCTAACATGTTACGTGTTGGTGTTACTTTTACTGCTTTTTTTCTTAATGCTGATACCATGTTTTACTAATGAGAAAGTAACTATTTTCGCTTTTTTAGGTTTAGTTAAAATAGTTTAATTCAAAATATTCAACAAAATGTTTTGTTTGTTCTAATAACACTTTATCATTGTAATGATAATTAATCACTTCTCTGTTTCTTCTTTTTATATCTATAGGTAGTGGTTCAAATACATCTAACTGATTACTAAGTATGCTATCAATGGAATAAACCCCAACTCCAATATCAATGAGATGCTTAAAGGCAGTACTTTTTTCATTCATATAAACTTTTACCCCATTATACAATAAGTATATTGTGCTGCCCATAGCATGTTGGCGTGTGGAGTTCATAAATGCATAGCCAACACTTTTTAACAAATTATTATATTCTTGTAATGGGATAAAATTTTCTAAAGGATAGAATAAATTTTTAAAAAGATTTTCCCCTAACTTTAATATATGTTCTTTGTATTTACAGAATCCTCCATAATTTAGAGGTACAATGATTTTTCGATTTGTAATATTAAGCTTTTCAAGCAACTCGAATGTTTCAATATGATTATTGGGCAGGTTTGCTGAATTACCGATTAAAATATTTTCCCCATAAAAAAATTCATCATTTTCCTTATTATTGATAGATGCCGAGTAATTAAATGGAATATATTTCAGATTAACTTTTTTGTTATTTTCCGTTAATAAATCGTAATCTTCTTTTATGACAGGTGCTATATAATCAACATATTTCAAGTATCTGTCAATTCCATTGTCTTTTCTTAAATAATTTCTAATGAACTTAATAATACCGATAAAACACCCCCTGTTCCATATTGTAAGCTTATTTTTTAATCTTCGAGTTTTTGAAAGACAAATTAAATGCTTTAACTTCTTTGATTGGTACAAATCAGTACCCCAGGCAACCCAAACAATAGTATGCCGTTTCGCTAATAATGGCAATATTTCTTTATGTTTTGTACTTAAATTATGAAATATAACAATTACATTATCACCTATATTATTAATGTAATTTCGATATTGTGTTGATTCATATGGGCTAACAATAATATTTTCGTTATTATATTTTAAGAATTTTCTACTTTCAGTTTCCCCCCCATTAATAAGATAAATGCTTTTTTTGGGTGTTGCTTTTTCAAATTGTTCGATAGCACTAGGAATGAAATTTGCATTATTTGCAATATGAAGAAATTTGCATTTCGTTCTTTCAAACATTTTTCATAAATAACTTAATGAGTTTAAATAAAATTTTGCATTAACCAATTTTTAATGGCTTTCCTTATATAATTTTTCATGATTCGAAATTGCATATAACATAGTTAAATACAGTTTATTCCCTTAATAAATTTTTACGCATAAAAAACGATTCGTTTTCTTTTCGATATATATAAAATCCGAGTTTTTTATGCATTTTAATTATTGGTGTATTTTGACTATGAATTTCAAGGTCAACAAAAGAAAACCCTTTGTTAATTGCTTCATCTTCACACATTTTTGTAAGCTTTTGTCCGATACGTTTACGTTGAAAAGCAGGATCAATACACGTAACGCTCATGTATGCTATTTTTGACACTAAATCATTCATATAACAACAAACAACCCCGATTAATTTTAAATTTTCAAAGCATGAAAAATGTTTCGCATAGTGAGCAAGTTTTTTAGCATAATTCTCTAAATCAACTCTAACAGATAAAGGTTCATGGAAAAATGAATTATTTACTCTTTTTAATAAATCAAACAATATTTCGCTGGTCAAACTTTCTTTTGAATACACCATACAATATTTAGTTTAATATATAATCGTTCAACATTTTGTTAATTTGCTCAGGTGAATTAAACATTATAACATCGATAATTGACAGGTAAGAAATAAATTCACTTCCAAATTGTTTATAGGAAGGAATATTACTTTTTAAAAAATTAAGATTCACACCATATTTCTTAAAATCATTTTTTAAATATATTTTTCCCCCACCAATTGGATTAATATAATTATCTGCTTGAAAGCACCTATATATCTCAAAGATTCGCAATTTATTTTTAAGTTGATAATCAACCGGTATTTTTGAAGCAACAATTATCTCAGTATTAACATCAATATATTCTAGAACTCCAATAATAGAATTTAAAATATAATTAAAAAGATTTTCATCTTTAAATTCAAATATTTTTTGTAGAAAAGGAAAAACACTTTTAAAATAAGGTGCTTTTTTATAATTCTGTTCTATCTTTCTTAAAATTTTTGGCATTTCTTTATTAAAATAGATAGATGAAATTATTCTTTCTTTTACATCTAAACAGTCCGAATCCTTTTTTAAGTTTATTGTAAAATATTCAACTTTATTATTAAACAATAACTTATTTCTATTAAACCATCCTTTTTTGGTATATTCAACATTATCATAAATTACAAACTTATCCACTGAATTAATTAATTGAAAATACCCTAAATAAGGGAAAAAATATGGTTGCATTACAGCAAGTTTCATGTTGCTGCTTACAACTTTATAAATTCAACAATTTTTTCTACTGTTTTAATATCCAATTCAGGATAAATAGGTAAACAAATCACTTGTTCAGCAATTTTTTCGGCTACAGGCAAATTTTCAGGTTTTGCAGATGCTAATCCCCGATAAAGAGGAAATTCGCTTATTAATGGGTAAAAGTATCTTCGTCCGTATATATTATTTTCTTTTAGTTTAAAATATAGTTTATCCCGGCTTAAACCATATTTTTCTTTATCAACAAAAATTGGGAAAAAAGCATAATTGTGTTTTATATTTTCAATATTTTCTAAAAAACTAATTCCTTTTATATCTTTTAATAATTCACGGTAAGTGTCAGTAATTATTTTACGTTTTGCAATTTGATTATTAAAAGTTTTTAATTGCAATAAGCCATAGGCTGCTTGCAATTCGTTCATCCTGGCATTTATTCCATGAGTAACAACAGTAGTTTCATCGGTAAAACCGAAATTTTTTAAATAGTCGATACGTTTTTTTGTTTTTTCGTTGTGGCAAATAATTGCGCCACCCTCAATTGTATTAAATGTTTTAGTTGCATGAAAGCTAAGCACAGATAAATCGCCAAAATTTAATATAGAATTATTGTTTTTTTTAACCCCAAAAGCATGCGCAGCATCGTAAATTACTTTTAGTCTGAAAATATCTGCAATTTCTTGTATGCGTTCAACATTAGCCGGGTTTCCGTAAATATGTACCGGTACAATTGCAGTTGTTTTAGGTGTAATTGCTGCCTCAATTTTTTCAGGGTTGAGATTACAATCTTCTTTATTAATATCGACAAAAACAGGTTTTATATTATTCCAATGCAAAGCATGAGTTGTAGCAACAAAACTATAAGGTGTTGTAATAACTTCACCTGTAATACGTAAAACCTGCAAGGCTGAAATAAGAGCCATAGTGCCGTTGGCAAAAAGAGAAACATATTTTACACCAAGAAAACCAGCAAGTTGTTTTTCAAATTCCTGATGGAATTTACTGTTATTTGTTAACCATTTGCTTTGCCAAATTTCTTTTAACGATTCAACAAAATCGTCAAGGTCAGGGAGTGTTGGTTGGGTAACATATATTGGTTTGTCCAGTTTTTTCATTTAAAGTATTTGATTATTGGAATTTTATGATTTGAGAAGAACATTCCACAGCTTCGCCATCCTAGTCCCATAAGTTAATTTGTGTGCAAAATCAAAATATTTCCCATTAAGACAGGATAATGAGTAACAAATTTACTCATTGTTTTAAAACAAGCAAATATGCATTGATAATTACGACCAAATATACGAGATAATGGTTGCAAGAGAGTAATATAATATCAAGACTTTTCCATTAATTTAATTATTAGTACATTTGTAATTAAGGCAATAATTTCAAATGCAACCAATTTAGAATTCAGATAGTCTATTAACAAAATATCTATTAGGTATGAAAAAGGTGATAATTGCAATAATATTTATTGTCTTCCCAATATTAGTAAATTCACAACCTAATGGGGATGGCTCTTATACCAGTCCCTGGAGCGGGACTTTGGAAAGTCCTGCTACATGGAGCGGAACAAAATACATAAACGGGGATATAACGGTTGATAATGAAAAACTAACTATAAGTCCTGGTGCAACAATTATTTTTAAGGAGGCAGATGAAGCAGATATTATAATTAATGGAACCGGGTGGCTTTATGCAGTAGGTGAAAGTGGATCTTTAATTACTTTTACTGCTAATGATGACGATGATGGAACTTATGGAGAAACGGGCGAAAGATGGGGGCATATTGTGTTTGATAATCCCAGCAGTTCTAATTCATCTGAATTGGAATATTGCATTGTTGAATATGGGGATGTTAGCTCTGGTTCACACATAAACTCATATGGCGGAGGCATATATTCAAATATTTATAGTAATTTAACTATTACAAACTGTACTATCAGATATAATAAAGCAACCCATGGAGGAGGCATTATGGCTCTTAGTGGGGCAAGTCCGTACATTTCAAATTGCCTTATCTCAGAAAATACAGCTACAATTTCTGGTGGTGGCATCTATTTACATACAAATTGTACTTCCACTTTAACTAATTGTATCGTAAATAATAATTCGACAGGTTTTGGTGGTGGTGGTGGCATTTTTCTCGATGTTTGTAGTAATGTCAGAGGAATAAATAGTATTTTTACTAAAAATACCACAACAGCTTCAGACAGAGGTTACAATATTCAATATTATAACATAATTAATACCACTAACAGGCCTAGTTTTATTAATTGCATTGTATGGGACGCAGATAATTCAATAACCCATGTTACTTATGGTAAACAGTTCTCTGATTTTGTTAACTGTGCAATAAGAGATATATCCACCCCAGCTTCATCTTATACTAATTGTATAGACCTTTCAAGTACAAATGATCTGGGTGGTCCAAATTTCATTGATCCGGTTTTACCCATTGTTGACTGGTCAATTAAAGTCATTTCTCCCTGTCGAGATGCCGGGACAACTCCCGATCCTGCTGTTCCTTATGATTATGATGGAAATCCCCGAGTAGGGGTAGGGGCTTATGATATTGGAGCTTACGAAGTTCAATACAACAGGTGGAAAACGACAGCTACTGATGGTCATTGGACCACTGCCGGTAATTGGACTCAGGGAGTTCCTACTTTCTCTCAGAATGTTGTTATTCCAACTGGGGCAGATTCTTATCCTACCTTTTCTTCTACACAAAATTATACAATTGGCTCTAATTATGGTATGGTATTAGATCCAGGAGCGCAAGCCACATTTGGGACCCTGACCAACAATGGAGATATTAAACTCAGATCTGATGCCAATGGCATAGCATCACTTATGGTTAATACCTATACCGATTACGGAACGGAATGTATTGAACTTTATATAGAAGGTTATGGCAAACCCAAATATAAATGGCATTATATTTCACCACCTGTATCCTCCATCTTGACAAGCGTGTTCTCCGGAACAACCGATAA
>Ga0307991_1003068_pt1 | contig 10996 bp, 9 predicted proteins | sample EllFjometagen131_FD_203146 | JGI IMG/M metagenome (GOLD analysis project Ga0307991, IMG submission 203146) | Marine microbial communities from Ellis Fjord, Antarctic Ocean - #131 | ecosystem: Environmental > Aquatic > Marine > Unclassified | place: Southern Ocean | collected 2014-10-08 | reverse complement strand
TTATTGATTCACCCTTTACCAATATTTCTTTATCGTGATTAATCTTTAACTCTAGATTCGGTAAAACTTTCCCAACTGTGCCAAATTTATAATCGTTTTCTTTATTTACAGCAATAATTGGAGAAGTTTCTGTTAAACCATAGCCCTCTATTATTTTAACCCCTACATCTTCAAAAAATCTAGCTATTTTTTTATCTAAACTTGAACCTCCGGAAATTGCTAATCTCAAACGACCCCCAAAAATACTTCTAATCTTTTTAAAAACAATATTGTCTAAAACTTTAGACTGCCAATAAATTAATTTATCATATTTTTCATTATTCCTTTTAAAAGCATTAATCTTACTGACTACCTTTAAAGCATGATAAAAAAGATGGTGTTTTAATTTAGAACCTTCTCTTAATTTATCATGTATTTTATCAAAAATTCTCTCAAAAATCCTCGGAACCGCAACCATAATAGTTGGCTTGGCTTTTTTAATATCATCTACTAAAGTCTTGGGACTGCGACTATAATATATTGAAGCCCCTAATGTCAAAGGAACCATATTGCCGGCCATTCTTTCTAAAATATGTGACAATGGGCAAAAAGAAAAAAATCTATCACTAGGATATATTGGCACATACTGCAATACATTATCAATATTAACTAAAATATTTTTGTTATTCAGAACGGCTCCCTTTGGCATTCCAGTAGTTCCTGAAGTATAAATAATAGTTATTGTAGCTTCAGAATCAAGCATGGGTTGCACCTCAACATTATTATCAAAATTTTTAATAATGTCTGACCAATATTTTAATGCTAAATTACTCTTCACTTCGTTATCTAATAAAATTATACTTTGAAATTTGCTAATTAAATTATTATCAATGGTTATAAAATTTTTAAATAGCTTCTCATTAGAAATAAAAATTACCCTTGGATTGGTTTTCTCAATAATATGATTAATATACTTACGGCCATAGGTAGTATGAATTGGCACCAAAATTAAACCCAAATAATTACTGGCCAAATCTATTACTGGCCACTCCCATCTATTTTCACTCAAAACAACAACTCTGTCGCCTTTTTCTAATTTTAAACTTAAAAAATAATTAACAATTTGTAATATAAAATTATCTAATTCTTGATAATTTATCTTTCGATAACTTTCATCATGAATATATGCTAAAGCTATTTTTTCTTTATTTTTTGAAGCTATTTTCTGAAAACGACTATAAATTGTATCGTTATTTTCCATAATCAAAACAAGTACATAAATGAATTATATACTTAATTTTAACATAAAAATAAGGCTTTTCCAAAACAAAAAATCCCATTAAATAATGCGACCTATTATATTATGTTTACTCTAATTTATTATCTTTTCTTCTCAAAAAATTTGTTCTATTTTCTTTAAAAATGATTTATAACTTTTATCGTCAATAGCTGCCTTACTTAAAACATCTCTAACATATTCGGCTTTTGATTTTTTTATATTTAAAGCTTTCCAATTTAAATATCTTTCTATTCTGGGAGAAATCCTTAGAGTAAATTTAACATTAACTTTTTCTTTCATTAAAGAACCAGATTCTAATAATCCTAAGAAATCAAAGATTACTTTTTCAACTTCCTTTCCTGTTGATTTATAAAACTTAAGAAAAAAGTTTTTACCCAAATTATTATCTTTTCTAATATATGATAATTGTTCTGGTATTTGATGTCCTTTCTCCATTAAATATAAAACTGGTTTTTTATAAGCTAAAGCAGTAGCGATTATATAAACTGTATCAGAAGCAATATGAGTACCTTCTATAATAACCGCTTCAATTTGATCATAGGAAATGCTTTTTCTAGCTTCATTCTCTCCTTTTAACATCTTTTTCTCAACATTAGAAACTAAACTAACTCCATTTTTAACTAAAAATCTGTGAATAGAAATATATTTTTTTTCCCACTCTTTATCATTCATTTTTTCTAAATTAGCACAATAGTATATTTTCACCCCGTTAGATAGTTAATGTTTAAATAATAGTAAAATAACACCTTTTATTCTCATTATTGATTAAAATATAACAAATTTACTTCCAACTTATCTAACGGGGTGAATCCCATTAAATAAGTTCAATAAATTTATCTAAAATCTTTCAAATAATTCTTAATTCTAATTTTAATATATCTCTTTCCCCACGATGTCTTTAAATACTTTTCTCTATGAATAGCATCTTCTCTGTTTCTACAAGCTTCATAATAAGCCAACTCCAAAGGTCCTCTATTCTTAGTTGATTTAACTTTTCCCTTTTGATACTCCATTAGTCTTTTATTTAAATTTGCCGAATACCCTGTATAAAATTGAAAATCCTTAAAACTTAGCAAAATATAAACATAATATATTATTTTCTTTTCCATGGTTTATACTTTATTACTAACAATCTAACTAGCTAAAGAAGCTAATTAAGCTAAAGATCTAAAAATTCTCCTTGAATATCTTTCTTTAAAAGCTTTCTAATCTTTTTTTCATCCTTTGTTTGCCCTAAAATCCAAGATAATTTAGTAGTTAAACACTCTGGGCTAATTCTACTAATAGTTAAAATAGTATTTTTAAAAAAATCTTTCCCAAAACCAATTTGGTTATAAAAAATAACTAATTTTTTATTCTTTTGAGCTAAGCTAAAAACTTTTACTAATTTTTCTCTTTCTATTATCTGATTCGGTAAGGCATTAAAAACTATGATTTTTAAATTACTATTTTTATCTAATATTGTCTCTAGTAATTTAATTTCTGGGACAATATTAAAAAATAGAAAGTCATAATTAAAATTATAATAGTATTTAGTTTTCCCCTGACTTTTAATTCTAGATTTAATTGACAATCCGAAATCAATTTTAGCTGAATAATCTTTATCTATAGATTTAAATATGTTTAAATCATGCAGTTTAGTTCTGACTATTTTAGGAGGCGAAATAACTCTATTACCATAAATAACGCTAACTTCATTTAAATCACTATTTATTACTTGAAAGGCATTTATCAAATTAGCTTTGAATGATAAATCTGGTAAAAATTCATTATCTCGCTCAATTACATTTGAGCCAGTAATCACTATCGGTTTGCTAGGATTTTGGATCTGCCAAAATAATTGGTTTGATAACAAAGGAATAGTATCTGTGTTATTTAATATAACTATGCCATCAACCTTGTTTATATTATCTTCTATAGAATGAATTAATTTTTCTATATTATTTTTATCTAAAATTTTATTACTTTTATCAATAAATAATGTTTTAATCTCAGCCATTAGAGAAATCTCTGGAACAGATTTCATCCAATTCTCAATATCAGAATTTTTTTTTACAGAAATAAAACTCCCTTTCTTGTTAGAAAGTTGATTTCCTCCATAAAAAATTAATAAAATTTTATTCATCTAATTTTCTTCTTTTTTAAATAATAAATAACCTACCGATAAATTCATTAAAATTGTAAAAACTGGACCAATCCAATATAAATAATGTTTACCAATATAAGGAAAATACCAAGCGAACAATACACTAAATATAAATGGGAAGAAGGTGCAAATAATAACAAACATTAATCTTGTTTTATTAATTCCACTTGATATAAAATATTTTTTAAATAGTAAATAATACGAATAAAATAAAAAAAATAAAAAATATAACCCATAAATCAAATTTAAAGTTTTGTTTTCTAATTGATATAAATTTCCATTATAATAATACACATCAAATATAAATTTACTAGACAAGACCATACCAATCATTATTAAAGTTAATGATATAAAAAAATATCTCAAAAAATTAGAGATCCTTTTTACTCTATAAGGAAATTCATAACTAAAAAATAAAAATAAAAAAACCGAGATACTCGTAAAAACATAGATAAACCTATCAATCCATATATAATAATAACTATTTGTTATAGTTTGAATCAATGCAGAAACTAAACTCCATAATCCAGCACTAAAACACATTAATGAAAAATATAATTTAGATTTATCCTTATTTTTATTCTTTAATAGGATAATTATACCTAAACTTAAATTAAGCAGAGCGACAAGCATTAGAATACTAAATTTTATCCACATATATTTTATCTCCATACCTATCTATTAAATAAGTATTTTTATTAATATTAATATTTATAATATCGTCCACAATCAAAAATGATGATTATGGAGATAAAACAAATAACAAACTTCAAAAATCAAATAACAGATAAATATCAAGTTCTAAATAACAAATAGAATACAAATCACAATCAATCTTTTCTTTTTTCTATATTAATAATTATCTGAGAAAATATTTTCTTTAACTCAATCGCTTCGTTATAGAGTAAATCTAACTCTTTTTCATAAATATCATCATTAACACCAATAATTAATCTTATCCAGTAAGCAGATTCTTTAGCCTCTTTTCTAGAAATTTTAATCCTCATTAATAGGTCTTTTTTGCTTAAAGCTTCATTAGCTTCAATATAATTAGCACCCACAGAACCAGAAGATCTAATTAATTGTTTACTATATTCTATATTACTGGTATTAACAGATAACTTTTTAAGAAATATTGAAACTGCCTTAGCAAAATTAAAAGTTCTTTCTTCTAAATCGAAGTTATTAAATCGCTTTTCTTCCATTAAAATTTGATTATTGATTATTATCTGAAATTTGGAATTTATTACTTGAAATTTATAATAAGAGACGCCTCTTATTATTTCGACGGCTTATATTCATAACTTACTCCTCTATTAAAATATTGTCAACCCTGTTAAATGACTGATAAGATTTAACAGGGTCAATACATTTTGAAACAAAAAACCGTCCCCCACTTTTTATAAAAAGTGGGGGACGGTTTTATAAATATAATCTAATATTATTTTTTCTTCTCTCCTTCGTTAGTTTTTTCTAAATCGCCTTCTGCTTTCTTCTCAGAAGCTTCACCTTCTTCACCTTCTACTGGTTCTACTCCTTCTTCACCTTCTTCACCTTCTACTGGTTCTTCTTCAACCTTTTCTATGACCTCTTCAGCTCTCATTGGTTTTACAGCTACAATAATTTGATCTTTAGATGTTAAAAAATTTACACCTTCACTGACTTTTAAATCAGATACATATATAGAATCATTTATATTCTCTAATACTGATAAATCAACCTTTATCTCCGAAATAAGATCTGTATAAAGACATTCTGCTAATACACTATTGATATTTGTAACTAAAATACCACCTTCTTTAACTGCTTTTGACTCGCCTACAAAATTAATAGGTACTTCAACACTAAATTTCTTTTTCTTATCAAAATGATAAAAATCCACATGAACAACTTTATTATTAATAGGATTTCTTTGAACTTTATGAATCAAAACTTGCATTGTTTTATCACCAACACTTAAATTAACTACTGTTGATTCTCCAGCCGCAGATAAAACTTTCAAAAATTCTTGATAGTCAACCTTCAGGTTAAGATTCTCAAAATCCGGTCCATAGACAATAATAGGCAAAATATTATCCTTAAGCATTCTTTTTGGATTTCCACCTTTCATCTCTACTCTTGGTTCAGCTTTTAAAATTATTTCTGTCATATATTTAGCTTATAGCTACTAGCTTAGAGGCTATTAGCTTTTTTATTAATTATTTTACAATAAGTCTATTCTAAAGGAATAATCGACCAATGTCAACCCTGTTAAATAAGATTTAGGTAAAAAACTTATGCTTTTGACAACTTTGTCCCTTAATAATATACTCGTTTATCTTAAAATATATTTAAATCTTAACCTTAAATTTCTATAAAAATTCAAGGTTATTTAACGGGGTCAATAGTCTTAATCTCTAATTATAAATCATTTTTAGCAATTGCTTTACGGATATTTCTCATTAAATCTAAATAAAACTCAATATTATTTAAAGTAGCCAGTTTCAGAGCCAAAGGATCTCGGACCTTAAATAAATGATGCAAATAAGCTTTAGTATATTTCTTTAAATCTTCTAGTTCAGAATCTTTATTTATTAATGAAAAATCATTAGCAAATTTAGCATTCATAATATTAATGGTCTTATAAAACTTATTCCTAAGAGATTTATTATTCTTAATATACAATCTGCCATGTCTAGCTTCTCTGGTAGGAATAACACAGTCAAACATATCAACTCCCCTTTTCACACCTTCTATAATATTCTCTGGATATCCAACACCCATTAAATATCTTGGTTTATTCTCGGGCATGCTAGAACTCATATAATCTAACACTTTATACATATCCTCATTACTTTCGCCGACAGCTAAGCCTCCAATAGCATAACCATCAAATCCTATTTTTTCTAAATCATTTAAACTTTTTAAACGCAATTTTTTATTTAAACCACCCTGAACAATTCCAAATAATAAGTTTTTATTTTTAGGATTCAGCTTCTTCTTGGCAACTTTACACTTTTTAGCCCAACTAGTAGTTAATTTTAAAGCCTCTAATATCTTCTTGTCCTTTGATTTTGAATCTGAACAAACATCTAATACCATCTGAATATCTGAATCCAAAACAGATTGAATTTTCATTACCTTCTCTGGAGTAAATAAATGCCAAGAACCGTCATAGGTGGATTGAAATTTAACACCATTTGTTAATAATTTACGAATCTTTGATAAAGAAAAAACCTGAAAACCACCTGAATCAGTTAAAATAGGAAACTTATTATTCATAAATTTAGAAATCCCACCAGCTTTTTTAATAATCTTTAATCCTGGTCGAAGATATAAATGATAAGTATTTCCTAATATAATTTGAGGATTCAAATTTTCTATATCTTGATAACTCAAAGACTTTATCACTCCTCTAGTAGCAATGGGCATAAAAAAAGGCGTTTTAAGATTTCCTGATTTAGTCTTTAAAACACCTAAACGAGCTTTGGATTTTTTTCCACCAGAGGCGGATCCGCCTTTAGCGGAAGATTCTTTTAATACCTTAAACATAAAATATAAAATTGATAATTTCTAATCTACTCACCTAGAATAGAATTGATAACTTTTTCATTTCCAACTGCTTTTTCATCTCCGTCTAACCTAGTAGTCAAATAATTACTATTTAAATTAATCTTTCCATTGGAATAAGTATCTTCTGCTATTAATGTTATAGTATTATTTAAAGTAACTATTTTATCAATCTGACTTACATCCGGAGTTATTAATATATTAAATTTAGCCATATTATCTTTCGCTTTTTCTAAATCATTAATTTTCCAAACCACTTGTCTGGTAGTATCATTAAAAATTAAATCTTGATCCTCAGTTACAACTCCCTGTCCCCATTCAACTCCGGGAGGTAAAGTTGTTTTTACAAGTACATTTTTTAAATTAGCAGTTGCAGAATTCAACTTCCAAATTATCTGATAACTTGTTGTTTCTCCAACAACAGGAGGTAAAGGTCCTGAGCCAACAGCAGTACCAGATTCATTATAATATCTTGCCAAAGTTAAAAAATCAACAGGAGTATTCATTTTATTAACAATAACATTAGAATTTATCAATTCGCTCTCCTCTCCTTCTATCGCTTTAAAACTATCTGAATTTAAAATTATTTCTGAAGCAATAGAAAAGTTCTGAGCAGATAAAAATTCTTCGTTAAAATCAAGAACTTTAATTTTAAAACTAATTCTGCCTTCTTGTCCTATATCTAATTTTGCCAGAGAAGGAATAAGGGTTTTATCCCAAGTAATAAAATTTGAACCTTCATCAATTAAACCACTAAAATTATCATCTAAAGTTTCCCAATTAAGATAATCAGAACTCAACATGGCTGTAATAGAAACATTTTCTAATTCTTTGTCACTTGTATTTTTATAATTGATAACATATTCTAATTCGCTACCCCAATCAATTGCTGAATCTTTATTATCACCATTCACAGAAACTTTTAAAGTAGCTGCCAATTCAGATAAAGCAATATCTTTTTCAATTTCTAAATATGGATACCAATCAGAGCTTGATTCTCCAACCAAAGGAATTTCTAATAAAGAAGATTTAATTTCCAAAATAGCTTTTACTGTCGAAGAGCCTGTATTTTCTAAATCAAAAAAGCCAGTTATTGTTACCTCGTTTTCTTCGTTCTTCATCATTTCATCAATTTTCCAAGTGTCTTCTGTTAATAATTGAGCGTCTCCTCCTGTCTCAATAATAGTAAAATTCTCTGGATAATCTACTCTTAATCTAAAATTGTCCACTGGTAGTTCAGATATATTTTTATAAAATATATTATAAGTAACTCTATTGTTATTACCTATTTCAGTTGGCGCCTCTACTCTAAGCTCCATTAATGATTTTTCAATTTTAAAAACTTTAACTACCTTTGATTCAAAAGAAGAACTAAAATTAGAAGGTTCATATGATAAAATTGGTTCTAAAACAATTTCTTCTTCAAGTCCCCCAATAATTTGACCCACTAATTTTACTTCCCCAGATTCCCCAGCTTTAAGATCCTCAAGTTGCCAAACATTAGAAGATAAAGTAGTAGCATAAGGCTCAGAAGAAACATAGTAAAAACCTTCTGGATAATTTATTCTTAACTCTAAATTTTTTACTTTAACATTTTCTTTATTTTTATACTTTATTATCAATTCAACTTTTTCTCCAGAAACTAAACTCTCGTCTCCTTTAATCTCTAAACTCACTCCCTCACCATTTAACTCTTTAGTACCAAAATAATACCAGCCTGCTATACTAGTAACTGCGAGTAAAAATAACAAACTAATGACAATTGGTAAGGTCTTTTTTTTAACTGAAGGTCTTTTGTCAAAAGAATCTCCCTCTAAATTTTTATCTCTTTTCCAAATATCATCAATTCCTTCGGAAGAATTAACTGTGTCAAAATCTCTTGATCTAATACTTTTTATCTTTTTTTTACTTAATATTCTTGGCCTAATACCTACACTTAATCTTTTATCATGAGATCTTTTTTTCTTTTCACCTTTAACTTTTTTTACAGTAACACCAAAACTAAGATTAGGCTTGGGATCTAATTCATCTTTTTTTGATTTTGAACTAAAAATTTTCTTTTTTGTTTTCTTTACTTTAGACAAGTCTAAAATATTATCTTTGTTTTTCATTTTTTATAGTATATTAACCCTATTAAATAAGATTTAGGTTTATTGTTAAAATAATTCTATCATCATAATATTTTTTAAATCTTAATTTTAAATTGCTGATAGACCCTATATAAATTTTTACTTTTTCTAATTGTAAAATATAAATAATATATTTTCTTAAAATTTAAAATTATTTAACAGGGTTAAAAACTATTTAATTTTTTTTCTAAAATATTTTGAAAATAGTTAAGAAACCACTTTCTTAAAATAAGAAAGTCGTCCTCTCTTACTCTTAATTTTAACATTAAATCCCTATTTTTTGAATAGTCATTTTTAAACATCAAATCTAAAAAATTAACTAATATTTTTGATTTAATATTAAATTTTGAAACTTGAAAACCAAGTATTTTAAAAAGTTGAGAGAAATATGCTAGCTGCAAAATTCTTTTTTTCTCTATATTCAAGGCTTCATTACTCAAATCTTCCAAAAAGGCTAAGGTTGTTTGATAAATTATCTGTTCTTCTAAATTATCTTTAAGAGCACTCAGTAAAATCTCTACTAATTGATTAAATAATAAAAAAATCTCATGATCATTTACGATCTGAGAATGGGTCTGTAAAACTTTAACCTGAGCTATTCTACTTATTCCTGATTTTCCACCAGCTAACATCAAAACAACTTGATTAGAAGGTAATAAAAACCCAGATAATTTACTTTTTGTCTTTTTAACAGATTTGGCAACAGCTCTAATTAAACCATTTTCTAAAGTTAAAATAGAATACAATCTATCTGCATCTTTAAAATCTTGAGCACGAAGAATTATGCCATGATTAATATATTCCATATTAAGAAACTAAACTAATTTCAACTTTGAATTCATTAATTTCTACCTCTTTAGTTATTAAACTGTCCTTAACTTTATCTTCTATAATATCCTTTGCTAAAGTATTTTTCTGCAAAAATTCTTTATTTTCTAAAATCAATTTAGCTAAATCTTTACTTTGAAAATAAACTTTTACTTTATCATTAATGCTTAGCTTAGCCTTCTTACGTAATGAATTAATTTGTCTAACAAGTTCTCGAACATTACCCTCATCTTTTAACCTGGGAGTGAGTTTAGTGTCTAAATTAACTTCATTTTCAGCTACATCTTTAGAAAATTCTACCATTTTTACATTAATTTCTTCGGCAATAACTTGTTCAAATTTTTTGTTCAAAGCTTCTTTATCAAAATGATACTTTATAGAAGCTAATGGCTGTCTAACTTTCATTCCAGCTTGATCTCTTAGGTTATGAGACTTTTCTACTACTTTCCGAGCAGTCTCCATATCTACCAATAATTCATCATCTTCTTTGCTTAATTCCTCTATTTCTGGCCAAGAATCTAGATGAACTGATTCTTTTTCACCCTTCATTTGTTTGTATAGATCCTCTGCTAAAAATGGCATAAAAGGAGCAATTAATTTACTAAATTCTAAAATAACATAGTGTAAAGTTTTTCTTCCCAGAGCATCATCTTCTTTAAATCTGTCTCGTGAACGTCTCAAATACCAAGTAGATAATTCTAGAATAAACTCTCCAATTGGATCCATAGATTTCTTAACCTCATACTTTTCTAAATTATCAGTGACATTCTTTTTTAATTCTTTTAATTTAGCTAAAATCCATTTATCTAGTAAATATTCTGGTTCTACAAAATTAATATCATCTTCCTGGGCATACATTTTATAGAAAGAAATCACATTCATCAGAGTAGAGACATATCGATAATGAACACTTGATAAATCTTTTTCAGAAAAACAAAGATCACCAGCTTTAACAATTGGAGAAGAAAGTAAATAATATCTTAGAGTATCTGCTGAATATTTATGAACCATATCCAAAGGATCAGGATAATTTCTCAATCTCTTAGACATTTTCTTACCATCTTC
>Ga0307991_1003064_pt1 | contig 11010 bp, 8 predicted proteins | sample EllFjometagen131_FD_203146 | JGI IMG/M metagenome (GOLD analysis project Ga0307991, IMG submission 203146) | Marine microbial communities from Ellis Fjord, Antarctic Ocean - #131 | ecosystem: Environmental > Aquatic > Marine > Unclassified | place: Southern Ocean | collected 2014-10-08 | reverse complement strand
ACACCAATGATTGCAGCGCCTATAAAACCAATGAGGGTACCTATTGAGATAGACACGAGGTTTGGATTATAATAATATGTAAAGGGCATTATTGCCATTAATAAAGTGCCAAAAACAAGCATTGGGAATTTTCCATATTCTTTTGCATTCTTTCTTGCAATAAATGGCGCAAAGAATGAGGTCATTATAGCAATGAGAAAAATCACAGCAACATTTGTAAATCCCTTAAAATAACCATATTTGAATGTTTCATATATATAGATTCCATAATAAGAGTTTCCCAAGGTCTGCACAAATCCTGTTATTATGCTTGCAACAAACAATATGAGTATAACTTTGTTTTTGACAAATACAGAAAGATTTTCTTTTATATTATTGAATTGTATTTTCAGTTGGGTTAATGGAGCTTTTTTTTCAATAATTTTAATTTGCTTTTCTTTTATGAAAGACAGAACATATCCTGATATGATTGATGAGATTGCAGCAATCTCAAATGCAATAAGATAGCCAAAAACCCTGAATTTAAAGCCAAACAATAAAATTGGTGTTCCTATTGCAGGAAATTTATCCATCAAAAAACCAGCTAATAAAATACTTACTCCTGTTATTACCAAGCCATACTGTGTTATATTTCTTAGCAGCCTGCTTCTCTCTTTTTTGAGTGTATCCCTAAAAAGTCTCTGGTAGAGTTCTCCATATGAAACAGCGCCTATACTGCCAATAAGAAGCGCAGCTGCAAACAATGGTACTGAGTGAAGAAACCTTGCCATGGCCATGAATATAAATGAAAAGCCAAAGATCACCCCGGTTGTTCCGATAAATCTTTTACTTATTTGCCTTACTTTTGAATATTCATCCAGAAAAGATGCAATAATAATATTTAAAATTACTCTTAGCCCATTGATTATACCTATTATAAAATAAGATGCTCCTGTCTGGGAAAATAATATATTTATGAACTGCTGGGAGCTAAATCCATAGCTGATTCTGTCAAAAAACTCCTTGAAGAAAAATTTTTTGATTTTTTCTGACTCAATATTCCTTTTATTAGCCTGTGTTTCCTTAGAATAAGTACTGATTGCCTTTTCAATATCAGAACTGATATAGCTTCTTTCTGTTAATTCCAGCCCTGTTTTTTTTAGTTGGCTGTTTGCACTACCCTCTTTTTTTGTTTCTTTGCTAATTTTACCCATTAACAGAACAGCTTTCTTTTATGTATTTAAAGATTTCGTTTTAAAACATTTTATTCCACTAGTCTGTGGCTAGTGAGTTATAATGGAATAAAATGTGCTCAAGAGCGAGGGGGTTGAGCCAATAGGGCAAGCATGCTACCAGTCTGTGACTGGCAATATCTTCGAGCTTTTGACATAAACTACGATTGAAGTCAGAAGTAGTTTTATTGTTATAATAAAAATGGGCTCGGAGGGCCTTTCAAAGCACTTGCGAGCGAAGCGAGCTAAGGGGATTTGGCTTTTAAGCCAAATCTTCTATGCGTGCCAGCTTAGCAAGAAGCTGTTCGAACCCCCGACCTATCGGTTAAGAGCCGATTGCTACTATTGCCCAAAATATGCCTTAAAAGCATGTTTTCCAGGCTGAGCTACGAGCCCATTACAAACACTTTAGAGGAAATATCAAATTATTTAAAAGTTTTTGCTTTAGAAATTACATCATTTTAAGATTGCCTGTTACATTATCTATTTTTTCTTCTTCGTCAGGCCCTATTGCAAGGCAGGTTTTTGTTCCTGGCTTGATAGCTGTTCTTCCAGCATCTGTTATTAATGCAGATTTTATTCCATTATCTTTTGCGATCTCTTTGTATTTGAAAAGCTCTTCTTTGTTTTTCACTTTAAGTACAACTTTTTTCATTCCAAGCATGCGCCACTTATTAACAATTTCCTTGCCTGATCTAAATATAGCTTCGACAGAGGCATGAGCTACCTGTGCAGCCATCTTTCCTTTATCAAGTTTAAGGTCATCCCTCACTAAAATAACCTGTTTGTATTCCATAATTTTAAAATTACTATTTATTGTTTTTATAGTTTTGCATTTTAATAATTATTAAATTAAATAAAATCTGTTAAAACATTTTATTAAAATAATAAAACCATTCTTTTGTAGCAAATTATTTATGCTATTTTGTAGTCGTGAAAAAGGTCTTTTAAAACATCAAAACCTTTAAATACTAACTAAATTTAATTTAGTATATGGCTATTGACTTAACTGATGGAGAGTTGTTAAACAGATTCGAAAAAGAAGTGAATGTAGTAAGGACAAGAGCTGATGAATTAGTGAAATTAGTTAAGCAAAGAGGAGAATTGTCATTTGATGATGCTACAAAACAACTAAATGTCTCATCATCAACAATAGAGGCGTGGGCCAACTTTCTTGAAGAGGAAAACATTCTTTCTATCAAATATAATTTTACAACACCTTTCCTTACGATTTTTCAGGAAAAAATAAAAAAGGAGCAAAAAAAAGAAAAAACAGCAGAAGAAACTGTTGAAGAAAAAGAAGCTGAAAAAATCAAGCCAATTAAAAAAGAAGGGCTATCAGATATGCAGATGATGCTTGCTGAGGCATACAGCTACCTAAAGAAAAAGGATTTTGAAAAGGCAAAGGAAGTATATGCAAAAATTAAGGCGAAATATGACGGCCTTCCAACTGAATTTCTTGAAAAAAAGAATGAACTTAATACAAATCTAATAAGGTTAAGCAAAGATTTGGGATTAAACCTTAGTAAGGCATCAAGAAATGAAATGGAAAATAAATCCGATCATATACAAAAGTTATTGAATATTCTTAATCAAAAAATAAAAAAAAAGGAAATATTAGATGCAATAAAAATTTATGGCCAGATAAAAACAACGTATAATAATCTGCCTGATGGATTTCTTGAGCAAAAGCTTGTCTTACAGAATAAAATAATAAATCTTTATGAGATTCTTATCACAATCAGGGAAGAGCAGGACATGGGAGATATATCTGTAAAAAGATCTGAAATAATTAATCTTCTGGAAGAGATGAATCAGGCTATTACTGAAAAAAATACACCCCTTGCAATGAAATTATACAAAAAGATAAGGGTCCTTTATAACAGCCTGCCAGCTGGTTTTCTACAGGAAAAAGCAGAACTTCAATCAAGGATACTTAGGCTGTATGAAAAACTTTTGTCAGACTATAAGAAAATTACTGTTGAGGACATGGAAAATAAGACAGTAAAAATAGAGGAATTATCAAAGGTAATGAATAACCACCTAATGAAAGGAGACATAGTTTCTGCCAGAAAAACATATGCTCAGATTAAAGATGTATTTTATACCCTCCCAGAAGGATTTTTAAAACAAAAGACAGAACTGCAAAGAGTTTTATTGAGTTTATATGAAAAGTTAGCATCACAACTTGACAAAAATTCTTTTGAGGATTTCAATACAAAATATGAAAAAATAAATAATATGCTTGAAGATGCATTTAACTGTGTACAAGCTAAGAGATTTGATTCAGCTAATGAACTTTATAGGCAGATAATGGAAATATATAACTCTATGCCTTCTGGATTCTTGCAAAAAAAGACAGCTCTTAGAACGAGAATTCTGGCTTTCTACAAAGATATATCAGGTCATGAAGAATTAGGAAAGCATCTAATTGAGGTTCCTGAAATTAAAGAATCCTTAGAAGATAAAAAATTGATGGAAGTTCCACTACTACAAACAAAACAATTTACCCCAGAAAAGACTATTGAAACAAAAAAACCTCTTTTAAAAAGTTATAAGAAAGTTATTCCAAAATTTCAAATTAAAAAACCAATGCCTCTTCCAAAACCTAAAGCAAATGAGGAAACTATCAGGTCTAAAACCTTGGCTCTTTCAACTCCTCCAATGCCGCCACGATCCCGAGATGGAAAAAAGCCACTTAAGTCAATTCAAAAACCAATTATTAGTAAGCCTGCTAAAGAACCAAAACAACCATGGCTTAATGTATTTAAGAAAGATAAAGGGATTCAAATAAAACCTCCGACACCACCAGAGCTTGCTGCTAAAAAATAATTTAATCAAACTGAACTCAAATTAAAAATAAAAAAAAGGTGTAAAATTGGATAAAAAACAAGAAACAATAAAAATTGATTCCTACAAACTAAATGTTAATAATATTGTAGTTAATGTAGATATTACATTGGGTAGGAATGACTTTGTTCCATTGTATAACATATCTATTCTGAATATTAGCAAGATAACAGATATTATCCTGCACAAAATAAGGGAAGAATTTGTATCAAAGATTAATGTAGGGGATATAAGGATAAAGGATTCAAGCAGCCAAAACGCTATTAAGGATAAATTTCAGAAAGAAATCCTTGTTTTAATAAAAAAATATTTTCCTGATATTGACAAGAAGACATCTAACCTGCTTGTAAACTATTTAATACAGGAGAATATAGGTCTTGGGAATGTTGAAATATTACTGAAAGACAAAAATCTAGAGGATATAGTAATAAACAATGCTCGTGAACCTGTTTGGGTTTATCACCGCAAGCATGGATGGCTCAAAACAAACGTAAAGATACCCTCTGAGTCAAAGATAAGGCACTATTCAACAATGATTGGAAGGGATGTTGGGAAGGAAATAACCTTATTAAAGCCATTGATGGATGCCAGCCTGCCAAGTGGGGACAGGGTTAATGCTACACTAAGCCCAATTTCAACTATTGGCAATACTATATCAATAAGAAAGTTTGCTGAAAAGCCCTGGACAATAACTGATTTTATAAGGGAAAAAACCTTATCATATTATGCAGCGGCATTGATATGGCTTGCAGTCCAGAATGAGCTTTCCATATTAATTACAGGTGGAACAGGCTCTGGAAAGACTTCCATGCTTAATGTTATCTCTAACTTTTTTCCGCCAAACCAGAGGATAATTTCTATTGAAGATACAAGAGAGCTGACCCTTCCTGATTCCCTTCATTGGGTTCCTATGGAAACAAGATTGCCAAATCCAGAGGGCAAGGGCGAGGTTACTATGCTTGATCTTGTTGTAAATTCTCTTAGAATGAGACCTGACAGGATAATTGTCGGTGAAATAAGAAGAAAAAGAGAGGCAGAGGTACTGTTTGAGGCAATGCATACAGGGCATTCTGTTTATGCTACACTGCATGCAAATAATGCAAGAGAAACTGTTGTAAGGATGACAAATCCACCAATAGAGGTTCCTAAGCTTATGCTTTCTGCTGTCTCATTAATAGTTGTGCAGCATCGTGATAGAAGAACTGGAAGAAGAAGGACATTGCAGATTGCAGAGGTATTGCCCGAGGGTGATCCAAATGTTTTATTGCAATTGGATGCACAGAAAGACAAGTTAAACCAAATAAACGAATCTCAGGTTCTTATGGAAACAATAAACCTTTACACAGGGCTTACACCTGATGAAATAAGGAAAGATATAAATGAAAAAATAAACATATTAAAATGGCTTGTTAAGAATAATATTACAAATATACATCAGATAGGATTAATATTTGCTAAGTATTACATTAAAAAACTAAGGCATAAAAAGGCATAAATAAAGGTGATATGAATTATTGATTTAGTTAATATTTTTGTTAGGAAATTTCCTAAATTAAAGGAAGATATGATAGTTGCCCATATGAGAGAAACCCCTAAACAGCTTGTAAAGAAAGCAATACTTTTTTCTTTTTCAGCTGCAATAGCTGTAACATTTTTCACTTTTGTAGTACTTGAAAAGCAGGTGAGTTCCCTATCAATACTTCCATTACTATTTATCCTCATTTTGGTATTTGTATTTTTATTTATGCTTCAGACACCAAAAGTTTACATAAGAAGGAGGGAAAGGGAGATAAATAAGGAAGTTCTGTTTGCAGGAAGGTACCTTCTTGTCAAGCTTGAATCAGGAACACCTTTGTTTAATGCACTTATTGACGCATCAAAGAGCTATGGTATTTCAGGCAAATACTTTAAGGAAATAGTTGATGACATAAATACAGGAACACCAATAGAAGAGGCACTTGAAAATGCAAGAAAATACAATGCATCAAAAAATTTCAGGCTTATACTGTGGCAGATAATAACATCATTGAAAACAGGGGCAGAGGTAGCAGGCTCCTTGAGAAAGACCTTGAGCCAGATAACACAGGAAGAAATAATAGAAATAAAAGAATATGGAAAAAAGCTGAATTCATTGGTTATGTTTTACATGATAGTTGCATGTGTAATGCCTTCATTAGGAATAACCATGATTGTAATTGTTTCCAGTTTTATGGATCTTGAGATTGGTATGAGCCATCTTTTTACAGTTTTGTTCTTTTTAGCTATTATACAGTTTTTATTTATATCATTAATTAAATCAGCAAGGCCAATGGTGAACCTATGAAACTAATCTTTTTAGAGGAATTTGGAAAAGCAATCATTCCGGAAAAGATTAGGCCGAGGATTAGAAATTATTTTCTTAATGTGGGTATAACAGAGGTTCCATATAGACTGTTTGGTGCGCTTTTTTATGGATTTATAGCATTGACAATTCTGTTATTTTTCTTTTATGCTTACCCGCCTCTTATTGAGTCATTCTCTGGATTAAAACTTTTTATTCTTGCATTTGTTTCAGGTCTTGCTATAGCCTCAGCTATTGCTATCCTTACATTTGCTATAATATATTTCTATTTAGATTTAAGAATTTTTAACAGGACAAGGCAAATGGAAGAAATGCTGCCGGATTTCTTGAAGTTTGTTTCAGAAAACCTTAAAGGGGGAATGTCTTTTGAAAAGGCATTATGGTCTGCTATAAAGCCGGAGTTTGGAATACTTGCCACTGAAGTGAGGCTTGCTGCAAAAAAAGTCATGACAGGACAGGATGTTGATGAGGCAATATCAGAATTCACAGACAAATATGATTCTCCAATGCTGAGGAGGTCATTCAACCTTATTATAGAGGGACTTAAGGGTGGAGGACAGATAGCAGAGCTTATTGACAGGGTTATTGAGAATATTAGTGAGACAAGGATGCTGAAAAAAGAGATGGCTGCCACAAACATGACTTATGTTATATTCATTACATTTGTTGTGATAGTAATTGCACCTGGATTGTTTGCACTTTCATACCAGCTGCTTATTATCTTAGGGAGTTTTATCTCAAAAATTGGAGCTACGCAAATAAGCGGCGGAATGAATCTTCCATTAACTATCTCAAGCATATCAATAAACCAGTCAGACTTTGTGGTTTTTTCAAGATATGCCCTTGTTATAATATCTGTTTTTTCATCTATGATAGTTTCAATGATAAGGAGAGGAAGCATCAAGGCAGGAGTTGCATATATTCCTATATTTATTGCATCATCACTTTTGCTGCACTTTTTGTTTATGATTGTGTTGACAAAGATATTTAGCGGTTTAATAACAATTTAATTATGCAAAAAAACGAAAAGTTTATATAAAAGCAATAATACAATCTAATATAAGTTTGTTTTTATTAATAAAAAAGGAGGAGATAAAATGGTTATGAAAAAAAAGGCACAGGCTGCCATGGAATTCTTAATGACCTATGGATGGGCAATCCTAGTTGTTTTGGTTGTTATTGGTGCATTAGCATATTTTGGAGTTTTAAACCCGCAGAACCTCTTACCAGAGAAATGCACTCTCCCAATGGGTTTATACTGTAAGGACCATATTATAAAAGGAACTACTGCCACAATAGATCCTAACACAATAAGTTTTAGGCTAGAGAATGGAAAGGGAGAAGGAATAATAATTAGAGACATAAATGTTTCAGGTGATGTATTGACTGATTGTGATGAGAAATTAAGTACATCAGTAGATTGTACTAGCCAAACAAGCGGTGGTCAATGTGTTTATAATGGTATAGATGGTTGGCATCTTGCAAATGGTGATAGTGGCACTGTAACAATAAGATGTACTGGTACTGGTGGTATACCAGAATTTAGTGGTAAGACAAAAGGGGATATAACACTTACTTACTGCAGTGACACCCCAGGCGGTGATAATCCTACAGATAGAAACATCAACTGTGGTAAGTTTACCCACACAATGGAAGGGGAATTAATGGCAAGGGTTGAGTAATTCCCTTAATCTTTTAATTTAATTCTTTTATTTATTTTATTTTTCTTAATTTATTAATTTGATTATTTTTTATTTATCATATTATTTTAGTTAAAATTACTTTTGAGTAGGCACAAAGATTTTATATACTTTAAAATATTTTTTGTTAAACATGAATAAAGCACAGGCATCAATGGAATACCTGCTTGTAACAGGGCTGATAATGCTTGTAATTGTGCCTAGCATATATATTTTTTACAGTTATTCGCACAAGTCAAATGAAGAAATAGCCCAAAGCCAGGTTAACAGGTTTGGAACACAAATAATTGATGCTGCAGAGGAGATTTATTATCTTGGAGGACCTTCAAAAACAACCCTTGATTTAACAATGCCTAAGGGTGTTAAGGGAATGGAGATATGGCGCAATCAGGAATTAGTGTTTTTTTTAAATGACGGCTCAGAGATTTCGTTTAAGTCAATGGTTAACATAACTTCAAACATAGCATGTACTGGACGCTGTTATTATACTTTTACTGATAGGTTTTATTCTCAGGGGATAAAACATGTAGTAGTTATTGCAAAAGGAGACCATGTATTGATAACCTTGAAAGATGAAGATGAATATATTGATTCATTTACTCATAGGGAATGTATTGATGGAAAATGTGTATACTTAAGCGGGAGCGGACCAGATTTATGTTATGATAATGCTTGGTGCTTGCTTATAAATAACTTAGATGGGGAATACATTCCTATGTATCTTTGGGGAGTACTCCAAAACTCTCCACTTTATGCAACAGCAATTGACGGTAATATCGGAGTTGGGACCACAGAACCAGATTCAAAGCTTTCTGTGAATGGAAGTATGAGTATTATTGACAATTTAACAGTTGACCATAATGCAAATTTTGGGAAACTCTATTTTAATGGCATAACTGCAAGAGGAAATTTAAATATGAATAGTTATACTATAACAGGCTTGCCTGCCCCAATTCGTGACTCAGATATTGCTACAAAAGAATATGTTGATTCAATAGTTAATGGAGGCTAAGTTAGATTTTCATTTATATTAAACGCTGAGGTGAAAAACATGAAAAAAAAGAATCAAAAAAATAATTTTTCAATGAAACATTTTTTTATTTTATTAATTGTTGTAGCAGTAATATTTAGTCTTTTTAATTTACCTGTTAGTAAAGCTGCAGAAAATCCCTATGCAGATTTTATTGATATGATTGAGGGCTACATTCCAAGGTTTGGTTTGGGAATATTCCAGAACTCTCCTTTTTACGCAACAGGAACTGATGGCAATGTGGGTCTTGGAACCACAGAACCAGATTCAAAGCTTTCTGTAATAGGTGATGTTCAGGTTAGCAATGATTTAACAGTTGATTCTAACACAAATGTTGGAATACTCTCTTTCAATGATGCAGTTGCAAGCGGAAAGGTAAACATGACTGGTCATTCAGTAACAGGTTTATCTGCTCCAACTAACAATAATGACGCAGCAACAAAGGCATATGTGGATGCACTCATTGGAGGTGACGCTTGCATTGTCAGTGGTAATAATATAATTTGTAGTGGAATTCCTGCTAATAGTAATGGTTCTTTGTTGATTACAAAAAATGGTGTTACTTGCCCTATTTGGAAAGATTGTGATGGTGATACTAAAACCTATGGCTATGGTGATTGTGATGAAAGTTGCCCAACTTGCTATGTGGGATCTATAGCATATACAACTAAACCTGATGGTAAGGATCAGGATTGTAATGGAATGGTTGATGAGAAGACTGGTGGTCAAACATGCTATGACCAGGGGCTTTTCCCAAAGACCTGCAATGAGATATGTAGTGATCACGGCGAAACGTGTGTTGGTGGGTTATATGATTGTAGTTGTAGTGAAGTGGGGTGTGTATTAGAAGATATGTTCTGTACGGCTTCCACTTCAAAAAGCTGCATCTGCGAGGAAGCTATAAAATACTATTAGCCAAGGAAAAAGGTGATTTTGTTGCAAAATAACTATCAAAATCTGATTGTAGACTGTATTGTGTATAGGGTTTTTAGATTTATGTACAAGGAAAAGGGGCATCAAGTCTATTTTTCTGATTTTTCTTGCCAAAGGGTAAACCATTGTAAATTCAAATCTCAAAAGTTCCCAAAGGAAAACCTTTGATTTCCTACGGGGCAAGCAAAAGTCAAAAGTGCAAATCAAAAAGGGAAAGAATTCAAGATTAGATGTTATAAATTTATATTAAGAGTTATGAGACTGATTGAGACTTTACCAAACAAAAAGTCACATTCATAATAATAATTTAGGAAGTTTGATTTTAAGATAAATTTAATTTTATGAAGTCAGACTTCTTAAAATTTCGCTTGCTGTTACACTGTATATTGAATAAGATTAGAATGGTAAAAAGTAAATACATCTTTCTAATTATAATCCTAACAATAATTATAGTAACAGCACCACCAAGTCAGATAAATAAAGTAGAACAAGAAGAATGCCCTATCAAAACAGAGCTAAGAACTGTTTGGGGTAGTTCTTTAAGTCCTTTTATTAACTCTGGAGACAAAATAAAAATTTTATTTAAATATTATAATTGTTATGAAATTAAAAGAGAGGACATAGTCCTTTATAACTTTGCAGGAAATGAAAATCCTCTTATCAAGATTGTTAAAGGAGTTCCAGGAGATAAGTTTGAATTAAGAAAATCAGATTCTGGTTGGAATATTTTAATTAATAATCAAATTCTCAAGAATTCTAAAAGTGAGCCGTATGTAATTTCCCGCAACAGATACAAAATGCTTTCTTTATATGAAAGCGACTATAAAGGGGTGATTCCTAAGAATGCTTACTTGCTTTTAGGTAATCTTGTTTCTGGTTCAGTTGATAGTACTAGATTTGGCCTTGTTGATAAAAGCAATATAATTGGAAAAGTTGAATTTTTGA